>Ga0172379_10003016_pt1 | contig 27979 bp, 18 predicted proteins | sample GrowelOW334metaG_FD_119756 | JGI IMG/M metagenome (GOLD analysis project Ga0172379, IMG submission 119756) | Groundwater microbial communities from an aquifer near a municipal landfill in Southern Ontario, Canada - Groundwater well OW334 metaG | ecosystem: Environmental > Aquatic > Deep...
AGCAAAATAATGATTTACAAGGGGATGTTTACCCCAAGCCAGTTGAGGGACTATTTCAAAGATCTTACTCATCCTGAAATGAAGAGTGCCATTGCATTGGTTCACTCCCGTTTCAGTACCAATACATTCCCGACCTGGGATTTGGCCCAACCGTTCCGGATGATCGCCCACAACGGCGAGATCAACACCATCAAGGGCAACCGTCAATGGATGCACGCCCGCGAATCGCTTTTGGAATCCGCACTTTTTGGGGATGAAATCGACAAACTCTATCCGATTATTGAACCTGGCAAATCAGATTCGGCCTCGTTCGACAACACCCTCGAATTTTTACACATGACAGGACGCAGCATGCCACATTCGCTGTGCATGATGATCCCCGAATCTTTCAATGAAAAGAATCCGATACCGGAGAGCCTGAAGGCCTTCTATGAATACCACTCCACCTTGATGGAGCCGTGGGATGGCCCTGCCTCCATGGTATTCTCAGACGGAAGGTACATTGGAGGTACGCTGGACCGCAACGGACTAAGACCTTCCAGGTATGTTATTACCAAGAATGACCTGATTGTCATGGGTTCGGAGGTAGGCGTACAGGTTTTCAAACCTGAAGAGATCAAGGAAAAAGGACGTCTGCGCCCTGGCAAACTGTTGCTGGTTGATACACAGTTGGGAATCCTGATTCCTGATAAGGAGGTAAAAGCCGATCTCAGCAGAAGAAATCCTTACTTCAACTGGCTCAAAGAGAACAGGCTGATGCTCGAAGATATCGTGGTCAAACAACGCGTCCCCTCCAACATGGGTGACCAGTTTGGCACCTACAGCAAGGTCTTTGGGTACAGCAAAGAGGAGATGAATGTGGTAATCAAGGAGATGGCCGAAACTGCCAACGAGCCAACCAGCTCAATGGGAAACGACACTCCGCTGGCTGTTTTCTCCGATAAGCCCAAACGCTTCTTTAGCTATTTCAGACAGTTGTTTGCACAGGTTACCAATCCGCCGATCGATCCGATCCGGGAAGGTTTGGTGATGTCGCTGACCAATTACATTGGTTCGCTCAGCAGCAACATCCTGGATGAAACACCCAATCATTGCAAACTGATCAAATTTGATAGTCCGATCATCACCAATACCGACCTTGGAAAAATCAAGGATATGAAGCTTGAAGTGTTCACCCATGCTACCATTCCGATGGTTTTCCCAATCAAAGAGGGAGTCGAAGGATTCAAAAAGGCCTTCAAAAAGATGCTCGAGAATGCGGAAAAAGCGGTGGATGAAAAGAAGAATTTTATCATCCTTACCGACCGGGCCATTTCCGAGGACCTAGTGCCTATCCCCTCTCTCCTATCGGTTGCGGCGGTTCACCACCACCTGATCAAAATGAAAAAAAGGATGCAGATCGGTATCCTGGTAGAGAGCGCCGAACCCCGCGAAGTGATGCATTTCGCCCTGCTGCTTGGTTATGGGGCCAGCGCCATCAATCCATACCTTGCTTTCGGGGCGATCAGTCATCTCGTCAGGGAGGGTGAAATCAAACTTCCATATGCCGAAGCAAGAAAAAATTACATCAAATCCATCGACAAAGGATTGCTGAAAGTGCTTTCCAAAATGGGCATATCCACGCTTCGTTCTTATCATGGCTCCCAACTTTTTGAGGCGGTCGGTGTGAGCGATGAACTTGTCGATGAATACTTCAAGGGAACCTCCTCCCGCATCAGCGGCGTTGGTTACAAAGAGTTGTTCGAGGAAGCTGTGATGTTCCACAAAGAGGCCTACAGCAAAGATCAAAAAAAGGTCATATTTGACACCAACGGCGAATACCACTACCGCAACAACGGTGAACACCATGCCTGGAACCCTGAATCAATTGCCTTATTGCAGTGGGCAACCAAGACAGACAATTACGATGTCTTCAAAAAATTCAGCGCCCTGGTAGACAAACAAAATAGAAAACCTGCTTTTGTACGTGGAGCGTTGCAATGGAAGAAAAATCCGATTCCACTTGAAGAAGTTGAGCCGGTAGAGACCATTCTGAAACGTTTTGTCACCGGTGCCATGTCTTACGGCTCAATTTCGAAGGAGGCACACGAAGCATTGGCCGTGGCCATGAACGAAATCGGAGGCCGGAGCAACACGGGCGAAGGCGGCGAGGATCCCGAACGTTTCGGATCAGATAAAAATTCGAAAATCAAGCAGGTCGCTTCAGGACGTTTCGGGGTAACCAACAACTACCTGATGAACGCCGAAGAGCTGCAGATCAAAATTGCCCAGGGGGCTAAACCGGGTGAAGGTGGACAGTTGCCCGGGTTTAAGGTCAATAAAATTATCGCCAAGACACGGAATTCAACTCCGGGCATAACATTGATTTCTCCTCCTCCCCACCATGATATTTATTCCATTGAGGATTTGGCCCAGTTGATATTTGATCTTAAAAATGTCAATCCCAAGGCCAAGGTATCCGTCAAACTGGTTTCCGAAACCGGGGTAGGAACGATTGCTGCGGGTGTATCAAAAGGTTTCGCAGATATCATTACCATTAGCGGATGCGAAGGCGGTACAGGCGCCTCGCCTGCAAGTTCGATCAAACATGCCGGTTTGCCTGCCGAATTCGGCATTGCCGAAACCCAACAGACGCTGGTGATGAACAATCTCCGCGGAAGGGTTAAACTGCAGGTTGACGGTCAATTGAAGACCGGTCGCGATGTGGTCATCATGGGAATGCTGGGAGGCGAAGAGTTCGGTTTCTCAACCGGGGCGCTTATCTCCCTGGGTTGCATCATGATGCGCAAATGCCACCTCAACACCTGCCCTGCCGGGATTGCCACGCAGAACAAAAACCTGCGCAAAAGGTTTCTCGGCCGTTCGCAATATGTCATCAATTTCTTCCATTTCATTGCCCGCGAAGTCCGGGAATACATGGCCGAAATCGGCGTCCGCACCTTCGATGAACTGGTCGGCCGTTGCGACCTGCTTGAAGTCAATCCGGAGGTTACCAATTGGAAAATGAAGAATGTCAATTTTTCCAAATTCCTCTATCTGCCCGAGGAGGCAAAAATCTATCCGATCCGCAATACCCATCCAAATACGAAAGAGCTGGATGATGTACTGGACCGTACCCTGATCCGCGAAGCAAACAAAGCGATCAAAAATGGCGAAAAAGTGTGGATCGGCCACAATATCAACAACGTGATGAGAACCACGGGAGCCATGCTTTCGGGAGAAATTTCGAAAAGATACGGAGAAGTAGGTTTGCCAAAAGACACCATTAACTGTACCTTCAAAGGTTCGGCCGGACAAAGTTTCGGCGGTTTTCTGGTCAAAGGGGTCTCCTTCAGACTGGAAGGCGATTCGAACGACTATCTTGGTAAAGGATTGTCGGGTGGAAAAATTGTGGTTGTTCCTCCGATCGGCAGCACCTTGGAACCTCAAAACAACATCATTGTCGGCAATACCACTTTATACGGCGCAACCGGCGGCGAGGTATACATCAAAGGGATGGCCGGCGAACGTTTCTGCGTCCGTAACTCAGGTGCAAAGGCTGTTGTAGAAGGAACCGGTGACCACTGTTGCGAATACATGACAGGTGGCCGAACAGTAGTTTTGGGTACCACCGGACGGAATTTTGCCGCCGGTATGAGTGGTGGGGTCGCTTATGTTCTGGATGAAAACGGTGATTTCGATTACTATTGCAACAAAGGACTTGTTGAACTTGGCCCTGTTGAAGACAAGGCTGATATTCAAGAGCTTCAGGAGTTGATCCAGAAACATCTGCTTTACACCCAAAGCAATCAGGCCGAAAAAATATTGACAAACTGGGAAGAGTATCTTCCTAAATTCGTCAAAGTCATTCCGCTTGAATACAAAAAAGTATTGAACGAAGCGAAACTGAAAGAGGTAAAACGAAAGCTGGAGATGGCGGAAGACGCACCGAATATCAGGGAGTAAGAAGAATAAAGGATAAAGTTAAAAGGATAAAGGGTTTAGCCTCTCTGACCGGGGAGAATAACCCAAAACTAAAGTCAAGTCATGAAAATTATTACACGGAGGAAGAAGGAGAAGCACAGAGATACACAGAGCTTAATATGTCTTTTCATTGGCTCTGTGTGACTCTGTGATTCCTCTGTGTAACTCTGTGTAATATTTCTTATAAGTACATAATAAGCCAAAAGCGAGCAACGGATCGCTATTATTAAAACAAGAGACAAATTTGAGATTGAAATGGGAAATCCAAAGGGTTTTATAGAGATAGAGAGAAAATTGAGCGGATATCGTCCGGTTAGTGAACGGATAGGTGACTTTGGAGAGGTGGAGCAGACCCTCGACGAACAGGATCGTATTAACCAGGCATCCAGATGCATGGATTGCGGCGTACCTTTTTGCCACTGGGCTTGTCCGGTAGGGAGCAACATCCCCGAATGGCAGGATGCCGTTTATCGCGGTAAATGGGACGAGGCTTACCGGATTTTAAACAAGACCAACAGTTTTCCGGAGTTTACAGGACGTGTTTGTCCTGCTCCCTGTGAAAAATCCTGCGTTCTGGCCATCCACGATGAGTCGGTTACCATTCGTGAAAACGAGTGTTCAACAGTTGAGCACGCCTTCGACCTGAATGTGGTAATTCCAAACATCCCTGAGAAAAGGACGGGGAAAAAGATTGCCGTAATAGGTTCAGGTCCTGCGGGCCTTTCGGCTGCCGACCTATTGAACCAGGCAGGCCATACGGTAACAGTTTTTGAGCAGGACAACGCAATTGGCGGTTTACTTAGGTATGGTATTCCCGATTTCAAACTGAACAAAGGGATCATAGACCGGAGGATTAACCTGTTTGTCAAGGAGGGAGTCATTTTCAAACCTAATACCACAGTTGGGAAAGATATTAGCGGGCAGGCCCTGTTGGCTGAATTTGACGCTGTCTGCATAGCTTGCGGTGCCATGCTGCCACGCGACCTGAAAACTACTCCGGGACGTGATTTGAATGGGGTCCATTTTGCCATGGATTACCTCAAACAACAGAATAAGGTGGTGAAAGGCGAAACGATTTCAGATGATGTCAGAATTCATGCAAAAGGCAAAAAAGTGCTGGTGATCGGCGGCGGCGACACCGGGTCGGATTGTGTCGGAACGGCCATCCGTCAAAAAGCTGTCTCTGTAACTCAAATTGAAATTCTTGATAAGCCATCCGATCAAAGAACAGAAGACAATCCTTGGCCATTCTGGCCCAACACATTGCGCACCTCCAGCTCACACCTCGAAGGCTGCGAAAGACGCTGGTCTTTGAATACGCGTCGTTTTATCGGAGAAAACGGGGTACTAAAAGCTGTGGAGGTCGTGAAGGTCGAGTGGACAAAAAACAACGGGCAAATGACCATGCGTGAGATTCCGGGTACGGAAGAGATCATCGAGGCCGACCTGGTGATGTTGTCGCTTGGGTTCTTATCTCCAGTCCACGAAGGATTGCTCGATGCTTTGAAAGTCGATTACGATGCACGCGGCAACGTCAAAGCGACAGACTTCGCGACTAGCGTAGACAAAGTATTTGTTGCGGGCGATGCCACACGCGGCGCCAGTCTGGTGGTTCATGCCATCCGGTCGGGCAGGGATGCTGCCATGCAGATCCATGAATTTGTATCGAAATAGAAGATTCAATCATACTACTGCAGCCGACCCCGTTATTCTAATGATGGGTCGGCTGTTATATACCAGCATTTTACTGTAAGTCAAATAAATGATTTTCACCACAATAGGCACATAGAACACAGTAGACCCTATTGTGTTCTATGTGCCTATTGTGGTGAATTTTAAGAGACTTGCAAAGAGATAACAAAGATTCATCTATTCATATTAGGATCCACTATCGCATATTGATGGACAACATGAGTATAATCTTTTAGCACTGACTTACTGCTAAATGTCATTAGTTTCTATCCTATTTTTTAAATATTTTTGACATACCTGGAAAAGAGTGGTTCCCTCTAGTTCCAAACTATTGCCCTCGTATATACATCCGAACATATTGAAAAAACAATCATGAGAAAAAATCTGCTCGCACTACTTGTCGCTATCACGTTGACCATGGTCAGCCATGTATTAAATGCCCAAAACAAACCCATCGTAAATGCCGATTACCGCCTGGCGGAAAGGTTTTCGCCCACGAAAATCAGCAAGATGGTATTCAGCACTTCAGTTGTACCTAAATGGCTCAAAACCGGAGATCAGTTCTGGTATTCCGACACCACTTCAGAAGGTGTGACCTATCACCTGGTAGATCTGGATAAACGGACAAACGTATTGCTTTTTGACAACCACAAAATGGCGGCCATGCTGACCAAAATCACCAGGGATCCATACGATTGGCAGCACCTCCCTCCCATCAAACCCAAGTTTAAAAAGAACGATACCGTTTTTCAGTTCGATGTAACGAGCTCCCAGGATGAGGAGAAGAAAAAGGAAGAACCGAAGAAAGATACAACGCTTGTTGCCAAAAATAGTGACAAGCTGAAAAAGGAGGCCAAAACAGGGGAAGACAAAGAGAAAGACAAGGTAAAAAAGAAGGTTTTCCATCTCGAATACAACCTGAAAACCGGAGAACTCGACCAGATCAAGGATTGGAAAGAGGAGAAGGACAACCCCGACTGGGCCAACATATCCCCCAACGGCGAATACACGCTTTTTGCCCGCGATTACAATCTTTTCTGGATGGACAAAGAGAACTACCAGAAAGCGAAAAAGGACGACAAGGACAGCACAGTCATTGAACATCAACTTACTACAGATGGTATAAAAGACTATGCCTATGGTGGCGGCTTCACGGCTACTGAGAACGATGACGAAAAAAAGATCAAAGAGGAGAAGAAGAAACGCAAAGGGGCCTACATCAGTTGGTCGCACGACTCGAAAAAGTTTGCCCTGATCCGCAATGAAAGCCGGAAGGTAAAAGATTTGTGGGTCATCAATGTGCTGAAAGAACCACGGCCCGAACTTGAAACCTACAAATACCAAATGCCGGGAGAGAAGGAATCGCCCCAGGATGAATTGTGGGTTTTTGACATGACCAGTAAAAAAGGCAAAAAAATCCCTGTCGACCAGTTCAAGGACCAGACCCTTTCCATCCACCGCGCCAACCTGACTAACAAAGAAAAACTGGAAGATTATGTGCCAAGCACCTGGTTATCGGATACATCTGACAAACTTTATATTACCAGAAGAAGTCGCGATCTCTACCGGACAGATATTTGTTCTGTCAACACGGAGACTGGCGAAACGAAGGTACTGCTCGAAGAGCGGATGAATACCTACATCGAGACGAAGAGATTGTTTACCATCAACGGAGGCAAGGAGTTCATCCACTGGTCGGAAAGGGATGGGTGGGGCCATTATTATCTCTATGATGAAAACGGAACGCTGAAGAACCAGATAACCTCCGGTCCATGGCATTGCGGCGAGATCGTCGATGTTGACGACAAAGCCAGGGTGCTCTATTTTGTGGCCAACGGGCGTGAGACAGACGAAAATCCCTATTACGAGCATCTCTACCGGGTTAACCTTGATGGATCCGGTATCCAGTTGCTGAACGCCGGAAATTTTACCCATAACATGGAGATGAGCGATACTTACCGTTATTTTATCGACAACTATTCGAGGGTCAATGCGGCTCCCCAGTCCGAGTTAAGGGACAATAGCGGAAAACTGGTAATGAAGCTGGCCTCATCCGATTTGCGAAACCTCTTCGCCGCAGGATACAAATTTCCGGAGCCCTTTAAAACCAAAGCTGCAGACGGCATTACCGACATTTATGGGGTGATGTACAAACCGTTCAATTTCGATTCAACAAAAATATACCCGCTGATCGAATATGTCTATCCCGGACCGCAAACGGAGGCGGTCAACGCGGCCTTTTCGAGCAGGATGGACCGCACCGACCGGGTTGCGCAACTTGGCTTTATCGTCATCACCCTGGGCAACAGGGGCGGTAACCCCAACCGCTCGAAGTGGTACCACAACTACGGCTACGGCGATTTAAGGGATTACGGACTTGCCGACAAAAAATATGTGGCCGAGCAACTGGCCGACAAGTACAAGTTTATCGACATCACCAAAGTTGGCATAACCGGTCACTCCGGCGGAGGGTTCATGTCAACGGCAGGATTATGTCAGTACCCTGATTTCTATAAAGTTGCAGTCTCTTCCTCGGGCAACCATGAGAACAACATCTACAACCGCTGGTGGAGTGAAACCCACAACGGGGTGAAGGAGAAACTGAACGAACTAGGAGAGACACAGTTCCTCTATGATATTGAAAAGAACACCGCGCTGGCCAAGAACCTGAAAGGCAAATTGTTGCTGATAACCGGGGATATCGACAACAACGTCCATCCCGGTAATACCATCCGTATGGCCAATGCGCTGATCCGTGCCAACAAGCGGTTCGATTTCTTCATGATGCCCGGTCAACGACACGGCTACGGCGATCAAACGGAATACTCCTTCTGGCTGAAGGCCGACTATTTCTGCAAACACCTGATTGGCGATTACTCCATCAGTACCGACATTTTCGAGATGAACAGGGAGACGCAAATGACGCCGGGGAAGTAAAAATTGTTTGAAGGGTTTAAAAAGTTTGAAGGGTTTGTCTAAAGTTGATCATTTTTCATGGTTTGATTCAGGTAATGTCTCTATTTTTTTAGCGTTCAAGGGTGTGACAATGCTTTTGCCTAAGTTTGCCTCGATCTCTTTGCGGGTATTGCCAACGATAGAACCCCCACGGGCAGCTACCCGTCTGTTTTCGGCCAGTGTTTTGGGTTTGTGTTCTTTCGATATTTCGGTGGTAGTGGCCTCGGCCAGTGTATTGAGGGCTAATTCGAGGTTGGTCATATTATCGCGCAGGCTCTCTTTCTTTAATCCTTTGTAATGTTTATACTGTTTAGTGGTCAATCCCGACCAACCATGGGTAATAATATCGGTTAATGAGGCGTATTCCTGACCTTTCTTAACGCCTCGCTGCTCCCATTCATCAGTCAGCTCTTTTCGGACCTCGATGCTTTTGAGCCGCTGATTGATCCAATTATTTGAATATCCTTTCCGATGGTAGTATTCCAACATCCGGTCAATACCCAGTTCGGGGTCTTCTATTTCGTCCAAACGCTCGCGGGCCACTTCGGCAAGCCACAGCTTAAATGGCTCTGCTTTAGGTGATGGAATAGATTGAATTAAGCGAAAAATCTGTTCAACATCGGCTACATCGGTTAAGCGCATTTTCCCGTCGGGGGCTTCCATTTTCAAACCGTTACAATTTGTAACGGTTTGGTTCCCCTCAGCCAGCAACCTCTTTTTTAATACCCGCCAATATACCTGGGGGTTAGGACTATCGGTCAATGCTGCAACAACATCAACAATGGCGACATACCATTTCTCCTGTTCGCTATCCCACACGGCACGAACTTTCTTATCTTCAAAGAGCTTTAGTGCATTTTGATTCGTCATTTTGTCTCTGATTTATTGCATTTTGATCAGTCATCAGGTTAACACCAATTTTAGTTTGGCCTATTGTAATATTTATACTTCATTTTCTCAACAAGAGCACAAAACCTTTGAGCTATCTCTGATAATAATTGATAAAAATAAGAATAATGTAAGGTTTAAAAGTTTATATTGTTTGAAATGTTTGAAGGGTTGGGTAACAGCATGATTTCAAATCCAACAAGCAATAAAGTTATTTTAGTTTGGCTATTTGCTTATAGCCCAGTAGTGATTTCAATTGGGTAATGGCAATGGCATTCAACTGCCTTAACCGTTCGCCTTGTGGCAGTCCCTGATGAATAAGCAGGGCATTGATACTCTCCAGGTTGCTCAACACTACCAATTGCTCCAAAGCGGCAGCGTCACGCACATTCCCATCGGCATCAGGATTTTCGTTGCGCCATTGTGCTGCAGTTTTTCCAAAAAGTGCAACGTTGAGCAAATCGGCTTCGCTGGCATAAATGGAAGTGGCTTGCTGTGGCGTAATCTCCGGAGGAATTATCTTCTCTTTAATTGCATCGGTATGTATCCGGTAATTGACCTTGGCTAAAGTGCGTTGTAAGTTCCATTCAAGATTAAGGCGATGGTTCTCATCAAGTTTCAGACGCTGATATTCTTTGATCAGATAAATTTTGAACTCCTGACTAATCCACATACCGAACTCAAAGGCGATATCTGGATGGGCATAAGTTCCACCGTATCGTCCAGCTGTAGCCTTCAGCCCAATTGCATTTGTCTTTTCCTGCCATTCCTTCACGCTAATCTTGTAGTTGTTCAACCCTGCCTGACTTTTAATTGTGGCGAATTCGCCCTAATTAAAATCCGGGTTGTAGACACTTTCCCAAATGCCAAGGAACTCAACGGTATTACGGTTTCTGAGCCAATCGGAGATAAAAAAATCACCGTCTTTAGCTTTAAGCATGTCAGTTAAAGAAATGTAATCGTTATCGCATTGTTTGATAATCGTTATCTCGATACCCTTCACATTTATTGTTTTATTTTTTGCCATATCTTCTGGTTTTAAAAAATATTTGCAAACTTTTCAATCAAATGCTTTCCGTAGAAAACAAATCCATTGCTTCCACTCTCATTTTTAATGTTACTGAATTCCGTAACATTAAAAATTGGGTTGTTCATTTTTTCCCACAGTCCCATGAATTTGACAGTATATCTGGTACTTAACCAATGTGAAATGACCAGACCGGTAGTTTCTGAATTTTTTAACCTGGCGATATCCGTTAAGGAAATGTAGTCTTCACTATTCTGGGAGTAAAGGACAATTTCAAAACTTTCAACTTTTATTGTTTGTTTCTTTGCCATTTGCGCTCATATTAGGTCTTACATAAATTTACCGCATTTTACGATCAAAAACGAATTTTCCCCAACAAATCTTCAGGTAGGGTCGGCAGGCAGGACGACTCCAACCATTTCCCCGCTGCCAGGTACAGCCGCCCGGCCGGGCGGCTCTTCAAATGTATCGATTCAATTTTAAGGAGACGGCCTGGATTGCCTTTCCCTATTGGGTTTAACGCGCGCATGCAGCTCTTGCCGTTTAAATATTTGCGTAAAACATTCAAAATGAAGGCCTTTTTTCTTGCTGTTTCGAAAATTATTTTATACGTTTGGAAGACTAAACATAATAACCGGACATTTTCAAACGTTTTTACCTACCCAGAATACAGACAAACCTGATGAATCTCTTTTAAAAAAAAAGCAAAAATTTGATCGCTATCCTGCCAATGCACCCTAAAACTGTTGTATAGGCAGGGGTTTGCGGAATACAAAACGAGTGGTAAGGTTGACTACTCAGATTGACCGACGGATATAAAACGGAATAACAAAGACAAATGATGCTTCAGCTAAAGACATTAGAAAAACTTAGAGATATGAACATACAGCAAAATTTCTTGACAGGCGTTAAAAGCGGCATTGTTCCAACTGTCAGGTAAGAAAGTAATCGAAAGTTACAAATAAGATACAGTAAAAATTTGATTATGGAAGAGCTAAAACTCAAACAAGCTAAGTTGTTGACGAAATGCATAATTAATTCCATAGATGGTTTTGAATTTAGATGGGAACTTTTTTTCAAACTATGGTTTCGGGAAAATGGGAATCCGCTTTTTTTCTTGTTCAAAAAAAATTTAAGTGTAACAAACACCCAGTATGTAGAGTTATTTTCCCTATTAATAAAACATAGCTCAAGCAAATTTGAAGACAGGAAAGAGCCTAAATTACTATTTTATTCTACAGAATATATTAAAATAACATTTAGCGAAGTTATAATGACTTTGCTTGAAGATTACAATCCAAATGAAACCTCAAAGCTCTTATTTTTCTCAAAACAATATATAGATATCTTTAATTCAAGTGTTGTTGTGGACATGTTTTTTGGGTCATGTGCTGTTTTTCTACCTAATGGAATTAAAACGGATCTCGATAAAATAGTTTTCGATTCAGGTTATATCCATTCTGCTGGCCATTCTGTATTTATACGAAATATAAATAAAGCTAAGAAAAATGACTTTCTAAATAACATTGATAGTTATTTAGAAACGAATCTTTCATCGAAGGATATACCTTTTATTATTTACTCACACGAAGACTTTTCTGACTATGATAAAGACAGTTCTGAATTGATTAACCGTGGCATTGAACAGTGTAAAATATTCGTAGAAAAGATGAGTTTTGGGAGTTATCGTTTATCCACAATTATAAATGAGATGCAGAATACAGATGAATATAAAGGAAGATTATTTTTCCCTAACCCCGGAAATTTCTTAGAACAACATTCATTCCGCAAAGAAAAAACTCTATGGCTTATTACAGATAGGTCAATATCTGGGGGGCAAATTAAAAATCCTGGTCAAAATAGGTACTACATTTGTTATGAGCAGACAGTTGCAAATGATTCTCCATTCTTTTACTTTGACGAAAATAAACCGGCATGGAAATCTCATACTACACTCCCTCACAGCTTGACTGCAGCACTTCTTAATGCCAGTAGGCTATTTTTAAAAGATGGCAGAATATGTGACCCTTTTGGAGGTGTAGGAACAACTTGGTTTGAGGTTAAAAGAATGCAACTTAAGAATCGAGTCTATTGTTCGGATTTATCTCCAGCTACGAAAATATTAGTTTCAGACAATTTACAGTTTTTCACTATGTCAGCCGATGAACTAACTCATTTAGTAAATGGTTTAAATTTATGTTACCCAACAAAAAGTTTAACAGGTCAATATAAACTCAATTTCAATGAGAATAACATTCCTCTCGATCCTTATTCACATGCATATAGCTTGATTGAAAGCTTAATGAAAGAACAGAAAGATGAAGATCAAGAATATGAGCTATCGGAATTATTTGTATCTGAATTAATGAAGCTTCCATTATTAACCAGGATCGTATTTTATGTTGGATTACGCGCTGAATTAAGGTTCCAAGGTGGTTATAAGCGGAAATCAATAAAATTTGAAGAAGCATTCGAAAAATCTTTGGCTAAAATCATAGCGCAAATACGGATGTTTATTAAATTAAAAAAAGAGGTTGAAGCCTCTGTGAATTCTCTTAACTCTATTTCCGACAACTCTTACATAAAATCGATTGCAAAATATTCCAATCGACTTATTCCAACGTTGATTTTCAAACACATGAGAAATTTATGGGAGAATTTTGAATTAGAAATATTTGCAAACACTGACGCTCGCAAATTAGAAGAATCTTCAAATGATCTTGTAATCTGTGACCCTCCATATGGTTTTAATACAAACGAAGATGATAGGAAGCTTTCCTATTTATATTCTGAATTTGTTGACAAAGCAATCTCCTCACTTCGGCCTCAAGGTCAGTTAATTATTTGTTTACCTGCTGAGTCATACACAGGTCGTGAATTGCCCTATTGTACACGCATTGATTTAGTAACTCGCCAAATAATTTGTTCAGCGCACAACCAAGGAAGACTTGTTTATAAACCAGCACTAAGTTTTCCTTTAAGCTCCCTTGCACCACCATATTATTGGGAATCTGAGAGAGCATTAAGAAGAACAATTCTACATTTCTGCTTTTTATGACAATACAGTATTACCAGCTCATTATTAGAATATTAGAGAATTGTGATCGAAGAAAATACTATAAGATAGGCATGGAAGAAAATATTGAGACAACTCAGCCTAGCAGCTATTTGCAAGCTAACTTCAAGTAAGATTTCCGTGCTTCGGTGACAGGAAATGAGTATTTTGAAAAGCAGTGCTCTGTAGGTAGGTCATCGGCTAAATCCTACCCCACTTGTTGCGACAAAATAATAGCGTTAATAATAAAGAAGGCTTAATGGCAACGATGAAAAAGACAAATTAAATTATCATACATATTAAATAGATCACGAAAACCTCAAACAATTCCTCATGAACTCTAAAGACATTTTAAAAAAGATTAGCCTTTTATTAAAGGACAAACTGAGTATTAATTATACTAATGATAAATATTCAATATTAAAATTTGGCACTTCATATAAAATTATTGACGAAATCGGTGGAGGTGAACAAGGAACAGTTTTACGAATCAAAAATGATATTGAAAAAGAATTTGCACTAAAGTTTTATACACCAAACGAGGATGACCTGACAAAAAGAAAACTTGAAAGAGGATTAGAAACTTTTAAGAAAGAAATAGGAATTACGTCAAAGTTAAATCATAAAAATATCGTAAAAATCATAACGGGTGGACACGCAAAATGGATAGAATCAGAAAATCATTGGAGAGTAATTGAAGGATTTAATGGTGCCTCAATTGATGACATGAAAGAAGGAGCATTTCTTTTTTATATTATGGATGTTATTGATGGACAAAGCCTCGATAAAATATTTGTCTCCTTAGCAGAGGATAAAAATCTAAATAATTTTAAAAGCATTGACGAAAGAGTGAATTTCTTCGAAAAATTCATTTCCCAAATCTGTCTTGCTATCGCATATTTTAATAAAGAAGGAGTATTCCATACAGATATAAAAGCTGATAATATAAGATTATCGGCTAGTGACAACAATTTTATTATACTTGATTTCGGCTTTGCAAGGGATTTGAAAAAGCCTGGAGGCCTAGACATTGACGAAGAATACTTAGACAGAAAAAATTTAACACATATAAAAGTTTATACTGATCATGAATCAAATAATTTGAGAACTAAAGAAGGAAAATACTCTAAGGTTGATATGTTCCAGTTTTGCTCATTAGTACTTGACATCTTGGATGAGTTTAAAGATATTTATGGAGTTAATCGTTATGAAGGAATCAAATCAATATTATTGAGAGGTTGCGGAAAGTTATCCGAGAGAGGAGATATGGATATGGATCATATTTATAATGACTTAAAACACAACTTTATCATTAAAACACCATGGAAATTGCAATATAAAATTGGCGAATACATGACTCCTCCAAAATTCGGTAACTTCTATACTCATATTGTTTTGCCTGAGCATACTTTGGCACTTATAACAAAAGAACTTGACTCAATTATTAAAACTAGCGATTTTCAACACCTAAGAGGGGTAAAACAATTAGGTCCGACAATTTTTGTATTCCCTGGTGCAAATCATACAAGATTCGAACATTCGCTTGGTGCTTATCATTTAGCAATGAAATATTTAGAGCGGTTAGTTCCACAGGCTGAATTTAGAAAACTTTGTGATCCAATCGAAGAAACAATCAAACTTACATCATTATCTGCTCTTCTGCATGATATTGGTCACTATCCCTATTCTCATTGGATCGAAGAACTTGAATATAAATTCGATAATGGAGAAGAGCTTGATTCTCATGAAACAAGAGGATGCAACATTATAAAATCTGGAAAAATAGGAGAAATTATCACAACATGGGGCTTTTCCAACAACGTATTAGATTTGCTAATTGGTAAAAGGCCTAAACCTGTAAAAGAAAGTAAGGAGCATACAATACGCTCAATTATAGATTCACAGATTGATGTTGACAAATTAGACTACCTAGTTAGAGATAGTATTCATTGTGGTGTGACGTATGGAAAATCAATTGATGTTGAGATACTTTTAAGTAGTCTAACTGTCGATAAAAACACGAGAAATATTGGTCTTACAACAAAAGGCAGAACCACATTCAATGCTGTTATTGATGCTCGGAACAATATGTATGAAGGAGTCTATTGGCATAAAACTGTTAGATCGTGTGAGGCAATGTTCAAAAGATTTTTCTATGAATATCTTAGTCAATCAAAAATAACTAAACATAATGTAGAAAATCTTTACAAGCTTACAGATTCACTATTCCTCAATGAACTCTTATTGTGGACAGAAGAGAACCCTGAAAGATCCAGTCTGAGAAAACTCATCGCTACTTTTTCACTAAGCGAAGAAAGAAATATATACAAGCCAGCTTATATATATTTTAAAAATAATCAAAAATATGAAGAGCAAAATATTACTAATTTCTTCAGAGGCTTGATAGATTTAGACTATGAAGAAATAAGAAATAAAAGTAATATTTTGGTATCGGAATTAAGACGTGAATTTAATGAACTGAAAAATATCGACGATTATGACATCTTACTTGAAACTACACCTCTTCAGCAGTATAACAAGATAGAATGCTTAGAAGATTTTGAATTTTGGAATCCACGTAAAAATAGGTATGATACAACACCGGAAGAAATTAATTCAAATCTAAAATATCTTCATGAAAATATGCAAGCCTATCTTTTCTGCAATCCAATATATATCAATCAACTAAGCGACATTACCACAAGGAGTAAGTTCAATGAAATACTAGGTAGAATATAAGATAATGGTTCGAACAGAAATGTAAATACATAGCTAAAATGTTAATTAGCAGCAATTTAATGCCTCAGTTCAATTGAAAATGCATATAAAACTGAAGTTGGGCTATATTGCCTCTGTAGATTCTCTGCGTAACTCTGTGTAATATTTCTATGGTCACAAACTGGCAGAAAGAAGGCTACTTTGTGAGCTTCGATGAAAGCTGAATACAAAACCAAAATATAAAGTGGAGTCCAGAAACCACTCAAAAAACGGGGCGTCACCGAAAAGCCTTATGAGTAGGACAAAATAAAAGAAAGTATGGAAACTACAAACGAAAATCTAAACGTTCCTAAACAAAGACATGGATGTGTGACAGCCTGGTTAATCCTAATGATTGTAGCCAATTCGCTGTCTGCCGGTTTATATCTTTTTGCCAAAGAAATGGTTACAAAGAGTTTACCGGGTGAAGTTTCAACGCCAATGATCATTCTGTTGGGGATATTGGCAATAGGAAACATTATTTTTTCTGTGATGCTTTTTCAATGGAAGAAACTTGGATTTTGGGGATTTGTCGTAACAGGTGCCGGAGCCCTGATTATCAACCTAATTATTGGCTTAGGCGTTGGACAATCATTGTTTGGATTGGCCGGTATCGCTATATTATACGGGGTTTTGCAAATCAAACAAGGCAACGTTACCGCCTGGGAAAACTTAGATTAAACCTGTCCAAAAGCAAAGAGTTCCCCATCAGTAAAAACTGGCGGGGAACTCTTTGCTTTCCTCTGTGAAACTCTCCCGAATTATCGGAACAGGTTGTGTTTTCTCTGTGTAACTTTGTGTAATATTTCTTACGAAAGTGTTTTGTTGTTGTTAAAAGAAAGATTTGAAGCATAATTCATATGACCGTCATGCGCATCAAAAATATCCTGGCACAGGGCGAAGGCATTCGCAACGAGTATAAACAGGCAAGAGAAAAGCTGCCCGAAAACTTGTTTGAGACGATATGTGCCTTGCTCAACCGCACAGGAGGGGATATTATTTTAGGCGCCGAAGATAGTGGAAACATCACCGGAATTAACCCGGAAAAGATCAATGAGATGATTGCTCAAGTTGCCAATTTAAGCAATAACCCACAAAAATTGAATCCACCGTTTATCCTATTCCCCAAAGTGGTAATGGTTGATGGTTTCAGCGTCGTTCACATTCAGATTCCTGAAAGTTCCCAGGTACACCAATCCGCCGGAAAAATTTACGACCGCAGCAACGATGGCGATTTTTGGGTAAAAGATGCCCAGCAAATAGCCGAATTGTACAACAGAAAACGGAACCATTATACCGAAGGGATTATTTATCCGGCATTTCGGTTTGAAGATTTTAATTTGTCGCTTTTCCCAAAAGTGCACAACCTTATCCGCAGTTACAATGCAGATCACCCCTGGCTGGAACTGAACAACGAACAAATGCTAAAGATGGCCGGGTTGTGGGACCGCGATTATAAAACGGGAGAAGAGGGCTACACGTTGGCTGCCATTTTATTGCTTGGTAAAAATGAGGCCATCCGAAGTGTGGTGCCGCATTTCAAAGTCGATGCGTTAGTTCGCCGGGAAAACACGGGCCGTTACGATGACCGTTTGTACATTCAAACCAACCTGATTGAGGCTTATGAGCAGTTGCTAGACTTTGTGGCAAAACATCTGCCCGATAAGTTTTATCTTGAAGGGGATCAGCGCCGGAGTTTGCGAACGATCATTTTCAGGGAACTGGCAGCAAACATCCTTGTACATAAGGAATATACCAATGCTTATCCTACAACCTTTGTCATAACCAAAACTGCGGTGGTTACTGAGAATGCCAATGTCCCTCATGGTGAAGGGCCTATTTCAATGGATAACTTTAAACCCTTCCCTAAAAATCCTACCATTGCCAAATTCTTTATGCAGCTGGGGCGCTTCGACGAACTGGGTTCCGGAGTACTTAATATTAACCGCTACCTGAAAGCCTATTCCGGTCACGACCACGCGCAGTTTATCGAAGGGGCAGTTTTTAAAACCATCATTCCGCTGGATGAATCGCTAACTGATACTTTATTTGAGAAAGATGCTGTAGTTGATGCTGTAAATGATGCTGAAGTTGATGCTGTACCCGAATTTATTACGATAGTTGATGCTGTAAATGATACTGAAGTTGATGCTGTACCCGAATTTATTACGATAGTTGATGCTGTAAATAATAAAATAAATGATGTAAGAAATGCTACAAAACAAAGATTAATAAATGAATTGATCTTCGTTTTCAAAAATGGAGAAATCCGTTTACCCGACATTACTGATCAATTTACTGTAAAGAGAGCACAAGCGCAACGAGATATGGCGATATTAAAGAAAAACAATCTAATTGTATATCAAGGTATACCGAAAAAAGGAGCCTATCAAATACATCCACATTTTTTGAAAGAATTAAAAGAAAGAGAAAAATGACAACCAATACGCTGGCAGCTAAAATATGGTCGTTCTGCGACTCTCAAAATTAATCAAAGATGAAAAAAAACACTTGCCTTGCATTCTTCATTGCAACTATCTCCCTGATGGCTTGTGCACAAAAACCAGATTCAGGACTACCTGATGTCAATTTCAAAGATATTGAGAAGAATTTTATGCAATGGTGGACTTATCAATCCAACAATATCGTATTGTCATCCAATTTTATCGCGATAGATGATTCATCAAAAATAATAAGCAAAGGGGAGTTCTTGAAGAAACTAACATCCGGGGATTTTATCCCGCTAAAACTTATTTCAGAAGACAGTATCTCTCGTTATAAACTTTTCAAACTGGACCAAACCTCAGATGCGGATATTAGAAGTACAATTAAAAACACGTCATATTCTGAATATTTACACTTTAAAATGGAGGGCAAGAACTTCCCCAAGTTTAATTTCAAGGATATAAACGGAATTGAATTCAACAATGAAAATACGAAAGGCAAAATTGTAATTGTAAAATGCTGGTTTATTGCTTGTCATGCTTGTGTTGCTGAATTTCCCGAATTGAATGAACTTGTATTAAAATATCCAAATCGCAATGATATTCTCTTTATTAGTCTGGCATTGGATTCGAAAGAAAAATTAAATCAGTTTTTATCTCAAAAAAAATTCAACTATGCCGTTGTTTCTGACCAAGAGCAGTTTATAAACAATGAATTAGGGATACGTTCATATCCAACCCATCTGATTGTAGACAGAAGTGGAAAAATCATAAAAGTCGTAAGCCGTGCCGGGGAAATGATTTCAGCATTAAAGGGGCAAGAATTTCTTAACGCAAACAGGTAAACAAGCCCTCATATTCTTAGAAACTGTTTAGAAATAGATTATCTCAGCCTTTATGGTATTTCCTTTGTGACACCTTGGTGTTTTAGTGTCTTTCCCGACCAGTCGGGACAAGTCGTGGCAAGAAAAAAATAGCCACTAAGTCTCAAAGTCACAAAGGTATCACTAAGAATTTCGTAAAGAACTTAAACAGTCTCTTAAACACTGTACTGCTCTCTAGACTTTTTTATCCCTGCCATATTTTCGACAGCCCATTTTGTCAGACTTTCAATATGGGGAACCAGGCTCTTCCCCAATAAGGTAATTTCATACTCAACCCGCGGAGGCACCTCGGGATAAACCGTTCGCTTGACCAAGCCGTCCGCTTCCAGGGTACGCAGGGTTACTGTCAGCATCTTTTGGGAAATATCGCTTCCTATCTCCTTGTTCAATTCATTGAAACGCAATTTCTCCTTTTCCCCTAAAATCAAAAGAACCAGAATCGACCACTTGTCGCCAAACCGTTGCAACACCCCCCTTACCGGACAGTTGTTAATGTCCCAACCATTTTTATTCAAAATATTTTCTTTCATATACATCTGATTATCAACAATAATTACTTTGAAGTAAGTATCAAACCAATAAGTGCCTTCTTGTTTTGTTAAATGAATTATTTCACCTTTGCAAACTTTAAGTAAGTTACTTACTAATAGTATGCAAATATAACGTATTAATTTAAAACAAAAAAGAGATGAACAGGATTTTAGTTACCGGAGCAACAGGACAACTAGGGAAAGAAGTTGTCAACCAATTACTTAACAAAACAGACGCATCCAATCTTGCAGTTATGGTCCGTGATGCCTCGAAAGCTGCAGAGATGAAAACGCAAGGGGTAGAAATCCGCACGGGCGATTACAACGACTATCCTTCACTGGTCGGGACTTTCAAAGGTATTGACAAATTGTATTTTGTCTCAGGGAGTGACCATCTTAGCAGGATTCCCCAACACGAAAACGTGGTAAAAGCAGCCAGGGAAGCAGGGGTTAAGCATGTAGTCTATACAAGCGCCCAGCGCAAAAATGACACGGATAGTTCGCCTGTAGCCATCATCAACGAGGCGCACATCAAAACCGAAAATTGGCTGAAAGCGTCAGGAATGACCTACACCATTTTAAAACATGCCATTTACCTGGATATGGTACCCGCGTTCCTGGGCGAACAATTACTGGAAACAGGCGTTGCCTATTTGCCGGCCGGCGAGGGGAAAGTGGCTTTCACCCTGCGTGCGGATATGGCCGAGGTGGCAGCGGTCATTCTTACCTCTGAGGGGCATGAGAACAAGATCTACGACATTACCAACGAGAAGGCAGTCTCCTTCAGCGAAATTGTTGCCGATATTTCGCAGCTTACAGGCAAAAGCATCGTTTATGTATCCCCCTCTCAGGAAGAATACATTCAAACACTTTCTGCCGCAGGAGTACCCTTGGAATACGCCAAATTGTTTGCCGGCTTTGCCGAAGCATTCAGGCTACAGGAACTGGACCTGACAAACAATACCATCGAAACTCTGATTGGCAGAAAACCTGTTTCGGTGGCTCAGTTCTTAAAACAAGTTTATGCCGCGAAATAAAAAAAGCTTGAAGGGTTTGAAATGTTTAAAAAGTTTGAAATGTTCCTGTATGTCAACATTTCAAACTAAAAAAACTTTTTAAACCCTTCAAACAATTCCTTGGATTCCCGGAAAGTTATTTCACCAATTTGGATTCTTCGAGGATCACATCGTATTTGTACCCGTATCCGAAGTCTTTGTCGACTGCCAGAACGCCCTCCAAAGTTACGACTGTACCAACTTCGACGGTTTCCATTGTTGTGATGGTTAAATCGTAGGAGCCATTGGCTTCAGAACCATCCTGCAGGTGGATCCAGTTTTTGCTCATGATCTCCGGACTGAACTTAACAACCTGGCCCGTAACTTTCACTTTTTTGCCGGCATAGTTGGCTTTGTTGGCAAAGAGATCAGCCAGTTTCACACCTCCGGCTACCGGCTCAACTTTGACACCATCAACTTTCTCCACTGATTGTCTGCCTTTGGTGGTAAGCGGCGCCTGAACCTTCTCCTGGATAGGCTGGTTACCAAATTCCTGGATAAACTGAATCGTTTCGAATGTGCGGTTCAGCTCTTTGCTTTGGAAATTTTTCATTTCCATACCTACATTGTAGTAGTAAGTTTTACCCTTTTCGGCTTCGAAACGGGAAACGGCTGCCCAATACTCTTTTCCATCTTCGGTTAAAAGCAGGTAAGTATATTTACTCGTCTGAATCACATCCTTGGCTACGACAGTGTGCATTACCGCCGCTGCAGGTGCAGGCATCGATGCGTGATCGGATGGTTTATTTTCAGTTTTTTTGACTTTGGCATTGTTGCAACCTGTTAACAAGGCCAATGCAATGATTAAATAGGAGATAGACTTCATGATATTTGATGATATTAATTAAAAAGACAGAAATAATTTACAATTTAATCTACTGACAATAATTTTGACCCCTCTAAATCTCCCCAAAGAGGAGAATTCTGATTAGTGTTCCGATCATCATCAGTGCACTTCTCCCCTCCTCCGGAGGGGGCGGGGGAGGTCAAAATAACATGGACAAAATTACTACTTTGTGTATGTAAACTTTGAAAAATTTCACGCAAAGAGCGCAAAGATGGCGCAAAGGTCGCAAAGAGCAGAAATACAGAATATTTCTTTGCGTACTTAGCGCCATCTTTGCGCTCTTTGCGTGAACTATTAACATTCCGGACAGACACAGTTAGTTTTTGTTGTTAATCTTCTTTTACATCAATTATTGATAGATTGTTGTACGCTTTCCAGACGATACCTCCAACAAGCACAATGACTACCACCAATGCAAACGGGAACGAGGAGGCGCTTCCGCTTCCGTAAGAGTGAAGGCCCGTTAGGTAGTAGTTCACGCCCAGGTAGGTCATCAGCACGCTGAAAAATCCGGCTACGGAGGCCAGGTTGAGGGCAAACCAACCACGGTATCCCGGCATCAGGCGCATGTGGACGATAAAAGCATACACCAGGATGGTAACCAGCGCCCAGGTCTCTTTCGGGTCCCATCCCCAGTACCGGCCCCACGATTCATTCGCCCAGATACCACCCAGAAATGTTCCGATGGTGAGCAGGTACAAACCCAAAGTCATGGCAGCCTCGTTGATCCAGCTCATTTGACGGATGTTGCGTTGTACCCGAACTTTGTTGGCTGGTTTTACCAGGCCTGCTAGCAAGAGGTTCAACAATCCGATGATGGAACCGACACCCAGGAAACCATAACTCCCGGTGATTACTGCCACGTGAATAGCGAGCCAGTAAGATTTGAGTACAGGAACAAGGTTGGTGATCTCGGGATTCAGCCAGCTCATCTGGGCCACAAATAGGGTAAGTCCGGAAAGCAAAGCGGCGGCTCCCATTACCATCGGATTTCTCCGGGCAAAGATCAGTCCCGCCAGCATCCCCGCCCATGCAATGTAGATCATAGATTCGTATCCATCGCTCCAGGGCATGTGGTTGGCGATGTATCCGCGAATGGCAAGTCCCAGGGTATGCAGAATGAAACCGGCCAGGAAAATCCAACCTGTGTACACGACCACCTTGGGATTCATTTTACCCGTTGTGAGCATGGCCCTGAAATAGAATATCATCAGCGCCAATCCTGCCAATAGGTAAAGGAAGGAGAGGTCCTTGAAAATGTTCACCCTGTTGTAGAGTATTTCCAGCTTTTGTTTAGCGACCCCCGGTATCAGATTGGCCCCAAGCTTGTGCTGAAACTGATCGATGAGGGAGAGGTCGGATTTCTGGCGCGCTATATCGTTGGCCTGAACGGCATTCAGGTAATCACTGAATACTTTCATCATCATTGCTCCTGAAGTTGATGCAGGGGCAGTTGTAAGGTCTTCCCATGTGGTATTTTTGGGATCCTGTGAAGGAAATAACCGAAGCAACTCGCCTTTGAAGACCAGGTAAGAAACATTGAGCCTGTCGTCCACCTTGATTATGGCATTGTCGAATGTTCCGCGCTGGGAAGGCTGCTTTGCATAGGCTTCACTCACCTCTTTCATCATTTTGTAGTTGCCCTTGGCATCGAAGAAGTCTGCAAATGAGGCCTTCCCGGAAGATATTCCGAGCAACTGTTCAATTTTGCTTTCAGATATGGTAATCATCTTAACCTTTTGCCAATCCTCGGGATAGGTGATCATGCTAAGTACTGCCTGCTCGGGTGATAATCCGTTCAGGCTCTCCTGACGCGAGATCTTCATCACCACTTCGTAAGCCAGCGTACTGAAGGGTTTGACCCGCCCATCATGCCCCTGGACCATCACACCGGCAAACTCGCTGGCTGCCTCTTTGGAAACTTCGGCCCCACTAACCTGTCCGGCCAATAAAAACAACGGAAGAAGTAGGACTGAAACCGGTTTCGCAGCTTTCTGCATTACTCCGTAGAAATGGCTATTCTTGTTGAATATTGAAAGCAAGATGGCCCCAAACAGGAGTGCGTATCCGATGTAGGTCAGGATGGTTCCCGGCATATCCTTGTTGACAGAGAGAATGGTTCCCTTCTCATCCTGGTCGAACGAGGACTGATAGAACCTGTAACCATTGTATTTCAATACATTGTTCATATAGATGGAGAAATCCATGTTGACCCCTTTCTCTTTATCGATCAGCGTCACCTCGCTCCTGTAGGAGGATGGGCTCATGGATCCGGGGTACCTGGTCAAAAGAAAATCCTTCAGATGGATGGCAAACGGAAGCGTTTCTGTCTTGGGACCAATCCAAATTTCATAATCCGCCCCGTCAAACTGTCCCTTTGCGGAGGCAGCCCGACCTTCATCACTAATCAACACATTGGTAAATTCCTCTTTGGATCCATCGGACAATTTTATTTTAGCTCCCTTTCCCTGACTTGCCATGGCTGCCATAGGCCCTCCGGCCTGTACATTCTGAAGGAATTCAACGGAGGTAACATCCAACTTCTTCCCGTCAATTTCAAAGATGGCATGGACAGCATCTTTCGAGAAAGGGGTTAACAATACTTTTTGCTCTGCCTCAAAATGTTGGTCCCCTTTCGAAAGGAGCATGTGGAAATATTGGTCTGAGGTGATCAAATCGGAGGAGGACTCACCCTCCCTGATATGGATAACCCCTTCCTCTCCTATGTATCTGGTCACACCTGCACCAATGATCATAAGTACAAATGCGAGGTGGAAAAGTCCGACAGTCATTTTTTCCTTTCTATACATCTTCTTACGGAAATAAATTACCGTCATGGAAACAGAGAGGAACACCAACAACAATTCGAACCACCAGGAGCCATAAACCAGGGCTTTGGCTGCTTCAGCCCCATAGGCGCTTTCCACGAAAGTGGCAATACCCAGTATCATGGCAAACAACAGTAAACCGAATCCCGCCGTAGTGATGGAGAATATCATTTTTTTCAACTGATCGATCATAGCTTATATCTAGAGTGTTAAATATGCCAGCAAAAATAAGAAAAAACCAATCGTAATATAAAAAAGGAGTCCCGGAAGACTCCCTTTTTGTAATTATTACAATAAAGAACTGTTATTGGTAAATAAACAGCCTCTTACGATAAGGCATTTTTCTTGACATTGGCCTGGGCAGCAGCTAATCGGGCAATCGGAACACGAAAAGGGGAACAGCTAACATAGTCTAAACCAACCTTGTCGCAGAACTCTACTGAACTTGGCTCACCGCCATGCTCACCACAAATACCGATCTTCAGTCCCGGTTTCGTTGAACGGCCCTTGTTAACGCCCATCTCAACCAGCAAACCTACACCATGCTGATCCAGGATCTGGAAAGGATCATTTTTCAGGATTCCCCTATCCAGATAATCAGGAAGGAACTTACCGGCATCGTCACGGGAGAAACCCATGGTCATTTGGGTAAGGTCGTTGGTCCCGAAAGAGAAGAAGTCGGCCTCTTTGGCGATGTTCTCGGCTGTCAGGGCAGCCCTTGGAACTTCAATCATCGTTCCAACCAGATAGTCTATTTTAGCGTTTCTCTCGGCAAATACCTTTTGGATGGTCGCGTGGATCACATCGGTCTGGTTCTTCAACTCAGCAACGGTTCCGACGAGCGGCACCATAATTTCAGGACGTGCATCGATACCTTTTGCTTTCAGATTGAGAGCGGCTTCGATGATAGCGCGAGCCTGCATCTCGGTAATTTCCGGATAGGTAATGCCCAAACGGCAGCCACGGTGACCCAACATCGGGTTGAACTCTTCCAGATCAGCCACTTTTTGTTTGATTTGATCCAAAGTCAATCCCATCTCATCGGCCAGCTCTTTCTGCATGGCAATTTCGTGGGGTACAAACTCGTGCAATGGTGGATCCAGCAGTCGAACTGTCACACCATAACCGGCCATAGCCTCGAAGATCCCTTCGAAGTCGGCGCGTTGATAAGGCAACAATTTGGCCAAAGCCTCTTTTCTTCCCTCGATGCTGGAAGAGAGGATCATTTCGCGCATGGCCTTGATACGGGCGCCTTCGAAGAACATGTGCTCGGTACGGCACAGGCCGATACCTTTGGCGCCAAACTGACGGGCCTTCATGGCATCATTTGGCGTATCCGCGTTGGTACGGACAGACATGCGGGTATATTTATCGGCCAGTTCCATGATTTTAGCGAAATCATTGCTGATGGTAGCTTCCTGGGTTATTACTTTTCCGTCGAAGACTTCACCTGTTGATCCATTCAGAGAGATCCAGTCGCCTTCTTTGTACACTATTCCACTGGCTTCCATGGTACGGGTCTTGTAGTTGATTCTCAAAGCACCGGCGCCAGAAACGCAACATTTTCCCATACCGCGGGCAACAACAGCCGCATGGGAGGTCATACCTCCTCGGGCGGTCAGGATACCACGGGCAATGTTCATCCCTTCCAGATCTTCGGGGGAGGTTTCAATCCTTACCAGGATGGAGTGGTCATAATTTTTTGCCTCATCGGCAAAGAAAACGATTTGGCCGGTAGCGGCGCCCGGTGAAGCTGGCAGGCCTTTTGCAATCAGTTTGGCTGTTTTGAGCGCGTTCACATCGAAAACAGGGTGCAAAAGTTCATCCAATTTGTTGGGCTCAACACGCAACATGGCTGTTTTTTCGTCGATTTTCCCTTCGCTCAACAGATCAACGGCAATTTTTAACATCGCGGCGCCGGTACGTTTACCATTACGCGTTTGCAGCAACCAAAGTTTTCCATCCTGAATGGTAAACTCGATATCCTGCATATCCTTGTAGTGACCTTCCAGCTTCTCCTGGATCTCCATCAGCTGAGCGTAAGCTTTTGGCATGGTCTCTTCGAGGGATGGGAATTTGGATGCACGCTCTGCTTCGGTAACATTTTGCAGTTCAGCCCATCGCATTGACCCAATTTTGGTAATCTGCTGGGGAGTGCGGATACCGGCAACAACATCCTCGCCTTGCGCGTTGACAAGGTATTCGCCGATAAACATATTTTCGCCGGTCGATGCATCGCGGGTAAAACCAACGCCGGTGGCAGAGTTACCACCCATGTTTCCGAAAACCATGGCCTGTACATTGACGGCGGTTCCCCATTCAACAGGGATATTGTTCAGCTTCCTGTAGTAGATGGCGCGATCGTTCATCCAGCTTTCGAATACGGCTGCAACGGCGCCCCATAGTTGCTCCCATGGGTCGACCGGGAAATCTTTGCCTGTCACTTTCAATACGGCAGCTTTGAAGCGCAATACCAATGTTTTCAGGTTATCAACAGTAAAATCAGTATCTTCTTTGATACCAACCTCCTCTTTCATGTGCTCGATGATCTCCTCGAAAGGATCGATATCTGTTTTGCTGTGTGGTTTCATTCCCAAAACAACGTCGCCATACATTTGAACGAAACGGCGATAGGAGTCCCAGGCAAAACGGGGATTTCCTGATTTTAAAGCAATACCCTCAACGGCAACATCATTTAATCCAAGGTTCAGGATGGTATCCATCATACCGGGCATAGATGCCCTTGCACCTGAACGAACAGAGACCAAACATGGATTCTCTTTTGATCCAAACTTGGTTCCTGTAATATTTTCGATGGTTGCCACAGCGGCCTGTACATCTTTTTCAATCAAAGCAAAAGCTGCTTTTCTTCCTTTTTCGGTAAACTCTGTACAAACTTCAGTGGTAATTGTAAATCCCGGGGGAACAGGTACACCGATCAGATTCATCTCTGCGAGGTTGGCGCCCTTGCCACCCAGCAAATTTTTCATCTCTGCACGGCCTTCAGCCTGGCCGTTGCCGAATGTATAAACATACTTCGTCATAAAATAAATA
>Ga0172379_10003017_pt1 | contig 27976 bp, 26 predicted proteins | sample GrowelOW334metaG_FD_119756 | JGI IMG/M metagenome (GOLD analysis project Ga0172379, IMG submission 119756) | Groundwater microbial communities from an aquifer near a municipal landfill in Southern Ontario, Canada - Groundwater well OW334 metaG | ecosystem: Environmental > Aquatic > Deep...
AAGTCTATGTATTCATATCTATGATACAAATTGAAGCTCATGTATTGCAATTATGGGCTGAATAATAAAAAATTTTACTTTTATGAATCATAAAAATCTCAGTCCGACAGGCTCCTAGTCCATACCGAGCTGGGTTTCCTTTCGCCGCCGAAACCGCGTGATAAATCACGATGGCAGAATCTCGATGCGTATGTAAGCATATCCGCATAAATATTTATAATATAAATCTTGCATCTTATTCTTTTCGAAGCTATCTTATCCGCTAAATTACTTACGAGGTGTCAAGTGAAGATAATAAAGATAGAATTGACTAAGGCGGATCGTGCGGCCATGGAATCTTTGCGGCGGAAATATAATGATTATCGAAGCGAACGAGCTCTGGCGGTTTTGCATTGTTCCGCAGGCATGACTGCGACTAAAATTGCCGAATTATTACAGCGTACTGTCCAAACCGTGTGCAGTTGGCTGCACGCATATCAGAAAGACGGCATCGCTGGCTTATCTCGTGATTTTTCTCCCGGACGTCCAAATCTCCGTCATACCCGCCTGTTACCCAGGCTGGAAAAATATCTGCGCTGTTCTCCGCGGGATTACGGTTGGGGCGAAGATGTGTGGAGCATGAAAGTAATGATTGCTCAGTTCCATAAGGAAACCGGTGCTACAGTTAGCGCCGACAGTGTCGAACGTGCCTTGCATGATGCGGGCTATTCCTTCAAGCGCGCTAAAAAGGGAGTTCCTGTCAGTGCTCCGAGCAAAGAGGAAAAACTTGCCCGGATCAAAGAGATCGCCAAGGAAATCACGTTGCTGAAGGCTGATCGCGATGTGGAAGTAATGTTCCTTGATGAATCACATTTTTCCACCGAGCCTTATGTAACTCGCGGCTGGCATAAGCGCGGCAAGCCTTTTTTCCCTGGCGACACCGCCAAAGCGAGAGAGTTGCACCATCTTTGGGGCATACGCTCCGGCAAAAGATGCTTTTTACTGGAAGAGTTCGAGCAAAAGTAATGCGTCGGTTCTCAAGGCATTTCTACATCAATTACGAGCTCATGCAGGAAATAAAACATTAGCATTGATTCTCGACAATGCTTCGGTGCATTGCGCCAGAATAATAAAGACGTTCAAGGAGAAATATCCAACCGTTAAAATCTTCTTTCTGCCAACCTATTCTCCTGAATACAACCCCATCGAGCAGGTCTGGAAGTGGATAAAACCATTAGTTCATGCCGCCAAAACCATTGGCGGCGGAATCAAAGAACTATTGAGCAGATTCCGCAGAATACATTCGGCGAAAATTAATAACCGGCTCGCCAAGCCGCTTAAGGTTGGTTTAGGAATATGGCAGTTTATTTTATAAATAATTATGCGTCTATGCTTAGACTCCATTGGCTCTTTTACTAATCCAGCAATATAAGTACCTAATTTTTGAGTAGCACTAATTGCCTCTTTGGATGCTTGTGCAACTTCCTGTATTGCTTTTGCCGATTGAAATTTATTCACTTTGTCGGTAGTGGTTTCTATACGTAGAATTAAATTATATTTATCGTACATTTTGATGGAATGCGCCCCGAAATTGTGACGCAGGCGCACTCCTTCAACTGTTTTCTTCAAGCTGCTGCCGATGTTTTCAAAATCCTTGTTCGGCAGATTCATCCCGAGGAATAAGGCGACATTCGGCGCTTTTACGGTATGCATTGAGGTGCTTACCAGATGCTCATACACCGCCGGCAGTGTATCCGGGCTTTTAAAAGTGATATCGCTGGACAGTTCAAGCTGCCTGATACTCCAGCAATAGGAGTCTTCAAGTTCATCCTCGATCATCGGAACATATTCTGACACATAATGCCGGATACGCTCTCTCAATGCACGCGGGTCAATCTGTGACGCAAGTTCATTGGTTCTGGCGAAATCGCCAATTTGAGTGAAGCAGTTGTCGGCCATTTTGAACTGAATGTTTTCTCTTCTGAGCTGATTCGCCAGATAATTGTGCCCGTTGAAATAAAAGAGCATCTGACAGGGTATCCAGGTCGGAACGCGCAGAAAACATAATCCGAGTAACTCATCGATAAAATAAAAGTAATAGGTCAGGCATTGGCCGGATTTCATTTTAAGCCCGGTATGGTTTCTATCCTTGAAATAATGCGCCATATACCGGCGGCAGCCTTCAACATTTGACAGGATGCAGACCAGTCCAGGCGCAGTGCCGCGCTTGAGAAGTTTCTCCTGGACTGCTGCTTCCTTGCGGATTGTCGAGCCGCCAAGATATTCGATTTCAAGATTTGCAGCTTTCGCGACCTCGACCGCATGCGATTTAATACGATCAGCCAGAGGCTTGGCGAATTTCTCCTGAAAATCAAAACAGCGGATTTTATGAATCTGCAAATTCTTTTCCATGCCTGCCGGATAACTTCGTCTCAACAATGTTCCGGTCAATACAATACGGTCAAAGCAAGTTAACAAGCCTGAGATTTGAGTAGCATAACGTTCTGTAATGAGTTCCATGTATACCGCCTATGATGTTTAAGTTTATGCTACAATGTATATAAGCATAACTTTCTTTCAAGATTTTTTTAATTCTTTTATTATTTGGTTCCGGCTATGCTGGTCTAGGAAGACTGAGAGGACTGGGAAAAATGGGTGAGCGATATATACCAGAACTCCCAGTCTTCTCAGAACTCCCAGATTACGAGATCCGTTGTGCTCAACGACACTCCAAAGTGTCGGAGTGGCTGTCCAAAATGGCCTATAGTACCACAATTACGAAATTGTTATGCAGAGCCGGTGTCCAAAATGGCGTGCCGGACGGGGCTGTCCAAAATGCTTGTAAAACTGAAAAACATTGTGCTCAACGGCTCTCTAAACTCTCCGGAATCGGACGGCTGTCCGGAATGCCGGACGCCGGTCCGGTTTATTATGCAGGCCGCATGGGCAAAACTGTCTGGCGATACAGCTTATTTCGGCAGCGGGAGCCATTTCAGGACATCCTGGATATGCTGGTCCCAGAAACCCCAGTTATGGTCGCCCGGTGCTTCCTGATAATGCAGATCCAGCTTGAGTTTTTTCAGAAGGTCCCGGAATCTGAGATTGTCCTGATAGAGAAAATCTTCAGTTCCGCAGCACTGGAAGAACGCCGGTTGCGGCTGTTTGCCTACGGCCAGTTTGGAGGCCAGATGCAGCAGATCGTTTTCAGAACCTTTGACTTTGTCCGCGGGGCCGAATATCCGCTGCATTTCCCTGGAAAACTCCGAGCCTCTGTTTTCCAGCTTCATAAAAGCCGCGATATCGGTCACCGACGAAAGCCCGGCGACGGCGGCAAATTTTTCCGGGCAGCGCAAACCCAGTTTGAGCGCGCCGTAGCCGCCCATGGACAACCCCGCCGCGAACGTATCCTCGCGGCGTCCGCTGACCGGGAAAAAGCCTTTGACGACAGCGGGCAGTTCTTCACTGATGAACGTCCAGTATTTGGCGCCGGCGGCCATGTCCGTATAAAACCCGCGATGGGTGTTCGGCATGACCACAATCAGGTTCATATTGGCGACATGGCGTTCAATCGAAGTGCGGCGCGCCCAGATGGTGTGGTCGTCGCTCAGGCCGTGGAGCAGATACAGCACGGGATATGTCTTCCTGCCGCCTTTGCTGTCCATGCCGATCTGGGTGGTGCTTTGCTGGGGGACGATCACATTCATGGAGCATGCCATGCCCAAAATGTCCGAATGGAAATTGCAGTTGAAAAAAGCCATTTCTACAGGTCCTTGCAGATTTTTTCGGTGTTGATTTTTATTTGCTTCAATACAGGAATCGTCGGGTGCGGATGATGGCATTCGACATTGCACGGTCCGGCGTAGCCGCACTTGATCAGCGCCAGCAGCACGCCGCGAATGTTGATACTGCCCTCGCCCGGCGGCAGATGGTCCTCCCATTTGCCCATATTGTCGGAGACGTGGATATTGCCGACGATGCCGCGGCAGTTGGCGGCGACCTGAATCAGATCCTCCTTCAGGTTGGAGTGGTTGATGTCGACGGTCACCCGGAGGTTCGGCGACTCAAAGGAGCGGACGAACTGAGCAATCTCATCGCTGTCCGGATAGCGTTCATTGACTTGCGGTTTATAGGGGGCGGTTTCCAGCGACAGAATAAAGCCCAGTTCTCTGGCTTTTTCATGCAGTTGTTCAACGCTCTTGCGGAACTGCCGCCCGGGCCGCGGGTCCAGCAGGCGGTCAAGGTAATGAATGACGTAAGGGCACGGGGCATAAACAGCAGTGTCGTCCATCCGCCGGAGTTCCTCTTCGACGGCTTTAATGCGCAGCGAATTGTCCGACGAAACGGCGTTCCTCGGCAGATCCCCGTGCACGGCCCAGACTTTGATTCCGGTGCTCTGGATTTCCTCGACCCGGCCGATGACGTTAGTATGCTTGCGTCCGAGTTCAACATAATCGAACCCGGCGGATTTTATTTTCTGCAGATAAGCCAGCAGATAGGTCGGATTGACTTCACTTGGAAAAATCGAAGTGCTGATACTGATTAACATTATCTGGTTCCTTTGGAATCGTTAAAGATGCTGTCCGCAATCCACATAAAGTATTTGCCCGGTGATGGATTCATTTTCCACCAGGAATATACATGCCTGAGTAAGATCGCGCAAGTCAACCGGCCTGGCCAGCGGCACATTCTTCAAAGTTTGCTCCATCCTGGAATCCTCCATGCCGACCGGCGGCAGCACCGGGCCGGGGGCAACGGCATTGACCCGCACCCGCGGTGCCATCTGCAATGCCGCGCTTAAAGTGGCGTCCCGCAAAGCTTTCCTGGAGAGTGAATAGCTGCCGCTGCGGCCGGACACTTTCGCGACATCCTGGTCAAGGAAATTGATGATGCAGCCGGAAGCCCCGTTCAATTGTTCATGGAACTTCTTCATAAGCATCATCGGAGCAAAGAAATTCACCTCGAAATGTTCACGTATCCGGTCGGCATTCTCCGAAGTCAGCGGCTCCGGATGAAAAATCGAAGCGTTATTGATCAGGACATCGATATGTCCGGCCTGACTGATCAGCGCCGAAACATCGTCCGTCCGGGCAAGGTCACAGCAGACTGTCCGGTGTTTTCCGCCGCCGCCGAGCTCATTCATCAGATCGCGGGCGGCATCCGCAGATTTATTGCAGTGAATTATGACGTTCGCGCCGGCTTCCGCAAAAGCCCTGCACAGCGCCCGTCCAATGCGCAAAGCGCCGCCGGTTATCAAAACATTTTTAGTTTTTATATCCATAAAATCAGTTCCCTGCCTCATATCTTTTATGATAGCACGGATTTCAATAATAGGCAAATAGGCACAGGTTTATTCAGGATAATTCATTTTTCTTAAAATTTGTTAAATCGGCAATGTAAAAGATCGGGAATTAGTGTATTGTCTAAAGACTTTTTATTACAATAACGAACCATTGCTAGCTGACTGCTGCAAATACTGGGGAATATTATGGTTAAACTTGATTTTGCAAAAGGTGGTGGTCTGGTTCCGGCAATCGCGCAGGACTGGAAAACAGGAGAAATCCTGATGCTCGCATACATTAACGAAGAAGCGTGGAACGAGACGCTCAAAACCGGCAACGCAACTTACTGGACCCGTTCCAGAAAGAAATTATGGAGAAAAGGCGAATCCTCCGGGAATGTTCAGAAAGTCAAGGAAATATACGTTGACTGTGACGAGGATACCGTGATTTTCAAGGTCGAGCAGATTGGCGGCGCGGCCTGTCACGAAGGATTCCGCACCTGCTTTTTCAGGAAAGTGGAGGGCAGTGTGCTTAAAGTTATCGGTGAACGAGTTTTCAACCCTGATGAAGTATATAACAAATAACGGCGATGAAACCATGAGTGAAACCAACAAACTGAAATTCTGCGAGACATTCGAGCATACGTTTCCTGCTTTGCCGGTCAAATACAATGTGAGCTGGCATGAAGTTACCTCTCTGGGCGTTGGCGGTGAAATTCCCGTTATGGCTGAACCGCCGGACGATATGACTCTGATTCAACTGGTCCGCTTCTGCCGCAAACACTCCGTCCCGACGTTCATTCTCGGCGGCGGCACGAATACTGTCGGCATGGATAAACCTTACGACGGCCTCGTGATAAGACTCTGCCAGAATGACTTCATCCGGGTAATAAACGGCCGCAGACACGCTACCGCCGGAGCGGGGGTCAGATTGTCCGATCTGGCCAACATCTGCGCCAGAAAAGGTTTCGGCGGCATTTCCAGTCTGGTCGGCATTCCCGGCACTTTAGGCGGCGCGTTCCGCACTAACGCCAGCGCCCACGGCGTGGCAATCGGCGATTTTGTCACCGAACTCTGCGGCTTTGACGCCGACGGCAATCCATGGTCGGCCAATGGCACTGACATTAAATGGGGTTACCGCACTTCTTCGATTCCGGCGGATGTTATCATTACCGCGGCGATCCTTGAATTCCCGGAAGTGGACAGGGAAACCGAACTGCGGAAAATCAGTGAAGAGCTCAAATTGCGCCGTGCCAGCGAGCCCAGGGGCCGCTCCGCGGGCTGTGTCTTCAAAAATGCATCCAACAGCGATACCGCCGGTAAACTGATTGATATGTCCGGCTGCAAAGGCATGTCTGCCGGTAAAATCATCGTCAGCGATATCCATGCCAATTATTTTATGAATACCGATCATGGTTTCGAACATGATTTTGTTGATCTGGTCTGCAATGTCCGCCATATAGTGGCTGAAAAAACTGGATTTTATTTGACCCCGGAGGTTTGTTTTATGGACCCGGAAAGTTTGAAAAAAGTCGAAGCATCTGCCGTTCCGCTCAAGGTTGCAGTGCTGAAAGGCGGCACCAGCAGCGAACGTTCAGTATCGCTTGAATCCGGCGGCGGCGTGGCCAGAGCCCTGCGCAATGCCGGTTATATCGTTGATGAAATTGACGTTCAGAATACCGCCATCACCGATGAAATGAGGAATGCTGATGTCGTATTTCCCGTCCTGCATGGCGGGTTCGGTGAAAACGGCGAAATCCAGAAATCGCTTGAGGATGCCGGATTGCGTTTTGTCGGCAGCGGCAGCCAGGCCAGCGCGATCATCATTGACAAGATCAAAAGCAAGCAGCTTATGGAGAAACACGCCATCCCGACCGCGCCATGGGCAATCGTCACCAGAGAAAACCGCGCATTCCCGGCGAATCTCAGCCTGCCGGTAGTGATAAAGGCCCCGCGTGAAGGTTCGACCGTCGGCATTGCCATCGCCGAAACTGCCGCCGAATGGGAGGCCGGACTGGATAAATGTTTTGCCTACGACAGCGAACTGCTGGTCGAGAAATTCATCAACGGCATGGAGACCACGGTAGGTATTTTGAACGGGGAGCCGCTGCCGGTCATCGAGATCCAGGTCCCCGGCAAAATCTATGACTTTGACGCCAAGTACACCCACAATCAAGGCGAGACCCGCTACCTGTGCCCGCCTGAAAACATCTCCAGGGAGCTTCAGAAGCAGGCGCAGGCGATTGCGGTTAAATTCTACCAGGTTTCAGGAGCCAGAGATATTCTGCGCGTAGACATTTTCATCACCAAGTCCGGTGAAATGTATGTGCTCGAGGGTAACAGTCTGCCGGGCTTCACCGCCAGCAGCCTGGTTCCTAAAGCCGCCGGGAAAACCGGCATGTCTTTCGAAAAACTCTGTGTATCCCTGCTCCACGGCGCAATGAAACGTTCGCGCGGCTGAGCAATGTCACTCCACCTTTTAAGAGATTAAGGAAAACAATGTTGCTGAAATACTTTAAGGGTTCATTCGCGGTTACGGCTGCCGGTTTAATTGCCGGCTATCTGATCGGCGGCGGCTGGAGCGCGGTGTTTACTACCGCCATTCTTGCAGTGCTTGAGACCAGCTTGTCCTTTGACAATGCGGTTGTCAACGCGACGGTGCTGAAGGATATGGACCTTAAATGGCGCAAGCGCTTTATCACCTGGGGCATGCTGATCGCGGTATTCGGCATGCGGATGGTATTCCCGCTGGTAATTGTCGCGGTAGTTGCCGGGGTGGGTATTATTGATGCATTCCGGCTGGCGGTATTCACCCCGGCCAAGTACGCCGAAGTTCTTACCTCGGCGCATGTCTCCGTGGCGGCTTTCGGCGGCGCATTTCTGATGATGGTGTTCCTGAGGTACTTCATTGATGAAAAGAAGGCGGTTCACTGGATCAGCGCTCTGGAAATCCCGCTGACCAAACTGGGGAAGATCGAAGCGATTCAGATGGCGATTGTCCTGATAATCATGTATTTCATCGGCAGGCAGATTAAGGCTTCAGAACAGGTTTCGTTCTGGGTGAGCGGCGCGATGGGGCTGGTCACTTACGTTCTCGCTGACGGCGTCGGGGCTGTGATCGGCGCCGGAGAAAACCAGCACGACGCGACCGTGGCAGTGGCAAAATCGGGCTTTGCCGGTTTCATGTACCTTGAAATTCTTGACGCCAGTTTCTCATTTGACGGCGTAATCGGCGCATTCGCCCTGACCAATAACTTCTTCATCATTGCGATCGGCCTGGGGATTGGCGCAATGTTTGTGCGCAGTCTGACGATCATGATGGTTGAACACGGCACCCTTGCGCGGTTCAAGTATCTGGAACACTCCGCCTTCTGGGCGATCGGAGCCCTTGCCGTGATTATGTTCCTGGGGGCCTTCATGCATATCTCTGAAGCTGCAACCGGGGCCTTGTCTGTAGTATTCATTGCCGCAGGCATCATTCACTCGGTGATCGAGCGAAAGAAGCCCGCGGTATCTGCTTGAAGTTCTACCGGCCGCTGATTGCCGCCTTGACCGCTTCGAGGGTCGGTTCGATCACATGCGGCTTGTTGGCATAAACCCCTTTGATTCCCATGTCGCGCAGCGTGTCTTTATGATAGCCGATCACGGCGTCAGGATCTTTCAGGATGTTGCCGGTCAGAATGCCGACGACTTTGGCGTCCGGCGATATTATGCCCATGTCAACCAGCTTTTTGGCGCCGGCGACGGAACAGCACGAGGCGGGTTCGGCGCCGATTCCGGCCGCATCAACCATGGCTTTGGCATCCATGATTTCCTGCTCGGTGACGTCTTCCACCACGCCGTTGCACCATTCCAGGCCGCGCATGGCTTTCTCCCAGGAAACCGGATTGCCGATCTTGATGGCCGTGGCGATGGTATCGGGGTTCTTCAACGGAATATACCCGGTTTTGTTCTTCCACATTCTGGACAGCGGATTGGAGCCTTCCGCCTGAATCACGGCGATGCGCGGAATCTTGTTGATAATGCCTAATTCGTAAAGTTCCTGCAGGCCTTTGCTCAGGGCGCTGTTGTTGCCGAGATTGCCGCCAGGGATGACAAACCAGTCCGGCACTTCCCAGTCAAGCTGCTGAAGGATTTCGTAGCCGATGGCTTTCTGGCCTTCGATGCGGAACGGGTTGATGGAGTTTAACAGATAGATATTGAGCTTGGCGCAAACTTCCTGCACCAGTTCCATGGCATCGTCAAAATTGCCTTTGATCTGAAGCGTAATGCCGCCGAAAGCCAGCGCCTGGGCCAGTTTGCCATAGGCGATTTTGCCTTCCGGAATGAAAATGATGGACTTCATGCCGGAGATGGCGGCATACGACGCCATGCTGGCGCTGGTGTTGCCGGTGCTGGCGCAGGCCACCGAGGTGGCGTCATAAATCCTGGCGGCGGTGGCGCCGCAGGTCATGCCGCGGTCCTTGAAACTGCCGGTGGGGTTTTCCCCCTCATGCTTCAACAGAAAATTCCTGATCCCCGCATATTCGGCGGCTTTGCCGGCGGGATAAAGCCGGGTATTGCCTTCCTGGCGCGTCACGATGAACTCTTCGGCAACGTCCAGAATCAGTTCCTTATAGCGCCAGACGCCGGAGGAAAGCGGACCGCGCTTCATTCCCCAGCGGTCTTCCCACAACTGCTTGAGCTGTCCGCCGTCAATCTTTGAGAGATCGCGTTTTACATCGAGGATGCCGCCGCATTCACAGTTATATCTGACTTGTTCCAGATCGTACTGTTTGCCGCAATGCACACATTCCAGCCAGGTATTGACAATGCCTTTCATAAAAATACTCATCTTTAAATATTAAGGGTTATGTAAAAAAGTCTTTTGAGTCTATTAATATACTGCCATTTGACGAATTTTGAAAGTTGATAAATCAAACTTTTTTTCATTATAGTGAACCAGTATCCGTCCGGTTCCAATGTCATATATGGCTTATGCCACGTAAAGGTCACATTATGGAAACCAGTCAACGCATCCCGCAGTCGCGGGAGACCCTCATTGCACATTTTGGACATCATCTTCCCTCATTTTGGACACCCGTTCTGCATTCCACGCTTTCCACACTCCGGCACTTTGGATGGTAGTTGAGCACAATGCGTTTTCGTTATGGGCCTGTGGGCCATTTTGGACAACCACATATACATTTTGGACATCCGTTCTGCATTCCCCGCTTTTCACACTCCGGCACTTTGGAGGGTTGTTGAGCACAACGTCTTTCAATTTTCCTCCATTTTGGACAGCCCCGTCCGAGACGGACGGCACTACACCAGAACCATTTTGGACAGTCCATTCCGATACTTTGGAGTATCGTTGAACATAACATTTGAGGCATCCACTAGGGATGCCCTTACGCCATACCCTTCCCGCATAGCCCGTATGGAGGCATCCACCAGGGATGCCCTTACAACGCCATGCCCTTCCCGCATTCACGGGCTTCCTCACTCCGACATTTTAGAGCCTCGTTGAGCATAACATATTTCAGTTTTACAAACATTTCTGTCTTCCGTCTCTCATTCTGACTCCTGTTATTAATATGTCGCTCCGCTGGAGCTGAAAACTATTTTATGGATTTTTAAAGCTATTAATATTCCGCTCCTCTGGAGCTATCTTCTGTTTTACCGGTTTCCATTCTGGACACCCATCCCCCACATTTTGGACTCCCTGCGCCAGCAGAACATAACCCGGATGCAACGGGCGTCCGATTCCGGAGTGTTTAGAGACATCTTGAACAGAACCTTTTTCAATTTTCTCCGCTTTAGAACTCTGGAAATTTAGAACTCCGCATTTGTCCTTACATATATAGTGATTTTGTCAGCTTAAAATACGCAAATCATTTAAATACAAACAGCTACAACTTAAAAATACGGTTTTGAAAAACGCTGAAACATGCTGAAAAAATAAAATCTCCGATATTTTGCGTTTCTGTCCTGCAAAATACCGGAGATTATTAATGCTTCAGTTATTTCTGGATTCCGGCCATCGCCTGGTCAATTTTGCTCTTCAGCTCTTTGACCAGATCGCCCTCGATTCTGGTGAAACTTTCCGTTGAACCGAAGATGATTTTGTCATCACGGATGAACTCGGCCTCCCGCCAGTCCAGGACGGGGCGGAAGACGCAGGTCAGCGCCAGCACCGCCAGCGCGAACGTCAGCATTATCATTCTGGCGGCGGCGCCGTAATAAACGCTGTATCGCCTGCCTTGGAACAATATTGCCGTCCAGTGTACGATTTGCAGCAGGAACACTACTGCCAGAATAGTTGCGCCTGTAATCACTATAACATGTGTCGTGCAAAGCTGCGTATAAAATTCCTTTCCGCCAGCCATCCTCGCAGGTGCAGACATGCCCAGCGGGGTAAATGCTTCGAGCGCCAGTAAAACCAGACCGGTGATAATGGCGATTTTCCGGATTCTGCCTGTCCGCGGCGGAGTTTCCACGCCCAGTTCACGGCATCTGGCGGAAACATATCTGCCGGTGCATGTCAAAACAATAGCGGGAATGAGCAGCAGCAGCAGTCCCATCTGCGTGGCAAACCGGGTTCCGTTGATCCGGAATCCAAAGTCATATCCGCTGAGCAGTTCGATCTGTGAAAGCGCGAAGTAAGCAACCCACGGCAGGACGACACCGAATCCCAGGATTTTCAATATTGTCAATGGCGGCGGGGACAGCAGCAGCAACCGGCTGCCGCTGCGAAGCCGCCAGTACAGTGCCGCGCCAATCGCAAGCAGCAGCCCGGTAATAAACACCAGATTAATCAGCACCAGCGTGATTTTCTGGCAGAAAACATATTCCACATAACGTGCGGGAGCGAGTTCCCTGACGGTAAATTCGCGGTCAAGTCCAGGCAGCAGCATGTTGGCCAGTATACTTCCGCGCTCCAGGCACATTGTATTGGTTATCTGCTTCCTTGCGTCTCTCCAGTTCTGCACCGGTTTGTGGATGGCTTCAGCTTCTGTTGCAACCGTCTTCGCGGTTTCCGCCATGCCGAGTTTGTCATACAGCGGCGACAGCTTCTCCGCATCGACTCTGGCAATGGCAGCAGTAACCAGCACGGTAATCAAGTAATCGCTGTCGGAATTTACATGCCGGATGAACTGCTTCCAGGTTTTCAGGTATTGCAGCGCTTCCTGTTTTTTACCCTCTTTGATTAGAATTCCGGCATATTCCGGCATATATCTGCCGGACGCTCTAAATAGATTCAAGTGCGGCAGTATAACTCCTGCGCCGACGGCCATCTGTTCAAACTGTCCGGTTAAAGAATCGGCTTCGCCCATGATTTGCAGTCTTTGCTTTAAAAGATCGGTAGTATATGAACAGCAGTACTTTTTATTGACTCCGTCCAGATACTCCCGCATGGCTTTTTCCAGCAGCGCACGGTCTTTTAGCTCGAACCGGTATTGCGGTTTTGCATTGCGCCCCGCTCTCGGCAGCTCTACTTGGTTGCAGGCATCTGCCAGCAGAATGCCGGCGGCAAGGTAATTATACAGCGCATTGTCCGGGTCAACCCGGCTGACCCGCTTGATTTCCGCCAGAACGGAATCACGGTTTTTGCCATTATAACACCAGCCTGCAAGCGCGAGGATATAATTGGCGGCGTAGATTTTGTTGTCGGGAAACTTCTCCCAGATCGCCTTCTGCTGTTCGAAATTAGTTTTTCTGGTGCGGTCGCCATCCAGAATCAGTTTCTGTTCAGGAGTATAGTGCCGGAAAAGATCAAAGCTGAACGATTTTTTAGAAATATCAAGCAAAGAGTCGGTCGGGGCTTTGAAGCGATCAAACAAATCCAGCATACTGAAACTTGATGCCATACCCATCGAAAAAAAGGCGCAGATGATTACGGCGGGAATCAATAGAGCTCCGGCGAACAGGCGCAGCCTGGCGCGTAGTTTCATGCGCCTGCGGTTGGCGTCGGCGAGGCCGTCGGCGACTTCGACCGGCGAACCGAACATTTTCAGCGCCAGTTCGATGCTCTCTTCATTGGAATGGCCGTGAGCCGCTTCCTCCGCGATTCTCTCTTCGAGATGGGATTGCAGTTCTTTCCGGATATCCAGCCGGATTTCCGGATCGGAACGCAGCCCTTCGGTAAACAAGTCAAGCGATTGGTTTAGTTTATCCATGATAATGGATTCCTCCCCGGATTTAAGCGAAAAGCAAGGTGTTTACCGCCTGGGCGAAATGCGACCATTCTTCGACTTTCGCCGCCATTTCCGCCTGGCCTTTTTTCGTCAGGGTGTAATATTTCCGGGGTTTGCCGTTGTCCGCGATCTCCCACTCGCTCTGAATCAGGCCGTCCGCCTCCAGCCGGTGCAGGCAGGGATAGAGTGTGCCTTCCTTCCACTGAAACGCGTTACCGGTTTTTTCGTTGACTACTTTGATGATCTCATAACCGTACATTTTTTTGTGGTTGAGCAGCTTCAAAATAATCGGTTCCGCCATTCCCCGCATCATATCGCTGTTGACTGCCATTTTAATCCTCCGCTGTTATTATGCATCGTCTGTCTATGTATCATTATACATCGGTACTCGATGCATGTCAAGAGGCAAGGCAAAATTTAATTGTATGGAAAATCGTATTTTAACAGGGATATGCAGGATATGCAGGACATGCAGGATATGCAGGATAAATTATACAAAATCCGTCCATGAAAGCGTATTTGATTTTGCATTGTAAAAAGACATCTTGAATATTATATTAGGAATTATGAAAAAAACATTATCCGTATCAACATTCAGCAAGGAAGCGTCTGAAGATAAAGAGTACTGGAGGAGCAAAACTCCCGAAGAGCGGCTTGACGCGCTGGAACTCTTGAGGCTTCAATCAGGGAAATTTCTATATGAATATCCAGCAAGACTTTCAAGAATTATTGAAGTTGTAAAAAAAACACCGCGTTGAGTTTGCCGAGGCCAGAAAATCGGCTGTCAAGGGAAAATACGGAGACGCTGAAGTGATCTTTATCGGAAAGCAAGACCTGATAAAGAACAAGCGGGCAACAGCCAGGTTGCAGGACAAGGCCGATGTGGAAAAATTAATCTGAAAAATCCGCCTCAAAATAATCATGCCGGAGAAAAAATGCGGAATTGCTGTTGACATTTAAACATTGGCAATGTAAGCTTATAACTAGAAAGCAGGTCAATCTCTGAACAATATAGCATCGGGGCCGCAAGGTCTCAAATTAAATTTCTTCTAGAGTTTAATACCTGCTTTCTTTCTTTTTATACTCTTGCCATACTTTCCAGTAGAATATAATATCAGGTTAACCACAGAGACACAAAGGCACAGAGATTTATCCGTCAAAGGAAAATTAAGCCTATAATCGCAATTTCTCCATCTCTGATATTGACATCTGAATCCGTGGTTTTATATTGTATACGAGCCTGCGTCACTTGAAATACGACTTCATGTCGGTGAAGGGTATCCTTCTCAGGGTGAATGCGGGCTTATTTTATTTAACGCGGTCAAATAGTTTTTCCTGCCGTAATAGTTTCCGAAATTATTTGATGTTTTGAGTCCAGGGATCGCCTTCAATGGCTTTAATCGTACCGTCCGCAAAAAGCACATTGCCGAAGTAACCGCCGTGATTCATGGCTTTGTCATACGCAAGCGGCAGGTTCGGATCGGATTTGGTGTTTAAACCGCCGATATAGACATAATCTATGTTTTCTTCTGTTAATGGGTGTATGTCATTGCAGGAATAGTCTGTTGAAGTACTCGGACAAACATACGTCTCATGGGAAGACAGATAGTAATTGTTCCTTAACATCTCCAGCCCGGCAGCGCCGTTCGCCGGCGGATAATAACCGGCATAGTCCGCGGCGTATTGCTGCAATGCCAGATGTATATGTTTCAGGTTCGAGTGACAGTTAATACGCTTGGCTCTTTCTGTGCTGGAATCAAACTGTGAAACCGCATATAGGAAAAAAACAACGCAGAGACAGGTACAGACAAGACATATTATCCTATTAATATTCGCAGCCTTCTTTTCAAATATTCCCGCAATTCCTCCAATAGCACCAATAAGACAAAGCAGTCCACCGGCAGTTATGGTTCCTGAGTAATTCAATCCGTGATAAAGCAAATATCCTTCAGAAAAAATATTCAGATAGAAAGTTGGAATTATGCAGCCTATAATGGTCAAGGTAATTGCAAATTTTGTCGCTGAAGACATTTTTTCACCTGATTTCAGGTTCAATATAATACAATTCTGACTACAACCATGTGGGGTTCAGCAATTCGTACATGATGGCTTTCTGGGCGTGACGGCGGTTTTCGCTCTGGGTCAGAATGGTCTCAATATTGGCTTCAACGATGTCGCGGTCGATCTCCAGGCCGGGATGGATCGGCATGTCGTGGAAGACTTTGGCTTTGATGCCGCCGAGCAGCTTCATATTCAACTGGAACGGCATCATTTTGCGGATGATCGCGTCTTTTTTATCTTTGAATTCAGCGGCTCTGAAGAATTCCATATCCACCCAGGTGTCAGTGTAGATCACATCCATTTCGGCGGCGAGATCGTGAAAATCCTTTTCATTGATATTGGAATCCACATCATGGAATTTTCCGGTACTGAGCATTTCCGCCACGAGTTCCGGATAGGCGGCCCCGGCGCTTTCAATCGGCGTGACGGCGTAGAAATCCGCGCCGAGCCGCGGCAGCGACGCCAGCAGCGAATTGAAGACGTTGTTGCGCGCCCCGATATAGAGCACTTTGACATTGTAGGTTTTGAACAGTTCGAAAATCGTCATGATGTCCGCCATGCCCTGACAGGGATGACATTTATTGCAGCAGCCGTTGATGATCGGCACGGAGGAATATTTAGCCATTTCGAGAACGTCTTTATTGCTTTTCAGGCGGGCCATGACCAGATCGACATTCCGGCCCACATAGCGGATCTCGTCCCTGATTTCACCGATGGAGAAATTGCTGTCCTCCCATTTCTGCATGTAATAATAGCCGCCGAGTTCATTGATCCCCGCCTCGAATGACAGCGCGGTGCGGGTGGAGGTCTTCTGGAAAAGCAGATACAGTTTGCGGCCTTCCAGCGAACGCGCGTAGTGCTGCGGACGCTGCTTCATGTCGCAGGCGCGCTCAATTATTCTGCATAAGTTTTCGGTGCTGTAATCTCTCAAACTCAGGAAATGCATAGCTCCCTCCTGAAAATAATTATCGCGAAGAGGCGCGATGCCTTTTCCGTTATTTATCATTCCGCTTCGAGAAGCCGCGAACGGCCCTTAACTAATATCGCCCGTGAACCGTACTTTTCAACCCCTGAAGCTCAACGGAACAATTTAAATTGAACAGGGATGGGCAGGATTGACAGGATAAGGGGAAAAAGAATATCCCGTCAAGTGCGCTTTTATTCCAGCCCTTTGGGTTTGGACAGGATTTCGTGGATTACGATGGCGGATCTGCCGTGAGTGTGGATGAATCCGGAATAATATGCGCCGCGGGAGTGATAGGATGAATGAAATTCGTCACTCTCGCCGGCAGGCAATTCCGGAAATAACGGCGCACTTTTGACGGCGGGCTGCGCCGCCGTCTCCGCGTCTTTTCTCATTACTGGCGCGGTATAGATTTTGCGCACAGCCGCGGCAGTGGGGGGGACAACGATCACTTCATTGCCCCACTCTTCCTCATTGTAATCCCGTGCATCGGCGGCCCTGCGGGTCGGATTGCCGGGATTCGGGGAATTCTCCTCCGGCGGCTGCAATAAGCTGCCGAAGTCAAAGCCTCGCTCCTTAAGGATGGAGAAAAGCTTGCCGCCGATGATAAAGACGACAATCACTACAGGAATAAGTATGTCCAGCAGTTTTTCCATAAATCAGATTTCCTGACGGGTTATTTCGCCGATTTTGCCGGTTTCTCGTAAGGACGTTCGTTCGGAGTAGCGATGGACTTGCGCATATCGGTGTCCGCCATGATGTTTTTCATCTTGTAATAATCCATAATTCCGAGCCGTCCGGAAGAGAGGGCTTCGGCGATGGCCATCGGTATTTCAGCTTCAGCGTCAACCAGTTTTGCCTGCATCTGGGTGATTCTCGCCTTCATTTCCTGTTCCAGAGCCACAGCCATGGCGCGGCGTTCCTCGGCCTTTGCCTGAGCAATGTCTTTATCGGCATTGGCTTGGGCGGTCTGAAGCTGGGCGCCGATATTGATGCCGATGTCAACATCGGCGATATCAATCGAAAGAATCTCGAACGCCGTACCGGCGTCCAGTGATTTGGCCAGCACGGTTTTAGAAATAAGATCCGGTTTCTCCAGCACCTGTTTATGATCTGTCGCCGAGCCGATCGTAGTGACAATCCCTTCGCCTACACGAGCCAGGATGGTTTCTTCGCCGGCGCCGCCGACCAGCCGGTCGAGGTTGGTGCGGACGGTCACCTTGGCGATGGCAGTAAGCTGGATGCCGTTTTTGGCAACCCCGGTCACCATGGGAGTCTGAATTACTTTCGGATTAACACTCATTTTGACGGCTTCAAGCACGTTTCTCCCGGCCAGGTCAATTGCGGTGCCGCGCTGAAACGACAGCGGGATGCCTGCCTTGTCCGCCGCCACCAGCGCGTAAATCACGCGGAAGACATCGCCGCCGGCCAGATAATGCGCTTCCAGATCGTTGGACGAAATATTCAACCCGGCTTTTTTAGACTGTATCATGGCTGACAGGATGACCTGCGGCGGCACCCGGCGCAGCCGCATGCCGACTAGTGAAAACAAACTTATTTTGACTCCGGAAAAAACTGCGGCAATCCACAACGGAATCGGAATTACCACGGAAAAAATCACCATGACGGCAATCACCGCGGCAACTGCAAAAACAATCATAAAAGGTGCAATGTTCATACTTCAAATCTCCATGCTTAATGTTCTTTAAATTTTTACCTGATTGCTTCTGAAGGCCTGGGCGATCGCCAGCGGCACCTGTGCTTCCACATCAATCAATTTAGCCTGCATTTCGCAGACTTTAGCTTTCATCTCCTGGTCCAGCGACACCGCCATGGCGCGGCGCTCTTCAGCTTTCGCCTGGGCGATCTCCTTGTCGGCGTTCGCCTGGTCAGTCTGAAGCTGCGCCCCGATGTTCTTGCCGACATTCACGTCGGCAATGTCAATGGACAGGATTTCAAATGCGGTTCCGGCATACAATCCTTTCGCCAGCACCACTTTGGAGATGCTGTCAGGATTTTCCAGCACGATTTTATGGTTGTCCGCCGAGCCGATAGTTGAAACAATCCCTTCGCCGACACGCGCCAGAATGGTTTCCTCGCCGGCGCCGCCGACCAGCCGGTCAATGTTGGCGCGGACAGTCACTCTGGCGACGGCGGTGATCTGGATGCCGTCCTTGGCGACGGCGGTGACCATCGGGGTGTCGATGACTTTCGGGTTGACGCTCATTTTGACGGCGTCCAGCACATTCCGGCCCGCCAGGTCAATGGCCGTGGCGCGTTTTACCGAAAGATCAATTCCAGCCTTGTCCGCCGCCACCAGCGCATCCACCACGCGAAGCACATTGCCGCCGGACAGATAGTGTGTTTCCAGAATATCGGCAGTGACGTCAATCCCGGCTTTTCTGGCCTGAATCAGCGCATTGACGATAATCGCCGGCGGAACGCGGCGCAGGCGCATGCCGATCAGAGAGAACATGCTGATATGCACATCCGCAAAAATCGCCGCGATCCAGTGCCGCACCGGAATGAACACCACGAACAGGTATAGCGCAAAAATTGCCACTATAATTATGAAAATCCCTACTCCAGTCATAACATCGTTCTCCTATTTTTAGTTATACTTTTTTAACCGTTATTTTAAGTCCGTCAACCTGAATGACTTCAATTGTTTCCCCCTGCTGGATGAAATCGCCGTCGGCCACCACGTCGTAGCGCTTGCCGTCAACCATTATCGAGCCGGAAGGGCGCAGCGTTGAATATGCCACGCCGCGCTTGTGCAGCAGTTCAACGTCATTCTTTACATGCGATGAAAAACCGCTGACATTGGTGTTCTGCGCAGTCAGCATGATCTTCTTGAAAATGGTTGATTTGGGTAAGATGTAGATCGTCAGCAGGATGATGAGCGTTGACGCCACCAGCATCGAGATGCTGATCACGGATATGGCGGATTCGATATTCTCCATGCCGAACGCCGCAAAAAACGAAATCATAATACACGATATCCCCAATATCCCGATAATGCCGAAGCCGGGAATCAGGAAGATTTCAATGAGCAGCAGCAGCAGGCCGACAAAACAGATGACCATCGGCCCCCAGTCGGACGCGCCGGAAGCCACATGTCCCAGGAAAAACAGTGTCAGCGCGGTCAAACCCAGCACCCCGGACACGCCGAAATGCGGATGCTGTATCTCGATATAAAGCCCGATGATGCCCAGGATCAGCAGCAGGCCGGAGACCATCGGGTGCGCCAGAAACGAAATAATCTGCTCCGTCGGGCTTTTAATGACAGTTTCAATGGTGCAGTTCGTCAATTTCAATTCTTTCAGCAGTTCCTCTTTACTGGAGCAGGTAAAATCCACGACTTTCAGTTTTTTCGCTTCAGCGGCGGAAAGCGTCAGCGGCGATGCCTTCTGATGCTCGATGCCGTCATCTTTTAATGTCAACCGCTGATAAGGATCGGCCATCGCCCGGACGATTTTTTCCGGACGGTCGTTCTTTTGCGCCAGCACTTCCAGCATTTTGAAAAACACGGTCAGAAATTTCTGGTCGGACAGCCGGTTGTCTTCAGTATCCTGGTCTTTCTCTTTATCTTTCTCTTTATCTTTATCGCCGCGGTTGAGCTTCTGAATCTCTTTCAATACCTTTTCCACCATCGGCGTATAGACATCATCCTGCTTGTCTTTATCCGGTTTCCTGTCTTTATTGTCCTTGTCGGTCACCGGTTTGATGCCGTCCGATTTGATCTGTATCGGCATGGCGTCGCCGATCATGCCGTTGGGATTGATGGCAATGCGGTCGGCCGCCAGCGCAATAATCATGCCGGCGGAAATGCCCTGCGGGTTAAGATATGCCACCGTCGGCACTTTCGACTTCAGCAGCATGGACACATACTCCAGCGCCACGTCAATCCGGCCGCCCGGAGTATCCATTTCGAAAATCACCGCTTTAACTTTATTCTTTTCCGCCCTCTTCAGGATTTTCTTCAGGAAAAGCATATCCTGCGAGGAAATTTCCCTGAAATCGCTGAACTGCGGCACAAAATATACAGTCCCCTCGGCAGGCTCCGCGGTAAAAAGCGTTTTCTGCGGGGCGGCGGACAACAGCACGGAGCAGCAGCAAACCGCCAGGCCCAGGGCGAAAGTGATCAAATGCTTAATTCTACTCATCACGGTTTATCTCCATTGTAAAAATTATCTTGTAAGCGCGGAAAGCTGGTTCTTAATCAGCAGCACTTCGCGCACCGTTCCGGCCCGTTCCGCAGTTATCTCTTTCATCCGGATAAATTCATTAATCAAACGCTGCTCCGCCGAACGCAGCATTCCGTCACACATCGCCAGTTCGTAGAGATTGGCCAGAAAACACAATTTCTGCTGTTCGTCCAGTTCAATTTTATCCAGTATCTCGTTGAAGCTGTAACGCCGGAAACAGCGTTCCGCGCGGTCAAGCAGTTCCCGGCTGTCCTGGCAGACTCCTTCAATCAGCCGCAGTTCCACTGCCGCAACGTCATTGTCGCTGGCGGCAATATGTTTCATGCACGCCGCCAGCGCGGTCAGCGGGTCCGGCGGCGAATCAGCCGCAGTTTCCGCCGGCACAGCCGCCGTCGCGGCTCCGTCGTCGAGGCCGAACTGTTTAAGCAGATTTGAACAGGATTCCGCTTCCAGCGAGGAAAGTTTCATTTTCAGCTTGCCGTCGGACAGGCTCAATTCCAGCGTGCCGCTGAATTTTTCCTGACGCAATGAAAATTCGGGAGCATCCTCCGCGTAATCCACCTTGCGGCTGATAAAATCCTTATCGCCGAAAGATTTGCCGAACAGGAAAAGCATATCCGCATAGACCGCCACATAGCTTTCGCCGGGCTCGCCGCTGAAACCGCCGCTGCCGCGGATGACACAAAGCGCAGACTCGCCGGGCTTCGCCGAAGCCAGAAAGCTTTTAATCTTTTCCGGAAGAAACGCGTAATCCATTTACTGAAATTTCCTTTCTGCGAGAAACATCATAATCCGCGAACCCTAATTTATGCAATCACTTGAACAATATCCCGGAAATGTTTTTTTTCAAATAACCGGAACGGTTTTTACCGCATCCGGCAATTTTATGATTTCATGACGAAAAAGACCGCGGGCGGCGGCTTTTTCCAGTATTCTGTCAAAAATTTTGCTTTTCAAATTTTGATTTACAGTCACCGGCTTTATATTTAAGGGCGGCATATTAAAATATTAATTTGAAAGGCAGGATATGGAAGAAGCTTATAAATACAAACGGGTGTTGATCAAATTGAGCGGGGAAGCACTTAAAGGCGACAGCCCGACCGGCTTTTCCGGTCCCGCGGTGACCAGGATCGTGGAACTGATTAAAAGCGTGATCGACAACGGGATTGAAGTGGCGCTGGTGATCGGCGCCGGCAATCTGTGGCGCGGCGTTAACGGCTCGAACCGCGGCATGGACCGCGTGAGCGCCGATTATATGGGCATGCTGGCGACGGTGATGAACGCGTTGTGCGTGAAAGACGCATTTGACGCGGCCGGAATCGGCGCGGAAGTGCAGACATCGATCCCGATGGAGCCGGTCGCCCCCCGGTACAACCGCGCCGCCGCGCTCGCCGCGCTGGAATCCGGCAAAGTGGTGATTTTCGCCGGCGGCACCGGCAGCCCGTTTTTCACCACCGACACGACGGCGGTGCTCCGGGCGCTGGAAACTGATTGCGAAGCAGTGCTGAAAGCGACCAAAGTTGACGGCATTTACACTACGGACCCGATGAAAGACCCGGACGCGGTCAGGTACGAAGAGATTACCTATGAGGAAGCGTTAAGCAAGCAGTTGAAGATTATGGATTCGACGGCTTTCGCGATGTGCAGTGACAACAACCTGCCGATTATCGTGTTCAATTTTTCCGATCCGGAAAATCTGGATAAAGTATTGCAGGGCGATACCAGCATAGCAACGATAGTCGGACGCTGACCGCCAATAATAATTTAAGGACAAAACCCTGTGATGAAAATTCATCCGACCGCAGCAATATCACCGGAAGCGAAAATCGGGCAGAATGTCGAGATCGGTCCGTTCAGCGTGATCGAGGATCATGTGGAGATCGGCGACAACTGCTATATTGACGCTCACGTCAAAGTTGCCCGCCACACTAAAGTCGGACCCGGCTGCCGCTTTTATTACGGTGCGCTGATCGGCGAGGAACCGCAGGACCACCGTTTTAAACCGGGCGTGGTCTCCTGTACGGAGATCGGGGCGGAAACGGTCATCCGGGAATATGTGACAATCCACCGTTCGCCGTTTGAAAACCAGAAGACGGTTGTCGGCAGCCACACGCTGCTGATGGCGTTTGTCCACGTCGGCCATGACGCCTGCATCGGCAATCACGTCACGGCGGCAAACCATACCGCGATTTCCGGGCATGTGCATATTGACGACGGCGCGGTGCTGAGCGGTTATGTGCTGATTCATCAGTTCTGCCGGATCGGCAGCCTGGCCATGGTCGGCGGCAGGACGATCATCACTCAGGATATTCCGCCGTACTGCATGCTGGCGGAAAACAACTGCATCTGCGGCCCGAACACCGTCGGCCTGCGCCGGGCGGGACTGCCGCCGGAACGCCGGGCGGCGATCCGCCGCGCAATTAAAATCTATTTTTTCCGCGGCTTGAACTCAAAGAACGCCTTTGCGGAAATCGCCAGACAGGAAACCACGCCGGAAGTGTCGCAGTTCGTCGAATTTATCCAGGGAACTTCAAGGGGCATTATGAACGGCGATCCGAATATGGTCTTCCAGAAAGACGCCGCGGAAAATCCTGAAGACATCTGACCAATCTATACCGCCAGCGGCAGGCGGATGGTGAAACTGCTGCCTTTGCCGACAGTGCTCTGCACTTCCGCCGAACCCTTGTGCAACTGGGCGATGTGTTTGACAATCGCCAGCCCCAGTCCGGTTCCGCCCAGTTTTCTGCTGCGCGCCTTGTCCACCCGGTAAAAGCGCTCAAACAGCCTGGGCAGATGCTCCTGGGCGATCCCGCAGCCGTCATCGGCCACGCTGATGAGAACATCCCTGCCGGAAGCGATGACGCTGACCTGGATTTTAGTTCCGGACAGATTGTATTTGATCGCATTGTCAATCAGGTTTAAAATCGCCTGTTCAAGCAGTTGGGCATCGCCTTTGACTTTGAAATCACCTACCGGCTCCGCCAGTTTCAACGAAATATTTTTTGAATTTGCGCGCTCTTTGCAGAGTTCGACCGCCCCGGTCACCGGTCCGGCAATTTTAATCAATCCGAAATCCATTTCCTCGCTGCTGGTTTTACGCTCCAGTTCGGACAGGCTGAGAATATCCCTGACCAGGGCGTTCAGCCGGTCGGAGTGGCGGGAGATGATGTCCATGAATTTGGCGGCGCTTTCCGGTTCGTTGATCGCGCCTTCCTGCAACGTCTCGACCGCTCCTTTAAGCGCGGTAAGCGGGGTTTTAATTTCATGCGAGACATCCGCGATAAAGTCCCGGCGGAAATTTTCGAGTTTTTTGATCCGGGTGAAATCCGAAAGCACAATCAGCACGGCGCTGATATTGTCGCCGTCCATCCGGATGACGGTCCCCTTGATCCGGATATGGCGCTCCATCGTGCCGTAAAACGTAAATTCGCTTTCAATCGGTTTTCTTTCCCTGATAATCTGTTCGAGAAACGCATGCAGTTCGGTATTCCTGACCACGCCGTAGAACGACAGCCCGACCGCGTCGGCGGGCAGATCGAAAATTTTGTATGCAGCCGGATTGATGTCCAGGATAATTCCTTTCAGGTCAACCGCAATCACCCCTTCGGTCATGCTGGCGAACATGGCGTCGCGCTCATTTTTCTCGCTGGTGATCTGGGCGATGCGGGATTTTAGCTGCTCCGCCATGTCGTTCATGGACAGCGCCAGTTCCCGGATGGAACCGGCCGCCGGGATCGGCAGTTTAACATTCAGATTGCCGGCGGCGATCCGGGCGGCGCTTATGCGCATCTGCTCAATCGGCCGCGCCAGACGGCGCACAATGATGATGCTGAACACGGCAACAAATCCGGTTACGAGGATGAACGCCAGCGTGATCTGCCGCTCGGCGGCGGCAACTGCTTCATCCACCGATTTAAAGGAAACGGCGATGCGCAGCACATAATTTTTCCCGTTTTCGCCGGCAATGGGAACGGCGGCGTAAATCAAACGCTGACTCAGCGTGGTGCTGTAGCGGGTGACAACGGCAGGGGTTCCGCTCATCGCCTGAATTACTTCCGGCCTTCTGGCGTGGTTGGCCATATTGTCGGCGTCATTGGAGGAATCATGCAGGACTTTGCCGTCCGGGTCAATAATGGTAATCCGGGTGCTGCTCTCTTTGGAAACAGTATCGCAGAACTCGTTCAAAAGCACATGGTTCTTGTCCGCGAGAAGCCTTTTCATCTCATATGACAGGAATTTTGTCCTGACCAGCAAGCCGTCCTGCACCCGGTCAAGATAGACTTTCTCAATGCAGTCTGACTGATACCAGATAACCCCCAGCAGAAGGCATGCAACAGTAATGGCGATTACCGGTAAAAAACGAAACAAGTCATTCTTCATTAAATATGTTTCCGATTCATTTAAAAATCCTCATTGAAACGGTAGCCGACGCCCCTGACAGTTTCAATGGCGCTACCGGCATTGCCGAGTTTTTTTCTCAATCCGACAATTTGAACGTCAATCGACCTTTCAGTCACCGGATAATCATCGCCTTTCACGGAATTGACGATCTGGTTCCTGGTATACACCCAGCCGGGCCGCCGCGCCAGCATATAAAGGATCTCAAATTCGGAAAAAGTCAAGATCAGCGCTTTTCCGGAGAGCGTCGCTTCCCGTTTGCCGCGGTTGATCAGCAGCACGCCGCGCTTGATGATGTCGCGGACTTCGTCGTCGCTGTTGTCGCGGCAGCGGCGGAGCACGGATTTGATCCTGGCAACCAGCACTTTGGGACTGAACGGCTTTGTGACGTAATCGTCGGCGCCCATTTCCAGGCCGATGATGATATCGGTCTCTTCGCTTTTCGCGGTAAGCATGACAATCGGAATTTTGGCGGTGTCGGCGTTGTTTTTCAGGTTGCGGCAGACGGAAAGCCCGTCCATGCCCGGCAGCATCAGGTCCAGCAGCACGACATCAGGGGCGAACGTCGAGACCATTTTCAGCCCTTCTTCGCCGGAATCCGCGATTTTCAGGTTGTCATAGCCTTCTTTTTTCAGATTATATGTAATCAGTTCCTGAATGTCCTCTTCATCTTCGATGATCAGAATTTTCTCTTTTGCCATTTTATTTTTCCATGCATAATTATTTATCTTCTGTAAGCTAATATAATCTTATATTCTTAGAAACAGGTAAAGCAATTGTTAGAAAAACATTAAATTTGCACAAATTATTCAAACTGTTCAGATTTTTCCTTATGTTTTATATTGACTGGCGCTAAACGTCAGGATATAGTTAAAATGCATTAAACTGTTAATATTTGCAATCAGGAGTTGAATAAATGGGTATTTTTGCAACAAAAAGCGGTGAAACGCTGGCCATCGGCGATAATGAGCTGCGTCAACTGATAAAAGAGACTTTGGACAAGGCCGGCGGCAGCTTTAAGAAAGTGCTGCTGATTCCACCGGACATCACCCGCGCCAATTCTTATGCCGGGCCGATCACGGCCATGGTTTATGAAATGCTGGCCGGGAAATGCCAGATTGACATTATTCCCGCGCTCGGCACCCATGCGGCGATGCCGGAACACGAACTCCGGGCGATGTTCGGACCGGACATTCCGCTGAGCTGTTTCAAAGTCCATGACTGGCGGAACGATGTGGTGAAAAAAGGCACGGTCTCCGGTGCGCTGCTGAAAGAGTGGTCGGAAGGCAAAGTTGACTACAGCGTCAACGTGGAAGTCAATAAGATTCTCTTTGACGGCTACGACCTGATTCTGTCCATCGGCCAGGTTGTGCCGCATGAAGTCGTCGGCATGGCCAACTACACCAAGAACATCGTGGTCGGGGTCGGCGGCGCGGACACCATCAACAAATCCCACTTCCTCGGCGCGGCGTACAACATGGAACGGATCATGGGCCAGGCGGACTCGCCGGTGCGCAAACTGTTCAACCGCGGCGTCAATGAATTTCTCGGCGATCTGCCGATTGTCTACATGCTGACCGTCATGGCCAGAGGCGGCGTTTCCGGCAAAATGGAAATGCGCGGCTTCTTCAGCGGCGACGATGAAAAGGCCTTTCTGGCGGCCTGCAAACTCAGTCAGCAGACCAATCTGCTGCTGCTCGACAAACCGCTCAAGAAAGTCGTCGTCTATCTGGACCCCGAAGAATTCAAAAGCACCTGGCTGGGCAACAAGTCGGTTTACCGCACCCGCATGGCAATCGCCGACGGCGGCGAACTGATCGTCCTGGCCCCCGCCTTGAAGGAATTCGGCGAGGACAGGGAGATTGACCGCCTTATCCGCAAATACGGCTATCACGGCACTCCGGCCACGCTTAAATCGGTCAACGAAAATGAAGAACTGCGCAACAATCTCAGCGCGGCGGCGCACCTCATTCACGGTTCGTCGGAAGGCCGTTTCCGCATCGTCTACTGTCCGGGCCCCAAAATGTCCAGACAGGAAATTGAAAGCGTCGGGTTCGATTATGCCGACCTGAATGACACCATGGCCAGATATCAGGTGGCAACGCTTAAAGACGGGTTCAACACGGTCAACGGCGAGGAGATCTTCTACATCAGCAACCCTGCTCTCGGCCTGTGGGCGCTGAAGGAAAAATTTGTCTGATTCACCCGTGCTGCAAGTTTTGTCCGCCGGAGAGCAATCTCCGGCTTTTTTATTCCGCGGTTCGCCATCGAATTCCGGGCGCTGAAAACTTCAGGCGGCAGAAACACCCGGACTGAGGGTTTCCCATACTCCTGATTTATCAGCGCCTGCTTACAGGATTAACTTGCCAGCAGTCCGTTGTTTTTCTTCAGCGGATCGCTGCTGCCGGTATCCGCGCTGCCGGTCAACGCCCCGGTCAGCCCCAGGCTGCCGGTCTTGAATGCCGCCGGATCAATATTGAAATTCAGAATGTAGTCCGTATTCTCCTTGCCGGCCAGCGTGGCCTTGACGTAATAAGTTCCCGCCGCCAGCGTTTTAGTGATGCTTTCGGCGGTATTGCCGCTCTTCGCGGACGCCGCCAGTTGCTTGTTTTTGCTGTCGTACAGATACAAGTTGACGTTGGAGTTCATGCCGGTCAGGTCGAGCGTCACCGCCGTCGAGGCTTGCAGTTCAAATTTGTAATAGTCGTCCTTGTCGCCGAACCCCAGCCACTCGCTGACCTGGCCTTTTGCCGTCACCGGTTGCGCAAAAGCGGCGGTATTGCCGGCAGTATCTTCCGGGAAATAATCAACCTTGCTGCTCAGCGTGTAAACGGTGTTGCTGACGATGCCCTTGCCGCCGTCGGCAGGAGCGACCTTGACGTAATAATCACCGGACAGCAACGCCAGATTG
>Ga0172379_10003018_pt1 | contig 27968 bp, 24 predicted proteins | sample GrowelOW334metaG_FD_119756 | JGI IMG/M metagenome (GOLD analysis project Ga0172379, IMG submission 119756) | Groundwater microbial communities from an aquifer near a municipal landfill in Southern Ontario, Canada - Groundwater well OW334 metaG | ecosystem: Environmental > Aquatic > Deep...
ACCAGTAGTTTTTTTAAAATATGTTTAAAGATCGGCTTGCACTTTTACGAACTAGGTAAAGGAGCGTCCAGCCTAGCTTACGGGGCTGTTTTATGAAAGTTTGTCGTGTACAAAGGTTTTTTGGGTTTTTTGTAAAAAATCTGAATCCATGCTATAAGCATCGATATGAAAATAGCATTGGGTATTGAATATCAAGGAACTAATTACCACGGATGGCAAAAACAACAAGGTCTTGTGACATTGCAAGGTACTTTAGAAGAAGCCTTAAGCAAGTTAGCCGATCAGCCTATAGCTGTACAATGTGCAGGCCGTACTGACGAGGGAGTGCACGCTTTTGGGCAAGTGGTGCATTTAGAAACAACCGCAAGACGCTCCATACACGCCTGGGTCTTTGGTGGAAATAATTTTTTACCGCGCGATATTCGCATTCAATGGGCAAAAGAAATGCCGGAAGACTTTCATGCGCGTTTTTCGGCTGTGGCGCGGCATTATCGCTATATTATTTACAATCACAACGTGCCAAGCGCACTTTATCACGAACGAGCAACTTTTTATTTCTATAAATTAGATGAAAAAAGAATGCAGGAAGCGGCGCAGTATCTTATCGGAGAGCATGATTTTTCGGCTTTTCGCGGTGCGTATTGTCAGGCGCAAAGTACTGTTCGCAATATAACTAAATTAGAAATTTCACGAAGTGGTCGCATTATAACAATAGAGGTCGTTGCCAATGCTTTTTTGCAGCATATGGTGCGAAATATTGTTGGCGTTTTATTAGAAATAGGCAATGGCGATCGCGAACCAATTTGGGCGAGGGAAGTTCTAGAAAGCAAAACTAGATCTCTTGGCGGCATAACTGCTCCATCTACAGGTCTTTATTTTATGCAAGTTGACTATCCGGAAAAATATGGCCTTAGTTCTTAAACGCAAATGGTGGATTTTAATTTCTGTTGCGCTTTGTATTTCGATGCTCTACATCGACCAGACTGGGATCTCTGTCGTTTTACCACAACTTAAAATTGCTTTTGCATGTAGCGATGTAGAAGGAAATTGGGTAATTAACTCTATGTTGCTGAGTATGGCGATTTTGATTGCCATAGGAGGTAATTTAAGCGATCGCTTTGGAACTAGGCGGTCTTTTTTGTATGGTACTGCCGGTTTTGCTTTTGCTTCTGTGCTTTGCGGTATGGCGCCAAATGTTTCTTTGCTTATTGCTGGTCGGGCTTTGCAAGGTGTGTTTGCCGCTTTGCTTTTGCCATCAACTTCTATCAGCGTTGTGAACGCTTTTCCCGAGCGTCAAGTTGGAACGGCTATGGGAATCTATATTGGCAGCGCTTCTATTTTCTTGATTTTAGGTCCGCTTTTAGCTGGATTTTTGACTGAATATATCAATTGGCGCTGGGTGTTCTATGTCAACGTGCCTCTAACATTGCTTTCTTTATACATTGCCAATTTTAGCATGCGCAAAACTGAGGCTAAGATTTTTTTAGCTAAGAAGAAAAAAAATATTTCTTTTGATTGGTTAGGTTTTTCTACTTTAGGCATTGCAAATACCGCCTGCGTAGTTGCTCTTATGGAAGGAGGGTATTGGGGTTGGCGTTCGCCTATTATTATCGGACTTGTGCTTTTAGCTTTCACATCTTATTTTTTCTTCCTCAAGATTGAAAAGAAGCTAAAAAATCCCTTGATTGATTTTCAAATTTTGAGACAGCGAAATTACGCAGTTTGCGCATTTATCATGTGTGCGATGCAGTTTTGTTTAATTACGCGCATATTTTTGATCATCATGTTTCAAACTATAGGGAAGCAAGGTCCGGTGGCAGCGGGTCTGTTAATTTTGCCTTCTACCTTGCCCATTATGTTTGTGGCGCCGTTAGCGGGTTATCTCATGCAGCGTTTTGGGCCAAAACTGCCAATTCGTTTGGGAACTATTTTGACTGCGATAAGCTTAGTGTGGCTTGTAGTGTTTATAACAAAGGATTCTTATGCGCTGCTTTTTGTTGGCTTACTTCTTTTTGGCGTTGGAGTTCCATTGGCGTTGAATCCTAGTTTGACTACGGCTTTGTCTAGCGTTGGTCGTGAACAGCGAGGAACTGCTTCGGGAATTATTCAACAACTGCGCCAGCTTTCTGGTACATTGGGTGTCGCTGTTATTGGCTCTGTGATTGATAATGTGAGTAAGCATAGTTTTTCTCATTATTTGGGAAGATTAGGTGGCAATTTTGCAGAAGCGTTACAGAATATTTCGACAAGTGACATTTTGCTTTCTACTAACAGCGCCAAGGCTGCTTTAAAACCTTATGCGATCTCAATGCAAAACAGTATAGATAACTTTGCCGAAAAAGCTTATCTTCTAGCTTTCCGCTTTGGAATGTTAGTGACTGCTTTGGTGGTTTTGTTGGCTGTGATATTGGCTTTTACGAAGATTAAGCAGCAAAAAATTGAGGAATAGTTTATGATTACAAATCTTAATCATATTACTTTAGCAGTTAGCGATATTGATATTTCTTTTAAGTTTTATCGTGATATTTTATGTTTGAAGCCATTATGTCGCTGGGATAAAGGCGCTTATTTTTTAGTGGGAGATTTTTGGTTTTGTCTAAATCTTGATAAAAACGTTCGGCCCGACCCTGGCTATACGCACTATGCTTTTTCTGTAACACAGGAAAACTTTCAGACTTTTTGTGATAAACTTATTGCTAATAATGTAAAAGTTTTTAAAGAAAATACATCGGAAGGCGATTCTTTCTATTTTTTAGATCCAGATGGGCATAAACTGGAAATCCATGTCGGTGATTGGCGTTCTAGGGTTGCGACAAAAAAAATAGAAAATGGTAATTGGCAGGATGTGGAGTGGTTTTAAGGAGAAATAAGTGTGTTTATAAAAATAAAAAACTTAAATATTCATTACAAAATACTGGGGCAGGGAGCGCCGGTCGTGATGATTCACGGCTGGGGGACGAATCTTAAAAATCTTTCCTCTTTAACTGAAGTGTTGGCAAAAAGTCATCAAGTTTTCGCTTTGGATTTGCCTGGTTTAGGTCTGAGTACGCCGCCTAGTAAACCTTGGGGAACGCCGGAATATGCTGAAGTTGTGGCAGAATTTATTCATGCATTGAAAATTAAAAATCCCGTTTTGATTGGGCATTCTTTTGGCGGCAAGATTTCGCTTTATTTAACGGCCAAAAAGATGGTAGATACAGAAAAGCTAATTTTGATCAGTAGCTCTGGAATTCGTTTAAAACGCAGGAAAAAGTTTGATTTTTTGCGTGTAGCCTATGTTTTTAAAGTTCTCAAAATTTTAACGGGACTGCCAATTTTACGCCTATTTTTCCGTGGAAAATTTTGGCAAAATAAATTGGCTGAATACCGTAATCGCTTGGGCTCGGAAGACTATAAGGCTGCGAGTGGCGTTATGCGCGCCAGTCTAGTTAAAATTGTTAACGAAGATTTTCGTAAACTTTTGCCACTGATTCATATTCCAACTTTGCTTTTGTGGGGAAGTAAAGATCCCAGCGTCTCGCTTACTGTTGCCGAAATGATGCGCGACTTGATTCCTAAAGCATCTCTAGTGGTTTTCCCTAACACCGGCCACTTTCCGCATTTTACTAACAAGGATGAGGCTGAGGCGAGGGTTTTGGAGTTTTTGGAATGCTTATAAGTTTAAAGAATGGTTTTACAAGTTCGGTAGCCGCAGACTTTAGTCTGCGTAAAGATCGAACGCAGTGGTGGCAATTGTGCAAGCGCCTCTTGCATAATTACACATTTCACTGCCAAACCCTCCGCTCCGCCTTAATCGAATCCGCAAATTGATTGTCTTGAAGCAAAGTTTTTATTAAAGATTCTGGCCAAAACTGCGTGGAATTTGCGTTGTAAATTCCGAAAGAGTTCAGTGGATTTTGCGAGGAAACGTTAAAAGTGTTTTGGGTTATATTTAGTGCTTCCAGGTTTATGCCTTGTAGATAGATTCCATAAGCATTTTGATTGTTACTACTGATATTAAAAGTGGTGTTTGAGATAGACAAATTATTGTCGAAACTTCGTGTGCTATTTTGGGCAAAATTTAGTCCGTAAGAGTTACTGTGTTCGCTATTGGAATAGCTGCCTAGCGTTGAATCAGAGAGGTTTAGTTTGTTATTTGTAATTTCTAAAAAGCGTTTTCCAGATTCAGAGCCTCCTTCACTGGAAGCATAGCCAAGCAAGATAGAATAGCCATCACTATTGCTGTTAGCGCTGAGCGCTGTTGTTGCGATGTTAATTGTATTGTGGTCGATATTAGATGAAACAATGCCGTCTTGTCTGCCTGTGCTTTCGTTAAAGCCGAAACCTAGCGCTAAAGCATAGCTGTTACCGCTGTGTTTGCCATATTCTCCGCTAGATCCTGTGCTTTTTAAATTGGATTTACTAATGTCGATATTGTTTTGTGAAATATCTAGATTTACTTTGCGATACGAAGTTCCATAAGCCGTTTCGCCTTCCATATAACCATCACCAACTAAAATCGCGAAAGCGTTGCCGCCAGCCAAAGAGGCGATAGCTACTTTGCTTATTGCGATGATATCGCTATTTTCGATTCTGAGCGAGTTATAAGTCGTAGCTAAAGAATTTGGCGTATCAGTACTGGTGCCACTGCCCGCCGCATAGCCGATTAAAATCCCGTAAGAATTTCCAGCTAGGAAAGTACAATCGGCGAGATTATTAGCGTTAGCCGTTAGGCTACTTTGCAATAGGTTTACATTATTTCGAGTAATGTCTAGGTTTTTATCTAAGGCATAAGACCAGCCGAAGCCATAACCAACCAAAATGGCATATGCATTGCCTGTGTCATCGGCTGTGGATTTGCCATTGCTAATAGCGCTTATGCGGCTATTGTTTATGATATTTATATTATTATCATGTACAGCGTTAATATTACTGAAATCATTTTCGTAATAATCATATCCCACTAAAATTCCATAAGCATTTCCGCTGTGTCTTTTTTCATTACTATAATTACTAGCTGTAGCCTCAATGGAACTGTGGTCGAGAGTTAAATTATCCACGTGATGAACATAAATGCCATAAGCATTGTCAGTATTAGATTTTACGTAAATATTGGAATCTTTAATATTTAAATTTTTAATGCTATCGCCGAGAATACCAGTGCTGTATTGATTTAACGCTTTTTTGTCGCCTATATTACAGTTTGAAATATTTACATTATTGGCGTTGTTATTAAGAAAAATAGCTGTTTGATCTTCGCGATCAGAGGGCAAAAGTTCTATTGAATCTAGCCTATTATTGCCGCTTAATTCTAAACTGCCGAAGAGAAGAGGGCGTTGATCTAAGGAATTTATCTTTGTGTAATCGCTATTGCGGCCCATTAAAGACACGCCTTGCGGCAGAAGAATCCTAGAAGTGTAGTTATTGGGAGCTAGATAAATTCTAGTTTCTGGCATGTTTGATTTGCTAACAATGTCGATATTTTCTTGGGTGAGATTTGCCCAAGGGTGTTCGTGCGATCCATCGCCATCTTGTTCTCCGCCAATAAACCAAACCTTGTCGTGCGCTAATACATTTTCTTTGCTAATAGTAATCTTTTTTTCTCTACTGGTTTTGCTGAAAGTAGCGTAGCCATTTGAGATTACTGAATTATTGTTTTCTATTGGATCTAGCAAATGTGCACTTAATCCCCATGCTTTTTTTGCATTAGAATCTAAGCCGCTTAAAGTAAAATTTAGACCAACTAAAATGCGATTGTGTTGCCAGTTGTCGTAACTTTCACGTACCTCGAGAGAGACATGATCGTTTAGTTTATAGCTTAAGTGCGCTAAGGCGCCATGGATGTTTCCATTGTGTTTAGTCGTAAAGTGATAAGCGCCGAGAGAAATTTTGAAATTTTCTAAATTAGGGAAAGAGTATCCCAGTGTGAAATCTAATCCAGTTGCAAAGTCAGTGTGGCTGGAAGTTTCGAGAGTTGCAGGATTGTCGAATTCTTTATGTTCGGTAAAAGACAAATACCTATTGTGATTGTAATCGCTGGCAAAGCCTTGTGAAAAAGTTTTATTTTCTACGCTACTTTGAGATGGGAAATAACCGTTTAGATGCAAATCCCAAATGTTTCCGAGCATTTCCACGCCAGGGTTAAAAATCCAGATTTTGTTGTGCGACGGTGTAGCGCTGTAATCAGCGAAAAAATAGGCGCCGAATATTTTTTCTAGGTAAACTTTACGCAAGCCACTGCCAAGGCCAAGCATCCAGCCGTTATTGTTTAATCCTATCTTGCCATCTAAAGCGGTAAACCAGATTTCTTCAGTATTTCCAGCCAGCGGCAAGAGACTTTGGAGTCTTGCTATGGTCGCATCTCCACTAAGCGTTTCTAGAGTTGCTGTTGGTTTTAGTTGAAAACGTTCTAGATGCAAATCGGCAAAGGTTATCGGCGAAAAACAACAGAACACCAGGATGAAAATTTTATGTAATATTTTTTGCATTTGCGCAGTGTAAATGCGCTTTTAGCGGATTTCTATACCGTGTTTTTTACGGTATTGCAAAAAATTGTGAATTATGAATTATAAATTATGAATGAGGAGTTATGTGAACAACAACGACAAATTAATTGCTTTAATATTTTTGGTTAAAGCGCCGACGGAAATGTAATCAACGCCAGTTTTTGCAATTTTGCGGATATTTTTTAAGGTTACATCGCCAGAAACTTCGAGTTTAGTTCTCGCGGTTTCTTGGTTTAATTTCACAGCTTTTTGGATTGTTTTAAGGTCGAAATTATCGAGCATAATAATATAAGCGCGGGCGGCGAGAGCTTCTTTGAGTTCAGCTAAATTTTGGACTTCTATTTCTACTTTTTTATGAGGATGAGCTTGGCGCGCTGCCGCTATTACTTTGCTTATAGACCCAAAAGCTGCGATGTGATTTTCTTTGATCAAAAACGCGTCGTATAAGCCTAAGCGATGATTTTTGCCGCCACCGCAAAGAACTGCATATTTTTGAGCTAATCTAAGTCCTGGAATGGTTTTCCGCGTATCCAGAAGTTTTGTTTTAGTGCCTTTTAAAGCATCTAGAAAAATACTTGTTTGTGTGGCTGTGGCTGATAAAGTTTGTAAGAAATTTAAGGCTGTTCTTTCAGCAGTTAAGATGGATGCTGCCTTGCCTTCGATTTTGGCGAGTTTTTGCTTGGGTTTAACAAAATCGCCATCTTGTACCATCCAAGTAATTTTGCAGTCTTTATCGAGTTGGTGAAAGGCTTCGTCCGCAAACTTAATACCGGCAATAACAGCTTTTTCGCGGCTGATAATATAGGCCTTGGCTTTTTTGCTTTGTGGTAACAGGCTGGCTGTTATATCGCCACTTTGAATATCTTCATCTAAGGCATTTTTGACTAGGTTTTTTATGTAATTACATTGCAACATAATTCATCATTTATAATTCATAATTTATAATTTTGTTTTTTCTTCCCCAGTTTTTTTGATGTTTTGCAGATGTTGCCTACGTTCATGTTTTTTCTTACGTAGTTCCAAAATAGTTCCAACTGGGCCAGATAGGGCATACAAAATACTTAGTGCTGCCAAAATGTAAGATGGCGCAAAAGAAATGAAAACTATGATGAGAACTATGATGAGAATTATAGTAAATGGCACGTGATCGCGTAAATCTAGATCTTTAAAGCTACGAAAGCGTATGTTGCTGACCATCAAGACGCCTAAAAATATGGACGAGCAAGCGATAAGAATTTCTACCCATTGGCCAGACAAAGATAAATCTTGAGTCACCCAAATCATACCAGCGAGTACACCAGCAGCCGGTGTGCAAGCAAGGCCTTGAAAGTAGCGTTTGCTTTTATTGACTTGTGTATTAAAGCGAGCGAGGCGCAGCGCCACGGCTGCTGCATACACAAAAGCTGCCAGCCAACCAAATTTGCCAAGTTCAGTAAGTCCCCAAATATAAACAACTAAAGCTGGTGCAATACCAAAGGCTACCATGTCGGATAAGCTGTCTAATTCCGCACCAAAAGGCGTTGTTGTGTTGGTAAGACGCGCCACGCGCCCATCTAAAGAATCCATCAACATGGCGATAAAAATCGCAATAGCCGCATTTTCATAATGCCCTCGCATGGCAGCAATGATGGCGTAAAAGCCGGCAAAGAGGGCGCTTATAGTGAATAAATTAGGCAGTAAATAAATGCCACGTTGGCGAAATGTAGGCTTGTTTTGTTCTTCCATAGTTGATTTCCGGATTTAGATTATTGGAATTTAAATATTCGACATATTGTAAAGGATCGGAGGTTTATTATGAAGTACATTGCGAAAATGGAGGGTGAAATTGTGCACATTTTCGAGATCCTTCTGCTATAATTTTCTCGATAAAGAAATTTGCGCGAAAAAACATCCCCCTACGCTAAAGCTATGGAGGATAAATGTCTATATGATTTTCTTTAAAATCAATAAGTTATAAATTTAATGTAGAGACGCGATTAATCGCGTCTGTACTTTTGGTAGTTTGCTTAGGGTCGGGTGTATGTTTAGCGAGCCTTTGTATCAACTTGATGATTTATTTCCAAGTTTGGATGATATTTCTTTACTCTCATATTTACCGTTAAGAAGCGAAATTTCTAGTGGGTCTTTGCAAAGGGCGGCTGTTCAGAGTGAGTGGCTCGAGTTTAGTGCAAAGCTGGTTTTTTATGAACAAAATGCAGTGTTGCAAAAATATGTTGAAAGTATTTTGTTGTGGTTATGCAAATACGATAAACATTTTCCAAAGTCTTTCAAAATAAGGGAGCTGAAAGAAGGGATTTCAATGTTGGCTAGTAAGGAGCATTTGCTTGATTTTTTAAACGAGGCAGTAATTCCTCACTGTATTTGTTACCTCAAAGATAAAGAGCATCTTAGCGAGGTGTTTTCTTCCATTAAAAACTGTAGGTTAACGGGAGCAGAAGCAGAACTGAAAGAGGAATTTTTTGAAGGAGATACTAGCTCAAATGCGACGTGGGTGAAAATGCCTTCAAAAGATTCGGAAAAAACATTTTTAGCTTTACCTGCAGATGAAGATGCTCTTGTTATGAGTGATTTACATGGAGATATAGACGGAGCAATCTATTTGTTAGTAACCGAAGGCTTTAATAGCGATGGAACAATGCGCAGAATTATTGTCTTGGGCGATATGATCGATAGGGGTGTTTTTGGGTTAGGAGTTTTATATTTTTTTGTTGTTTTAAGACACATTTACCCAGATAAAGTTTTTTTGCTTGCCGGCAACCACGAAGAGCATTTGGCTAAGGTATTAGAAGCTTTAGCTAAGGGGGCTTCGGCTGAAAAAATAGCATGGCTTCAAAAATTTGTTTCTGCACCGGATGCTGAAGTTATTAGAGCATTGCAAGAGCAACCTGCAGATCTTCAAGAGATTGCGGAGGCTATAAGGAAATTGCCGCTTGCTCTTTTTACTCCAGATGGAACTATGTATGCACATGGTAACTTAGCCTGGCCTTATGATATGGAGAGTAAAGGAGACTTTGTCCAGCCCACTGTTGGTACATTTGTTTTTTCTCATACCAAAGAAAAGAGTTATCATATTTTGTGGTCGGAATTTGCTATGTATGGTACGCAGCCTGGAACAAATTCGCGAGGAGGCTCCGGTCCTGGTTTTTATAATGGGGAAGAAGTGTACGTAAAGGCTTTTCAAAGCGGAATCGAGCGTATGCTGTTTGGGCATACCCATACGAGCTATGTTCTTGGTATTGAGGTCTCGCCTCATTCATATTTCCAAATAATCAGCTTGGTTTCTTCTTGGCGTGCTAGTAAAAATAATCATAGTTCTTGTGCTGTAGTTGGAGTAAACAGGGAAATTACACTTCACCATGCTGCTAGTTCAACGAACACATGGAAAGATATTGTGTTTCCATCTGGTAATAGTAGTGTTCTGCCTGGATGTTTATCTTCAGCATCGTCTTCTTTGTTTTCACAGACAAAGCCATCATCGTCATCATCTTCTTCTACTACAACTGTTTCTCCTGGCCCTTTTTAATTAGTCTTAAGCATAACTTATTCTTTCTTAAGGTAAATTTAAGGTTAAGGGGTTGGCTGTGTGCTAAAATACGCTATATTACTAATGTGATATTGCTGTTTTTATGGCTACAACTATAACTCGAGAAATTAAAGCTGATTTTGCAAGCGAATTAGAACGCTGTACTGAAATCAAGCCTCTTTCTCGTAAGCTGCGGGATAAGTTAATAGCTTGGTGGATAGCTCCGAATGGGGTGGATATAAAACCCATTTTTATTAGTCTCATACAAAAAGACAAATCAGGCGAGTTGCTTTTAGGAGCTTTGTGTAATCAAGAGCTCATGAAAAAACTGTCATTAAATGAGCAAGATATATTGGAAATTTTGGATCTTTTGCAAGAAAGATTGCTGTATAAGACAACTGAACAATGTCCAGAAAAATATTTCCTACCTTGGCTATCGATTTTTGATAAATTGCTTAGTGCGCTTGCTTTTGGTGCTTCGACGTGGCCATCTGTAAAAGAAAAAGCACGGGAAATTTTGTGTTCTCTATCTATCAAGAAGGATAAAGAAGTTGAAGATTTACGTAAGATTATTGATGCCAAAATCGGGGATCCATCGGCCGCCCAGCAGTTAGTGACTTCAGTTTCTTCTGCTACTTTGCAACCGGTCACCTCCCAACCAGCAATTATCGTACAACAGTCGTTGCGCTATGTGGTTAATTTTAATGGTACTGCTTTAGATACTGGTGTTGCAAACATTTTAGATGCCAGAACAAGACATTGCTATGCTTCAGGGCAAAAGATTCTACAAATCACTGGACCGGGTGGATTAGGTAAAGATGCAATAAATATTGCTAAAGAAGCTTTTGAGCATTTTAAGGCACAACTTATTCATGATTTAAAGCAAAGAACAAAGCTGTCGAGTGATGGTGTAGAATTATCTTTATTTGGTTTTAGTAGAGGTAGTGTGAATGCGCTTAGGTTTAGCAATTATTTGCAAGCGTGGGTGGAAGATACTGGTGAAACAGGAGCTAGAGCTGAATTGTCGAAAGAGTGTCCGTTCTTAGCTACAGCCGACTTGCAAGTATGGCTAAATCAACTGTCTATTCATGCAACCTTATACGATCTTGTTGCGGGGCAACAAGTTAAGTTAGCAGGTATTCCTGTTTCTGCCGATGGTTATGCGGATGTTGAGGGACATACTATACCAAAATGTGTAAAGCGTGCGCACATCATATATTCTCGAGATGAGCTTAGGAATATGATGGAGCCATTACCTCCATCAAAAATTAAAATTTCTGATGCGACATCCACAAAAGTTATTTACGATACAACTCCTGGCCCACATAATTTTGGTTCTTGCTATGCAGCTTTTACTCCTGAAAGAAAAAAATTTTTGCAATTGCTAGATGATATTATAGGTTCTAAGACTGGTAATGCTTTAGACTTAGTTATCCATGCTATACGTGAATTTGGTTCTCAGCCAAAAAACAAGAAATTCGCTTCTGAGTTGCTTGGTCAGATAATTCCGCAGTTGATGGAACACTACAAAACCTTAGAATACAAAAATGGCAATACCCGTTTGTTTTTAACCGCTAACAATAGAGACAAAGAAAATCCGCTCCCTCAATGGCGCAGTGAAATTATTTTGCCACAAACTCAAAATAGCATGTTAAGCTCTATTTTTACATGCTTAAATTTGGCTCGTCTTTGGCAAAAGACATTTGAAAATTCTACTCCAAAAGATGCAACTACTAATGTTTTAGGTCGCTGTAAAAATGGCAGGCAAATTGCTGGTATTTACGTACCGCCTAATTCTTTTTTTCAGAATGAGTTTGAAGCGAATTTGATACTAGAGTTTTTTCCAAAACTGCATAAAGCTGCTTACGATTCAGTGTATTTTGAAGATAAAGTGCTATGTAAGTGGCAATGCGATCCAGAAAGAGCTGCATTTTTTCAAGAAGCCATTGACTTGGCTAAATTATCTCCTGACTATTTTCGTGGATTCTGTGCAAATTTTATGCAACAAAAACAAATAAAAGATCCCATTGTTGCTACAAGGTGGATAAATTGGATAGAAGATGTTATAAAAGCGGCGACTACGCCAAGTATGCTCAATAGCCGGTCGTCTTTCTTTAGTAAATGTACAACAGTTCCTAAAGAGATTAGCGCCGAGAAGCATCTAATACCACAGAAGATGGGAGCAATGTAATATGCCATTTTTTCCTAACACAACAATCACTGAAAATAGTGCCATAATTATTCAGCATGATGCCAAGCTCAAGCTAAATGTCGCAGAAACAGAAAAAGTTTGTCAGTTCGCTAAAGATCAAGGTGGCGGGCAAATCGTGTTGGTTGCCTTTGGGGATGAAAGGCAAAAATGGTGGCAAGACACTAAGAATTACCAAGTGCAAGCTGTGTTTATACAAGATAATGATTTAGTTGGTCTAGAAAAAATTATACGATCTTCAGCGGCTTGTTTGATTTTTTCTGAACGTAATTCGAATGCCAATCAAAGAGATTGTGTATGCATTAAGTTTGGCATTGGCGATGTAAAATATTTTCCTATTCAAAATAAAGTTGTCAATGCTTCTCCTTGCTGCACGTGTATGTGAGTTTTTAACTCATTTTCTCTTAAGCTAATTCTGTTATAATTCTGCTTGCGCAAAAAAACTCAGGGAGAATAGAAAAAACATGTCTACAGGATTTTGTTATTTATCAAAGAGTTATGTTTTTAAATCATGGTGTCAGTTAGATACGAATGCTTATGACTGTTTCTCCACCCAAAAAAACAACAAAAGATCCTTTTGTACATCACCCCTCATTTCGAGGTCCGTCACTTTTTGATGATCCAGATGAATCTGCAAGTCCATCTAGCGCATCCTCCAGTTCTTCGGGAGCTTCCTCGTCCGCATCTTCTTCACCTGCAAGTTCCTCCCCCGGGTTTTTAATAAAATATTTTGAAGATATTGCTAAGAAAATTGCAAAAAGTAATTTGCCAGAACTTTATAGGAATGAATTGGAAAAAGGGTTTAAAGAAATCCAAACGCCAGAGGTTATGGTAAGTAAGCTGGAAGAAGCGTTTAAACCAAAACTTACTTGCTTTATTCAGGATCAAAAAACGTTAGATGGCGTTTTTGCTGCTATTGAAAATTGTAAGAGGGGAGGAAGGACGTCAGCAACAAGCCAAGGTTCGTCTAGTTCTACAACAGCAACTATTCCCAATGGTTTTATAGAGTGCTGCGAAGGAGACCCTAAATCAACTTGTACATGGGTTAGAAATCCTGATAGTAAAGATCCTTCCGGGGCTACTTCTAGAACTTTTATAACTCTACCTAGTGGTGAAGAAACATTGGTTTTGGGAGATTTACATGGAGAATTAGATTCTGCCATTCTTTGGCTACAAAAACATGGTTTTGATGAGAAAGGCGAGCTTCGACGCATAATTGTTTTAGGTGATATGGTGGATCGAGGGGAGTATGGTATTGGAACATTGATGTTTTTTGCTCTTTTGCGCTCACTTTATCCTGACAAAGTATTTTTGTTGGCTGGCAATCATGAGGATTATTTAGCTCAATCTTTGTCGAAGTATATGTCTTCCGGTTTATCGCAATCTTTTCTAAGGTTTCATCAACTGGGTATTTCGCAATGGGATATAAACGTTATAGATAGTATGCGACAAAATGGTTATTTGAGGCGTTTTGTTGCTGCTCTTGAGCAGCTTCCTTTAGCTGGATTTTTAAAAGATGGAACTATGTTGGTGCACGGCAATCCAGCTTGGCCGTATGAAATTTCTTTATTAGGCAATCCAGTACAACCATCCATTGGTACGTTTGTGTTTTCTAAAGACTACTCTACAGGTGGCTATCATGCTTTATGGTCAGATCAAGCTTTAGGGCCTAAAATTATAGGTAGCAGGTCGCGAGGTTCTGTAGAAGGACCTGGGTTTAACAATGGTTCGGAAGTATATTTAGCAGCTTGTTTTTGCGGTATTAGCAAAATATGTCATGGCCATTGCCATAAATTTTATAATCAAGAGATTTTGCTTGTGAATGGCAAAAAATGTTTTATTACGAGCTTAATCAGTTCTGCGGTAAATAATTTGGATGAAGGTAAAGCTCTTTCTTATTGTGGACTAGTGAGAAAAGATGGAAAACTTATATTACATAAATATAGCTCAGAAGCGAAGGTTTTTTTTGCTGTAAAAGACAATCCAATTATAGCGGCTAATAGTGTTGCTACGAGTTCATCCCATCCTAAACCCAAGGTTTCTCCTATTAATCTACCTGTGTCAACATGCTTGTTGCCTATTTTAGCAACTAGCTCTTCTCCCTCGATGTTTTCTTGTCCAACTTCGCCTAGTAAGCCAACCACTTATTCTCAAAGCTCTACGAGCTCAACGGTGTTGGCATTTAGCGCCGCAAATTCCGCTAGTGATCCATTAGCAGTATTGCCGCCAAGTTTGCTTAAGCTTTTTGAGCCTCCATCAACGACATTGACGCAAAAGCCTAAGTGAGATATATAATGTCTCATTATGAGCAAAAAAATCGCATTTGTTTTTCCAGGTCAAGGTTCGCAATCTGTTGGCATGCTAGCCGAATTGGCTGGATCTTATCCTTGTATCAACGAAACTTTCACTGAAGCTAGCACTGCTTTGGGTTTTGATTTGTGGGATCTAGTAAAAAATGGTCCGGAAGAAAAACTCAATCAAACGACTAATGCTCAGCCAGCTTTATTAGCGGCGGGATATGCTGTTTGGCGCGTTTGGCAAGAAGCTAGTGGAACTATGCCAAGCTTTTTGGCAGGTCATAGTCTAGGAGAATATACAGCTTTAGTTTGCGCTAAAGCTCTAGATTTTAGTTCGGCAATAAAATTAGTGGCGGAGCGCGGAAGATTAATGCAAGAAGCCGTGCCAGAAGGCAAGGGCGCTATGGTGGCTGTTGTTGGATTAGATAACGATAAAATAATTGAGATTTGTAAGGAAGCAAGTCATGGTCAAATTTTAACTCCTGCCAATTATAATTCTATTGGCCAAACTGTTTTAGCGGGCGAAAAAGAAGCCGCTTTACGCGCTGTGGAATTAGCCGAAAAAGCGGGAGCCAAACTCGTTAAGCTTTTGGCTGTTAGTGTGCCGTCGCACTGTTCTTTAATGCTTCCAGCAGGGGAGAAATTAGTAGAACTCTTGGCCAAACTAGAAGTGCGATCTCCCAAAATTCCGGTATTGCAAAATGCTGATGTTTTGTTTTATGCTGAACCTGAAAAAATTAAAGACGCTTTGGTTCGTCAGCTATCTCATCCAGTGCGTTGGGTCGAGATAGTACAATATTTCGCCAAAGAAGGCGTGGAAGCAATTTTAGAATGCGGTCCGGGCAAGGTTTTAACGGGATTAAATAAACGTATTGCGCCGAATATTACAACGATGTTTTTGGGAACATCAGGGAATTTGCAACAAAACGTTGTTAATTATAAATTATGAATGATGAATTATGAATTATGAATGGAAGAAAGGGAATTGAACTTGAAAATGCAACTAATTGATTTTAAAGGAAATCGCGTAGACATGTTTGCGGAAAAATTATGAATGATGAGTTATGAATTAATTGAAATATATTTTTGATAAAATTACAAAAAATTCATCATTCATAATTCATAATTATTTATAGGAGTTTTGTGTATGAATTTAAACGGCAAAATCGCTCTAGTTACTGGCGCCTATCGTGGTATTGGTTTGGCGATTGCAGAAGAATTGACACGTTGCGGCGCGCGTGTGGCGGCTAGCGACATTAGTCCGGAATTTGCTGCTAAAATCAGCGAATATTTCAAAGCGCAAAATCTTTCTGGTCAGGGTTTTTGCTTGGATGTCACTAGTTCTGACTCAATCGATACAGCCCTTAAGGAAATTAATGCAGCTTTTGGCGGCGCTCCACAAATTTTAGTCAATAACGCCGGTATTACACGTGATAATTTACTGATGCGCATGTCGGATGCTGAATGGGATCAGGTTATTGCAACTAATTTAACTTCCGTGTTTCGCCTTTCGCGCGCTGTGATTCGCAGTATGATGAAAGAGCGTTTTGGCAGAATTATAAATGTTGCTTCTGTCGTGGGTGTGACAGGTAATGCAGGTCAAACTAATTATACCGCTGCTAAAGCCGGCGTGATTGCGTTTACTAAATCTTTAGCAAAAGAAGTTGCTTCGCGATCTATTACGGTAAATGCCATAGCTCCTGGCTATATTGCAACCGAAATGACAGATAAACTGACAGCAGAACAAAAAGCGGAAATTTTAAAGACGGTGCCACTAAATCGTCCTGGTACGCCTTTGGATATAGCGAAGGGTGTGGCGTTTTTGGCTTCAGATGATGCATCTTACATAACTGGAACTACGCTCCATATTGGAGGTGGGATGTTTATGTGATATGTTCCCAGCCCTGCGCGAGCAAGCTCGCTTAGGCTGGGCTACCATATTTCGCCCTTTCAGGGCTCTTGATGGAAAAAGAGTAAATAAACATCTTGCATCTTTAGAACTTTTGAATAAACTGTGAAAATTAAGTTTTTTTATTAACCTTAAAGAGGAAATAGCAAATGGCAGAAAATATTGCATCTATCGAAGAACGCGTTAAGAAAATCGTCGCAGAACAGTTGGGCTTGGCAGAAAAAGAAATCGCCACCGATGCCTCTTTTGTTGACGATCTTGGTGCAGATTCTTTAGATACTGTTGAATTAGTAATGGCTTTAGAAGAGGAATTCGGTATGGAAATTCCTGATGAAGAAGCTGAAAAGATTACAACTATTCAGCAAGCTATCGATTACATCGGTGCTCGAACCAATAAAGAGTAATTTAGCTCGAGGTGAGTTGTGACAAAGCGACGCGTAGTTATAACCGGAGTTGGCATGGTGACTCCGTTAGGATTAGATACAGAGTCGACATGGAAAGCTATCTTAGACGGTAAAAGCGGTATTGGTCCGCTTACGGCCTTCGATACGTCGCAATTTCCTGTTCAAATTTGTGCGTCTGTGAAAAACTTTGATCCATCTCCCTATCTTGATCCAAAAGAAAGCCGCAAAGCTGATATGTTTATGCAGTACGCTGTTGCGGCAGCCCACCAGGCTATGACTGATTCCAAACTTTCTATAAATGCGGAAAACGCGGCTCGTATTGGTGTTGCTATTGGTTCTGGTATGGGCGGACTCCCACTTGTTGAAAAAAATCATGATCTTTGTGTACAAAAGGGAGCAAAATGGATTTCTCCCACTTTTATTCCCAATGCCATTATTAACATGGCGGCCGGCATGGTTTCTATTAAGCATGGCCTTAAAGGTCCTAATATTTCCGTTGTAACAGCTTGCGGAACAGGCGCGCATAACATAGCTTGCGCAGCCCGTATGATTGCTTATGGCGACGCAGATGCTATGCTTTCTGGTGGCAGCGAAATGTCTATGACTATGCTTGGTGTGGGCGGGTTTGCTTCAGCGCGAGCCTTATCTACACGTAACGACGATCCAGAGCATGCCAGTAGGCCTTGGGACAAAGATCGCGATGGCTTTATCGTTGGCGAAGGTGCCGGTGTTGTTATGCTAGAAGAATATGAACATGCCAAAAAGCGCGGCGCTCATATTTATGCTGAGTTAATAGGCGTTGGCATGAGTAGCGATGCTCATCACATGACAGCTCCCGAACCAGAAGGCGAGGGCGCAGCTTTAGCAATGCACAATGCTCTAGCTGACTCTCAATTAGCAAAAGAAAAAGTTGATTATATCAATGCCCACGGTACTTCTACAGGCTTGGGCGATATTGTAGAAGTTAAAGCTATCAAAAAAGTTTTTGGCGAGCATGCTTATAAATTAGCTGTAAGTTCCACTAAATCCATGACCGGTCACTTACTTGGAGCTGCCGGTTCCGTGGAAGCCATATTTTCTATTTTGGCTCTGCGCGATCAAATTGCTCCTCCCACAATGAATCTTGAAAATCCTGACGAAGGTTGTGATCTCGATTTTGTCCCCAATAAAGCGCGTCCAATGCGTATCGACTATGTTCTTTCCAACTCCTTCGGCTTTGGCGGCACGAACGTGAGTTTGTTGTTTAGGAAAATTATGAATTACGAATGATGAATTATGAATGGTAAAGTATGAATTTTTTGTAATTTTATCAGAAATATTATCCGATCAATTCATAACTCATAATTCATCATTCATAATTTCCCAGAAACATGTCTGCGCGTTTTCCTTATAAATCAACGAGTTACATTTTAAAGTTGCATTCTGAAAATTTCATACTGTTTTAATACAACGTTCCCTTTCTTGTGCTATAATTATAACATACAGATTTGCTTAAGGATTCTAGCAAAAGTTACTAATTGACTTGAATTGCTAAATCTTGCTAAAGGATGGCTCAGGATGATCGCTTTAGTGGTTTAAGTTGTTGAAATGAGGGGTGATTTATATGACTACTGCAACTCCCACAAGACCGAGAAGTCCAAGACCTGGTCATGCAGCTAAAGCAAGAAATAATGTACCTATATCTGTTAGTACTTCAACTGGTATGCAAGTTGCGTTGAATGCTAATACTTCCCCTTCCGAGATTCTGAAAAACAAGACGACCAAAGATAATGTTTCTTTGTTGGATAGCTTAAACTCGATGATTAATGTAATTTATGGGATGTCGCTAAAGGATATCGCGAGTGGCCAAGTTGAGGCGCATTGGAGAGACATGCGTGCATACTTTACTCCGACGCTAGGTAAAAGCCTCCCTATACATATTTTATTTGAGTATATTCTTACTTTTCCAAAGGAACAAAAGCAAAAAGTTATAAATGCCTTATACCAGAATTTGAATGAAGCTGAAAGACGTGCGTTGTTTATAGGTAATCCCAATGCCTCAAAACTTTATTATGATTTACTTTCGTTGATAAAAGAAACTCGTGCCAGAGGAGCTTTGATGAAGGCGAGTAACGTGATAGAGTTTATTGGCGCGAAGAAAGAAGATCTCTCTCATTCTTCAAGTCCCGTCGAAACAGCTGTTACCACCGTTGTTTCGAGTAATAGTGCTTCTGCAGTAAATTTCATACCTATGTTAGAACGAGCCCCATCGCCTGTTGGTCAAAGCGTGGGATCAGTCAACGAAGTAGCAAATAGGTTGATGGCGCGCGCATTAAAGAGAGTATTCCAAAATATTTCTACTGAAATAATTCGTGAACCTTTATCCGCACAACTTATTAAGACTTCGGATACTCCAGTAAGCTCAGTTCAGTCTATAATTGATTCAATGGATAATTTTCCTACTGAGATTGGCCTTGGTTCCGAATATCCTGTTTTTTCTATTGCACATCCATCGATTTTGAATGCAGCGATAAATTACGTTCGCAAGTATGGGGGCGATGGAGACAATGAAGCTAGTGAGCAAGAAATATTAGATAAAACAGAAGATTTAGCCAGCAGTATACAGAGCATGACCAACCTTCCCTTAGATAAAAAAGCTCAGTTTTTTGCAAGTTTATCACCAGAGGAAAAGAAGTCGTTGCAGGGATGTTTTACTGAAGAAGCAAAAGCAAAGATACGAGATAACCCGCAAATATTTTTTGGATTTATACAAGTCGTTTCGGAAGTCCCAACTACGGCTAAAACACCTATTTCTGAAAACGAAGGGGCAGTTGGCCTATGTAGCCAATACAAAGGACTTGCAAAGCGATCTCAGAAACTAGCTCTTTTGAAGAAGGTAAGCCAAGGGGTTTTAGCAGAATTTTTTGTTCAATTAGCGGAAGCTGATCCAAAGGAATTTTTAAAACTAATTAAAGATAATGCTAGCATGAAGGTTGTTGGGTTAGGATTAGAATTTTCGCATCTGAATAGGGCTGCGGAAAAATTGTTAACACATACAACCAAGGAAGCAAAGGATGCTTTAATGAGAATGTTCGATAATAAAAGCCATAAGCTGTTTGGTTTTAGTACTGGTTTTGATTTTAGAGCCCCTCTAAGAAATAGTGATGATTTTAGCAGACGTAATTTATATTCATCTTTGCAGTCAAAGCTTCCTAGTAGGGGAAATCCGTGGATTTTAGAGGCTGGTTTGGCTTTGAAAATTCCAGACTGCCAAAAAGAGGCTTTGGCTATGCTAACCAAAGACTTGGGTTTGCCTAGTAGTGCCTCCTACGAAAATATAGGTAAGGCTACAGGGGTATCATCTCCGCCGCCTCCTTACAGTGCTGGTATTAGTGTTGTAACTAGTGCGTCGACTAGCGTTGAACATACACAAGGCCAGCCGCCACAATCACTTCCTCTGTCTCCAAAACTGTAGAGCCTGCATAACCAACCTAGCAATCATCCAATTCTTGTAAGGGCAGACACATAGGTCTGCCCTTATGTATTTCTTGCTGGTCAGACTATTGTGCACGTCCTTCAACCCTGGCTTCTACCAAACTTGGTTCTAGATTTAGATGAAAGAGATTTTTACAGCCGGTGAATATGTTTAGCAATGCGCTGCAAAATATTGCTAAATGTAGGTTGCTTGCCAAAATATATTGCAGATTTTCTTTGAAATTCTTGGTCAAATAATTTTCTGGCTTGTATATCAGGTACGGTGAAGGCTGGGTTTTGAGCTATGTTTCTTTCATCTAGAGATCTAAATCTCTTTTCTTTGTGTTCATAATATTTTTTAGAACCAATGAAATTTAGTACACGATCACTTTCTAGTAATTTATAGACATCATAATAATGACGGGGAAAATTTACAGGCATGGTCGTGTTTTCTTGTTGTAATCTATATTTGGTTGAGATTGTGTGTAGCTTTTCTACGAAAGTATATTCTGGGCAATAACAGTGCACATTTTTTGCTCGATTGTCAATGATTGGTAAACGTAAAGAAAAGGCTTTTTCTAGTGCCCACGAAGTTATATCGCAATTTACAAAAGGTATAGTTTGATCAAAACCCAGTTCCAAAACCAAGCCTTCTTTTAAGCCAGGAACAGTGGAAAAGAGGGAAGGGTATTCACCCCTTACACCAGCTCCGCGCATTTTAAGTAAATCATCGAAATTATGATCGCGAGAAAATTTCATTTCCGGTATATTTAGTTGGAGAGCTACTTTGTCAAAGAACTCTCTACGGTTTTGGATGTGGGTAGGCTTATTTTGGTTTTTTCCTACTTTAAGAGTGTTTGGTTCTAATGGATGAATTTGAATGTCAATATCTTCGCTAAATCTTTCTATGATTGCAAAACCTTTGGATAGAGATGTTCCGCCTTTGAGTTCGAATTGAAATCCTTGCTGCTGAATCCCCCATAGGCAGTGGGTTAGCCAATAATCTTTTTCTACTATAGTTGGAAGTAGTTTGCGTTCTCTTGCCACAACTTCAAAGAAATCTTTGATGTCTGGTAATTTATGTAAAAACATAGTGTTAAGTGGTTATTTCGGCAAAAAATTTGCGTGTTGCTATTTTCCCGTATTTTTTAACGTATTCCATTACTTTGTGCTTCTTAAATTTGGAGTAATTTTTTTTGATGTTTTCTTTGATAGTGTTACTGTCTTCCGCAAGTTCGTTCAAATTGTTGACCAGATCGACAAGTAAAAATTCAGTCGTTAGTTTTATAGGAAAGCCCCTGGCTGGACGACGAAAATCGAAATAGGTGCTACCTAGTAAAAACAGGCCATGTCGTTTTTGGTTATAAACAACTTGACGGTTATAGTTTTGGGTCAAGCCTAGGCCAAGTTTGTTATAATCATTCCACGAATAGCGTAAGTAATAATCGTCGCGCAAAAAAGCCTTTATCAATTCTCCCTCATTTGGAGGTAAATTTCCATACCGTGTTTTTTGAGGTTTGTAATAGAGACCGCCAGAAAGTTTTTCCAAATGGCCGCTCTTTACAAGATTTGCCAAATCTCTATCTATTGCTTTAGAGAATGGCAGCAGCACTTCTCTGCGGTAGACTCCGCCTTCTGTTACAGTTGAATTTAATTTTGCCAAATTATTCATAATACTTGTAGTTTATCACATAGTTGCTTTTTATTGCAAGTTTTTTTATTAAAAATTCATGCAAATACTACAAACCCTAGTTTCTGCACAAACTTGGTTCTGGTAAGTGTTGGTGTTGACTTAATTTCCGAAGTGAAAAAGCATGGTTGCTAATTCTTCTACTTTTCGGAACGCTGTACTGATCAATCCACGGCTTATGGATGGTTGTGGTGTAATTTTCGATGGGGGTGCTGCTTGAGCCCCTGGATTCTTGGTTGGAAAGAAAAAAGTTGAAGGCGATGTGCTACTGGTAGAGCTTGTTGGCTCAGGTATAGCAGCAGGTTTTTCTTCTTCTACTGGACCAGGAATAAGTATGTAGCTGGCTGGGATAGTATCAGGAGTGGGGGTTATTGAAAACAAGGGTGTTAATATAAAATCGCTAGCAGCCTCAGCTTTTGTCACGCCCGATGTTTGGGGCAGGGATGAACTTGTTTCTTCAAGTTCAATGGGAGCAGTCTTAGCATTTGTTGTGACCAAAGAAGTCATTTGTGATTGTGTGTAACTAGAAGATTCATGATCTAAAACTGTACAGAGGCTGGATGGTGGTGACGAAGGAGGCGAACAGAGCAACAAAGTACTAAGGGGGGTAGAAGGTGGTGACGAAATAATTTGTGGTAATGGAATTGTACTATTGGATGGTGACTGACGATGATTTCTAGCGTTGTTGTATAGAGTGCCATGCCCCATTCTCGGTGAAGAAAGACATGAATCTTCAAAAGGTTCACTTAGACGATAATGTCTAGCATTTTTTTGTCGAGTTTTAGGCATCGCTTTCAAAGCAGTTTGGAAAAAAATATTTTGATCTACATAACTTAACGTTTGTTCATAGGGTTTTTGTTTACTATTACTTTTGTGATAATACATGTCAAAATACCTGGGCTAAAGTTTAAGGAGTGAGCATTATACCACCATAAAAGTCGTTTTTCATTAAGGTTTTGTTAAATAGAATATTGAAAACGGAACCGGGCTATCATATGAATTTATTACGTAGAGTAACTTATGTGTTAAGTTCCGGAAAAATTGAAGTCTGAACTGCGTGTAAGCGACTGGATAATCTGATGAAATAGCCTATTAGTAAATTCTCTAGATTTCGTTTAAACTGGTCAGCGTACAAAAATAATCCAAAGGAACGAAATCTATGTTAGAAACATCTAAAAAATTCATCTGGTCGGGGATTGGTACAGTTTTACTGGCCTGTGTGGTTTATGTAATTTTTAGTTTTTGGCAATTTGTTAATGCGCCGCTTTTATCTCCTGGTAAGCCAGCGGTAGAGTTTGTTTACGCCAAAGGTACTTCGACTTACGCTCTGTCGCGTCAGCTTGCTACTCAAGGCATTTTATCTAACCCCTATTATTTCTTTATTTTGGGTCATATAGATGGCAGCATGCGTTCTCTACAAGCTGGGCAATATCAAATCACTCCTGAAATGAAGCCCCGGGATCTTTTGGCTAGGATGATTCGCGGTGAAGTGAATATGCAGACTTTTACTATTGTGGAAGGCTGGACTTTTCATCAGATGCTGAAGGCTTTGCAAAGTAATACGTACGTAACACATACTATAAACAATTTAAGCGATGACGCGATCATGCAAGCCATTGGCTATGCTGGAGATAGGCCAGAAGGGAGGTTTGCGCCGGATACTTATTTATTTCATACTGGCGTAAAAGATGTGGCTTTGTTACATATAGCTTTTGGACTTATGGAAAAGCGCGTAGCAGAAGCTTGGGATAAGCGCAATTTATCTATCCCATTTCACTGTACTTACGATGCTTTGATTGCAGCGTCTATTATAGAAAAAGAAACGGCTTTAGCAAAAGAACGTCCTATTATTGCTGGGGTTTTAGTGCGGCGTCTTGCTAAAAATATGCCTTTGGGAATGGATCCAACGGTTTTTTACGGCCTCTTTCAAGATTATTCGGTGAATCATAAATTAACCCATGAGGATATTTTGAAAGATACGCCGTACAACACTTATATGCATCGCGGTCTTCCGCCAACTCCCATTTGTATGCCAGGTAAAGAGGCTCTTGAGGCTGCTTTGCATCCAGCGTCTGGGGACGTGCTTTATTACGTTTCCAAGGGCGATGGTAGCCATCATTTTTCTAAAACTTTAGAAGAGCAGGATAATGCAATACGAAAATATCAAAAGCAGTAAACGCGGCTTATTTATTACTTTCGAAGGCGTAGAAGGTGCTGGTAAAAGCACGGTGATTCGTTCTGCGGCGGAATATCTAAAGACTCGCAACATTCCATGTATATTAACTCGAGAATTTGGTGGCACTGAAATTGCTGAAAAAATTCGCGAGGTGCTTTTAAATCATCACTATGCCGAAAAAATGTCGCCATCAACTGAAGTATTGCTCGCTTTTGCGGCGCGGGCGCAGCACTTGGAAAATTTAATTTTGCCGAATTTGGCAAAGGGAACTTGGGTTTTGTGCGATCGTTTTACCGATGCAACTTATGCTTATCAAGGCGCAGGGCGCGGTGTTAATGCGAAGCAAATTGAAATTATTGAAAATTGGGTGCAAGGCGAAATTCGGCCTGATTATACGATTTTGTTGGATTTAGATGCGAGTTTAGGATTAGAAAGGGTAAAATCTACGCGTAAATTAGATAGGATTGAGGTGGAAAAAATTGAGTTTTTTGAGCGCGTACGAGAAAATTATTTAGCGAGAGCAAAAAAAGAGCCAGGACGGTTTGGGGTGTTGGATGCTAGCCGGTCGCCAGAAGAGGTGAGGAGTGAATTGGAGAAAATGTTGGGGAAAATTATAAATTATGAATTATAAATTATGAATGATGAATTATGAATTAATGAGAAAATTTTTCGCGTTGGTTTTGTTATTCCAGATATAAAAAATATAAATTCAATAATTCCATAAAAATTCATCATTCATAATTCATAATTGTATAAAAACATGTTTGCAAGAATTATTTATAAATCAATTAGTTATCTTTTGAAAACGAAGTTTTGATCTGAGGATGATACCATGCCACCAATTTTGATGTTAGTAGTTTTGGGTGCTGTTTTATTAAACACAGCTGCGCAGCTTGTTTTAAAAGCCGGGATGAATCGCATCGGTGTTTTTGACCTTACTTGGTCAACTTTTTTTCCAGTTCTCGGTCAGGTTGCAGTAAATCCTTGGATTTTATTGGGGGTTGTTTTCTACGTTGTAAGCATGATATTTTGGCTGTTCCTTTTATCACGTGTAGAAGTTAGTCAGGCTTATCCGCTAATGAGTTTAGGCTTTGTTTTAAACGCTGTAGCGGCTTACTATATTTTTGGTGATAGTCTGAGCGTATTGCGTTTAACAGGTATTGGTTTAATTATAGTTGGCGTTTTTTTGGTGGCGAGAAGTTAAATAAAAATATTTACAATCAAGAGCCCCGAAGGGGCGGAATAGAATAGCCCAGCCTAAGCTAGCTTCCTGCTAGCGCAGGGCTGGGGGAAAATGTTCAAAGAATCCCTGATAGGGCGAGATAAAATAGCCCAGTCCAAGCTAGCTTCCTGCTAGCGCAGGGCTGGGTAAAGTTTGGGTGTAATCGGAGATGTTTTATGAAAAATTTCACATATTGTAATCCAGTTAAAATTTATTTTGGTGAAGGGCAAATTGAGGCTCTCAAAGATGCAGTACCCAAAAAAGCTAAAATACTTATGACCTATGGCGGTGGCAGCATCAAAGCTAACGGCGTTTACGATCAAGTAATGTCAGCATTGCAAGGCTATGATGTTCAGGAATTTTCAGGCATTGAACCTAATCCTAGCTATGAAACGTTAATGCGCGCTGTTGTTATTGTGCGTGAGCAAAAAATTGACTTTCTTTTGGCAGTGGGCGGTGGATCTGTAATAGATGGAACTAAGTTTATCGCAGCGGCTGCGCCATATAAAGGCGAGCCTTGGGACATAGTTACTAGTAGTGCTAGCATTTCTAAAGCGTTGCCTATTGGCTGTGTTTTAACGATTCCTGCCGCCGGTTCGGAGATGAACTGCGGAGCTGTGATAAGCAAAAAAGAAACACACGACAAGCTTTCTTTTATGCATCCTTTGGTTTATCCCCAGTTTTCTATTTTAGACCCAAAAACAACTTATTCTTTGCCGCCGAAACAAACGGCTAACGGCATCGTAGATGCTTTTGTACACGTGACCGAGCAATATTTAACTTATCCCGTAAATTCTCCCTTGCAAGATCGTATGGCTGAGGGGATTTTATTAACTTTAATCGAAGAAGCGCCGAAAGTGTTTCAACAGCCAGATGATTATGACGCTCGAGCCAATATTATGTGGGCCGCGACTTTGGCCTTGAATGATTTAATTCAAATGGGCGTACCAACCGATTGGGCAACGCATCTTTTGGGACATGAGCTTACAGCTGCTTTTGGTATAGACCATGGTGAATCGTTAGCTATTATTTTGCCGAGTTTGTTGCATTTAGAACGTGAACCAAAGCGCGAAAAGCTTGTGCAATATGCAAGAAGAGTCTGGGGAATTAATGCGAGCGACGAAAAGGAATGCATAGATTTAGCAATTACCAAAACGCGCGCATTTTTCGAAAGTTTAGGTATTAAGACGCGTTTGAGCGATTTTGGTGTCGATGAACTGCAAATTCCACGCCTAATTGAAAGCCTAAAGCGCCACGGCATGACGTCGCTCGGTGAGCGTGGTTCTATTAACTTAGAGCGCAGTGCCATGATTTTCCGCGATGCGCTGTTTGGAGCGTAGAGGAACAGGCATGCCTGTTCCCTACAATTCAAAAACATGTCTATGTGATTTCTTTTGAAATCAATATGTTAGAAAAGAAAGTACGGTTTTTAAGGTTTTATTTTTCGTCGTCACCATAATCAACCTATCCACGCCAAGTGCTACCCCAGCGCAATCGGGTAGGCCATGTTCTAAAGCGGTGAGGAAGTTTTCATCGACAGGAAGAATTGGTAAGCCTAGTTTTTCACGTTTTTTAAGATCATTTTCAAAGCGCTGGCGCTGTTCTTTGGCATCTTTTAATTCATGAAAACCATTGGCAATTTCTAAGCCTTCAATATAAACCTCAAAGCGAGAAGCAACATTATTTTCTATGCGAGATAGGGCAGCTTGGGAGGCTGGATAGTCATAAATAAAAGTTGGAGATTTTTTACCTAAATTTGGTTCAATAAAGTGGCAGAGGAGGGCATTTAACCAGGTGTCACGGTTTGAATCTGCGAGCAAATCTGTACTTGCTTCGAGGCCATTAGATAGGGCGCAATTTTTCAGTTCTGCTAGCGATGCTTTATGCGGATTGATTTCTAAATATTTTAGGAAAGCAGCTTCATACCTTAAGCGTTCGGCGGATGAGCAATTTAAAATTTCTTTGAGTAAATCATCCATTTCGTCCATTAATTTATGATGATCAAAGCCAACTCTATACCACTCTAGCATAGTAAATTCTGGGTTATGTAATCGACCAGATTCTTCACTACGAAAGGCTTTACAAATTTGATAAATGGAAGTTTTGTAGGCCGCCAAAAGGCGCTTCATGGCGAATTCTGGCGAGGTTTGTAGATAGAAATTTGTATTTGCAGTTATGCTATGAATATTCGGATCGGGAATGGAAGTTTGTCCAAGCAGCGGAGTTTCTACTTCTAAAATATCGCGTACAGCAAAAAAAGAGCGAATTTTCGCTAAAATATTGGCGCGCAGTTGTAAAATTTCTAGACTAGCTGTGGGCTGCCAAGTATTACTCTTTAACACGCGAGACATAATCTCCGGTACGAGTATCGATTTTGATCACTTCGTTTTCATTAATAAAGAGAGGAACGCGAATTACAGCGCCAGTTTCAACAGTGGCGGATTTGCTGCCGCCAGTCACAGTATCGCCGCGAATGCCTGGTTCTGTTTCAGTAACTTTTAAATTAACAAAAATGGGAGGAGCAACAGAGATTATTACTCCGTTCCAAAGCGTGCCGACGCACATGTCTTCGCCTTTCAGCCATTTGATAATGTCTTCGG
>Ga0172379_10003019_pt1 | contig 27961 bp, 30 predicted proteins | sample GrowelOW334metaG_FD_119756 | JGI IMG/M metagenome (GOLD analysis project Ga0172379, IMG submission 119756) | Groundwater microbial communities from an aquifer near a municipal landfill in Southern Ontario, Canada - Groundwater well OW334 metaG | ecosystem: Environmental > Aquatic > Deep...
AACAGTTAGTTGTTTAGTTCATGACGGGGCGTATGTGTATGATTCTAAATATACAAATGAAATTCAAAGTGAAGAAGTGGCAGATGAAAAAAGAGATGTTGTTGGGGGTTTTAAAGTAATTCAAGAGTTTTTGAAACCAATATCAAGAAGAGAGGCCTATTTGTCAGATATAGTTTATGGAACTAACCACGAGTTTGGTTTTGATTATCTTAGAGATAATTTGGCTTACAATTCTAAAAATCAGGTCCAACGAGAGCATTATTTTGCTATTATTGACGAGGTAGACAGTATTTTAATAGATGAAGCCAGAACTCCTTTGATTATTTCAGCTCCAGACGTTGAAGCGGCTCAATACTACAAGGTTTTTGCCAAAGTAGTTAGTTCTTTGGAGATTGAAAAGGATTATACAGTTGAAGAGAAAGATAGATCGGCCGTTATGACAGATGATGGTATTGCCAAGGTGGAAAAAATGCTGAATATAGAAAATATTTATGATGCTCAATCTGCTTCCCTAGTTCACTATCTTGAAGAATCTTTAAAAGCCAAAGCTCTTTTTAGAAGAGACAGGCATTATGTTGTTAAATCCACTCCTTCTGGCGAGGGAGAAATTATTATAGTTGATGAATTTACCGGTCGCTTAATGCATGGAAGAAGGTATTCTGGGGGACTTCACCAGGCCATTGAAGCCAAAGAGGGGGTGAGAATTCAAGAGGAATCAAAAACGTTTGCTCAAATAACTATACAAAATTATTTTCGTCTTTATGAAAAAATAAGCGGAATGACGGGAACCGCCAAAACCAGCGCTGAAGAATTTAGGAAGGTTTACGGATTGGAAGTTGCTGTTATTCCATCCAATAAGCCCAGAGTAAGAAACGATAAATCGGATTTGATTTTCAAAACAAAAGAATCCAAATATCAGGCCATCGTGGGTGCTATAAAAGAAATGGTTGAAAAAGGCCAACCGGTTTTAGTTGGCACAACATCAATAGATGAGAACGAACTTTTATCCTCATATTTTTCCAATGCGGGAATAAAACATGAAGTGCTTAATGCCAAAAACCACGAAAGAGAGGGAGAAATAATTGCTCAGGCCGGAAGGTCGGAAGGCGTAACTTTAGCCACCAACATGGCTGGAAGAGGAGTGGATATAGTTTTAGGAGGAAATCCTCAAGATGTTTTGGATGCGCAAAAAGTTAAAGATGCCGGAGGACTTTTTGTTTTAGGAACTCAAAGAAATGAAGCCAGAAGAGTTGATAATCAGTTAAGAGGGCGCTCGGGAAGACAGGGGGATCCCGGAGAAACACAATTTTTTCTTTCTTTGGAGGATGATATGTTAAGAATTTTTGGAGGAGACAGAATCAAGTCAATGATGAATAGAATGAATATGCCCGATGACGTTCCCATAGAATCATCTTTAATCGGAAAAGTAGTGGACGAAGCCCAAAAGAAAGTTGAAGGAATGAATTTTGATATCAGAAAACACCTGTTGGAATATGACGATGTTTTAAACAAACAAAGAAAAGCTGTTTATAGGAAAAGACAAAATATCTTAGAAAGGTTAGAAAAAGGGGAGTTGGAAGATGTTTTAAAAGAATTGATTTTAGACGTCCTTAAATTTATTTTTTCAAATCCAACCAAGGATTTGGATTCTATAAAACAATGGTTTGAAGAAGTCGGGTTGGTTAGTAAAGAAGAAAAAGACAGTTTTAACGTTGAACAAGTGGAAAGCTCAATAAATCAGGGAGTGTTGGATGAATTTATTCTATCTAAAATAAATAACGTCTGTCAGGACCCGCAAGTTGGATTAAAAATACTTGGGTCCTTGGACGGGTTTTGGACTAATCACTTGGAAAATCTGGAGGCCTTATTGGAATCGGTAAGGATGAGAGCTTATGGTCAAAAGGACCCACTGGTTGAATATAAAAGAGAAGGCCATCAGCTTTTTAAGGATTTAATAATTAACGCTCAAGTTTGGGTTGTCTCTAATGTTTTTAAGGAAATTCAAATCAATCCCAACAAAAATGTTTCTCAGAAATCTTTAGATACGATATACGATATACGAAATACGGATTCCAAATTAGGCCGTAATGACCCTTGTTATTGCGGAAGCGGTAAAAAATATAAAAAGTGCCATGGAAAATAAAAACCCCGACACTGTCGGGATTTTTATTGATAGAATATTATTGTTCTATACAGTAAAGTCTATTAGTCAAGTTGCATGCCTCAATACCAGTGTAAGCCCAGCCACCGATAGCAGTGTTGGTGTATCCATAAGCTCCGTATCCACCCGCAGAGTTAGTTGTCCAGTTTGAACAGTCACTTGCCCCCTTGTAAAGTCCGGTAAAATCAAAATCTGTCCATACATAATCATTAACAAGAGTTCCATTTTCATCATACTCTACTTTATTCATTAGATAATTTGTGCCATCAAATCTTACCCACGGCATTACGTATGGAGAAGTTGTTGTTGCCAAGCTAGAATCGGCGACAACATAACCACCCATATTAATTAAACGTATCCAGTTATATCCTATTGTTGTTATTGGTTCTACGGTTGTACTGTATTGTCCAATAATTGCCTCCCACGTTCCGCCTAAGCTAGCAGCGTTTGCTCGTGCCTGACACTTAGCATGAGCTCCAGAAACTCCACCAAGATTTCCGTCATATAGAGCGGATGTTACAAATACTCTTTTTGTGAGAGTTGTTGTTGCCGATCCAGAAGCAACAGCCGCGTCAACATAGGCCTTTGTAGTGGCATCGGAATCAGCTGTGGGAGCAGCTAAGTTGGTTAGTTTGTATGTCGGCGTTGCACCAGTAAGTTTTATATTACCTTTAACTTCAAGCGCTTCTGTTGGAAGAGTTGAAGAAGATAATCCTATCCCAACTTTTGAATTAGTTAAGTCCAAAGTCAGTGTTGATGTATCGGATAAAACTTGATAACCGGCAATACAAGGATTTCCAAGACAGATGTCATCTGTAAGAAGAAATTGAACATTTTTTCTACCATAAAATATCATATCATTAAGGGAACTTACTGCCGAAGATGCTCTGCCAAACCACCCTACCGCATAACCTTCATCATCTTCATTGCCAAAAGAACTTTTTGCTCTACTGGATGAGAATCCATATTGTGGTTCCGATGATACTCCTTCTGCCCACCAATATCCAAAATTATAAGGAGCTCTTGCAGACAAAACTGATCCGGCCACATCCAGTTTCGCTTTATATGCTGCTGACGTTGATGTTCCTATAACAACTTTATCTCCACTATTACCAACGGTAAAAACAGAAGTGCTTGAAGCTTTTATTCCCCCTGCGGTTTCTAAACTATAAGACGGAGCTGTTGTGCCTATTCCCACATTTCCTTGCACAATAAGTCCGTTTGAAGGAGCTGTGCTAGCTCCGGCATATGAAGACCCGATAGCCGCGCCTCCTGCTACGTCCAATTTATTTATTAAAGTTGAAACCCCTATCCCAACGTTTCCGGAAAATGCAGCGTTCTTCCATCTGGTTGGATTTATTCCAACAGAATATGAGTTGTCCGTTCCGGGAAGCAAATCGGAATCAAATGTCGCTGCCGAAGCTCTGGAAACAGCTGATCTCAAACTTCTTGTTACGTTATTTCCTCCAACGTCTTGAGCAGATGATAAAGCCAAATCAATTTGAACCACGTCTTTTCCGGGATATTGAGTTAACTTCTTAAATTCTAAAGAATCAACCACCACTTTTTCATTAGTAAGCGCTTGAGCTGAATTATTTCCTTCTCTTATGTAAATTTGTCCTCCAGAAAGATAAATTGTGGATGTGGTCGTATCTTTCATTCTTAGAACTAAGGAATCAGTGCTGGCTCCCGCTCCTATTTCTATTACGCTGGACTCTTTAACTAATCTTTGAATGGTATTCATCACAAAATTCAATTGACCCGATAACTCATTTTCAGCAGATTGCTCGACTTGGGTTTTTGTTACCGTTGTCATTATGCCAGTAATAATTCCTGTAGATATTGCCAAAATACCCACATAAATAAGCACCTCGGTTAAAGTAAAACCTTTGTTTTGTTTGTAGATTCTCATATGAGATTATTATATCACAATGGTGATTTTTATTCACTAAGATTGTGGATAAATCCCCACACTAATTCTATTAGTGTGGGGATAAACTTACCAGACAACCTTGCCTATGATGTTTTCTTTGGGTATTAAACCAAATCTGGTGCTATCCAAACTTCCTTCCGGAATGTTTCCTAAAATCAAAAAAGTGTCTTTTGGAATAATGGGATAATCTTTGGTATACAACTTGAGCATGGCAGATTTTTGAGTAGATAAAACATAAGGAATAGATTGCTGGTTTCTCAATACTTTTTCGTTAACTATTATTTGATATCCGCTGTTTATTTTTTTTAAGTTCCAAGAATCTCCATCTATGGCTTTTACTGTTTTTATGAGCGGTTCAGGATTGCCTGCATATTTGTATATGACAATATCATCTCTTTTGACTGGATTACACTTATAATATCCTTCCAAAACTTTTATTTTAGTTCCCGACTCTATTAATCCGCTCATGGAAGAACCAACTACGATGTCTTCTTTTTCGTCGTACGCGCAAGAAGAATTATTGGCAGAAACTATTTGTTTATCAGGGTGTTGGTTAATCTGAATCAGCTGGTCCGTGTTGCTTGATATGTTGAAAATAATAATCAACAAAAAAATAACCGAGACGAGAACAAATATTTTGAATGTTTTTTTAAAAATCTTTGAATTTATCATAAATTGAACTTGATGCCTATTTAAATTATACTTCTTTGTATGTTAAGCGACAATATACGCAATTTTTGTATTATAGCCCACATAGATCACGGCAAATCTACATTGGCTGATAGGTTGCTTGAAATTACAGGAACTATAGATAAGAGGAAGATGAAGAACCAATATCTTGATCAATTGGAATTGGAAAGAGAAAGAGGGATAACTATCAAAATGGCTCCTGTCCGCATGCTCTATGCGCTGACTAACGCCGACTCTACGCCGACTGACGCAGACAATAAGAAATTAGATAATGCGAGTAGTCAATTATTGTATGAAGATTTAACCTATAAAATAAGAGGAGTGTTGTTTGGCGTAAAGAAAAAAATAGGACTTGGTCATAAAGAAGTTATTTACCAAAAGGCCATAGAAGAAGAATTGACAAAAGAGAACATACCTTTTGAAAAAGAAAAAATAATTAATATAGAACTTGATAATAAAAGTCTTGGCGTATACAGACCAGATTTTGTTATTGATAATAAAATTATATTAGAGATAAAATCTTTGCCTTTTATTGGAGATGTTGAGAAAAGGCAAGTTTGGACATATCTTAAGGGATCAGAATATAAATTGGCTTTATTAGTCAATTTCAATTCTAGAGATATTGATATTAAAAGAGTTGTGTATGATACAGCCAGAGAAATTCAGCGTGAGTCAGCGTTTAGTCAGCGTAAGTCGGCGCAGGTTGAGCAGTATGTGCTCAACCTGATAGACACTCCCGGGCATCCGGATTTTGGTTATGAAGTTTCCAGAGCTTTGGAAGCGGTTGAGGGGGCAATTTTGTTGGTTGATGGAATGCAAGGAATACAAGCACAAACGTTATCTAATTTTTATGCTGCCAAAAAAGCCGGACTTACAATTATTGGCGCGGTTAACAAAGTGGATTTAAATATTCCTGACATAGATAAAGTTGTAATGGAAACAGCGGAGCTAATTGGTTGTGGGCCAGAACAAATTCATAAAATATCAGGAAGAACAGGAGAGGGAGTTCAACAGCTTTTGGGAGCAGTTATTCTTAGAATCCTACCTCCAAAAGCTGTAATTCCCAATTTCCAATTCCCAATTTCCAATTTTGGAAGGGCATTAATATTTGATTCTTTTTATGACGACCACAAAGGAATTATAGCCAGTGTCAGGGTATTTAATGGAGAATTTAATCAGTTTGATGATGTGGTTTTGGTGGCTGCTAAAGAAAAATTTAAAACAAAAGAAGTCGGATATTTTTCTCCGACCCTAAATCCTTCAAAAAGAATTTTAGAGGGAGAGATAGGTTATTTGGTTACCGGGATAAGAGACCCGTATAAAATAAAAATCGGTGACACGGTAATAGGTCACAAATCACAAGTCGCGCATCACGAATCGTATGCTTTGCCCGGATACAAAGAACCAAAGCCGGTGGTGTTTGTTTCTTTCTATCCAGACAATCCGGATGAATATGATGATTTAAAAAAATCTTTGGAAAGATTAAAGCTTAACGACTCTTCTTTTGCTTTTGAGCCGGATTTAAATGAAGTGTTGGGCAGGGGATTTAAAGGAGGATTTTTGGGAAAGCTTCATTTTGAAATAATTTCTCAGCGTCTTGAAAGAGAGTTTGGAATAAAAACAATCACATCTTTTCCTTCGGTCAGTTATAAAATAAAAACTTCTTCCAAACACTTAGCTCATCTAAAATTGGACGAAGATGGATTTTTCATAGCGTATAATCCCAAAGATATTCCTGAAGAATTTGAAAAGATATTAGAACCGATGATAAAAGTTGAAATTGTTTCATCACAAAAAATATTGGGAACAGTTTTGGGACTTAAAGATGCTTTTCGTTGGGAATACATAGAGACCCAACAATTGGGAGAAAAAGTTATTATTAAAACCAGAATGCCCTTGGCTGAGCTTATCTCGGATTTTGACGACCAGTTAAAATCGGTTTCAGGTGGATTTGCTTCTTTTAGTTATGAAGAAGACGGCTATCAACAGGGCGATTTAATTAGGATGGATATTTTAGTGGCAGACGAAATAGTTCCTGGGCTTTCTAGAATTCTTCCCAAAAAAGACATAGAATATCCGGCCAGGAAAATGGTTGTTCGCTTAAAGGAAGTATTGCCTCATCAGCAATTTACCCAAGCTATTCAAGCCAAAGTCGGAGGGAGAATTATAGCCAGAGAAACTATTGCGGCTTTAAGAAAAGATGTGACCGGATATCTTTATGGAGGAGACAGAACAAGAAAAATGAAACTTTGGAAAAAACAGCAAAGAGGCAAAAAGAAACTTCTTTCTATGGCCAAAGTGACCATATCTCCAGAAAACTTCAAGAAACTTCTTTCAAAATAATTTTTATTTGTGTCTTTTTTTAAATAAGCTTTAGGAAAGATTTTGAGGCCATGCGGAAGACGGCGGTCTGAGCTAGAGGGATTTTTCAGCAGAAAAATACCCGTGCCTAAAAATTTTTTCTAAAGCGGATTAGTATTATTGGTTGTAAGTTATTGGCTGTCTTGTTATTATTTACTTATGAGTGTTAAGAGGGCTGTTTGGCTGACGGTTTTTGGTTTGTTTTTGCTACTTTTGTGGGTTAATTTATTTGTCATATTTAAAGAATTAAGAAAGTTGTCTTTGGAATACAAGCAAGTGAGTGAAGATTTTGTGAAACTGGAAGATGAAAACAAGATGATAGAAAGAGATATAGCTTTTTATTCTTTTCCGGCTAATTTAGAAAAGAATTTAAGAGAGAAATTTAATTATAAAAAAACGGGGGAGAAAATGATTATTGTTGTTCCGGGAAATTAAATATGATTTTGTTTTTAAACAAGTACAAAAAATTGACCATTATTTTGTTAATAATGGCTCTTGTTGCGTTCGTTTTTATTTTAATTATCGGATTTGGAATTTATCCTTTGGCTATAGCTGATGGAAAAATAATCACATCTCGCCAATACTACAAAAGCTATAATTTGGCTTACAATTATTTTAGCTATTTTAATAATTTTTACGGAGTCAAAGATTCTCCCGAATTTGAAAAAGAAATGAAATTAACAGTAATGCAAGGATTAATTGACGAAATTATTGTTGATAAAAAACTTGCGCAGGAATTTAAAAAATCTGAATTACAGCAAAAAGTGAATGAGAAAGTAAATCAGATGTATGAGGGTGAAAACTTCAAAAAGATATTATCTGAAATCACCAAAGTTTCCGAAGATGATATAAAGAATTATTTTATTGAAAATCAGGCAAAAAATGATATATTGGCCGGTAGGCTGGATTTAGAAGGAAAAAACGTTGTCTCTTGGTTAGTTGAAAAAAGAAAAGAGATTAAAATTTATCTGTTGGCTCCACATATGAAATGGGAGAAAGGAGAAATAGAATGGAAAGATTGATATATAATTTGAGCGGGATACGGGAATCGAACCCGCGCTTCAACCTTGGGAAGGTCGTGTATTACCACTGTACTAATCCCGCACTAAGCATCTAGATAAGTTTATGAAATATCTTAGAAATGTCAAAATAGAAAAGATAAGAAACAAAACCTGCGTTTTAAGGTTGGGTTTGGATATAAAGGATGGTGAGTTAAAAAATTCGTTGAGAGTTATAAAATCTATCCCGACACTCAAATTTCTATTAAAAAACGACTGCAAAGTAGTGATAATTTCACATCGAGGTAGACCTCAAGAGGGGAAAGAGGAAAGTGAAAAGAGGAAAGTGAAAAGAGAAGAAACTTTAAGATCATTTGTGGAGATTTTTGAAAAACTACTAAAAACAAAGATTAGTTTTGATGACTCTTTTGATTTTAAAAAGATGAGTGAAAAGATTAAAAAACTTCACTCAAAATCTATAGTTATTGTTGAAAATATAAGATTAGTAAAAGGAGAAAAGGATGATAACGATAAGCTAGGGAGAGAATTGGCTTCTTTGGGAAATTTTTATGTGAATGATGATTTTTCTACCAGTCACAGAAAAAACGCTTCTTTATGTGCGATAACAAAATTCACACCTTCTTATGTTGGCCTGCAGTTTGAAGAAGAAATAAAGAATTTAGACAAAGTTCTTAAAAATCAAAGGAAGCCAGTTGTTCTGATTGTAGGGGGAGTTAAATTGTCGGACAAAGTTGGCGTAATAAAAAATTTCTTAAACAAGGCAGATTATGTTTTGACCGGTGGGGGAGTTTCCAATACTTTCTTTGCTGCTAAAGAAATTCCAGTTGGTGATTCGTTAATTGATAAAGAAATGATGAAAATGGCAAAAACCTTACTTAAATCAAAAAAAATCATTTTACCCCAAGACGTTAGGATAAAAGGAAAATCTATATTGGATATAGGGGATAAAACCATTGAAGAATATAAAAAAATAATAGAAAAAGCAGGGACTATTATTTGGGGTGGACCGTTAGGATATTTTGAGGACAAAAAATTTGCCAAAGGAACATTTGAAATAGCCAGAGCGATTTTAAAATCAAAAGCTTTTTGTGTTATTGGCGGCGGAGAAACTACAGTCGCCTTTCTTAAGGCAACTCGCGGACTTACACGGACTTCACGCAGAACTACGCGGAAAACAGTCAGCGTCAGTCAGCGTTCAGTCGGCGTTGGTCAGCGCTTGTTTCTGTCTACTGGTGGAGGGGCAATGTTGGAATATCTAGCAGGTAAAAAATTACCGGCTTTGGAAGCGCTTAAATAATTATTATGAAAGATATTGTTGTTTTATATCATAAAGATTGCTGGGACGGATTTGGAGCTGCCTGGGCGGCTTGGAAAAAATTTGGCGATAAAGCCCAATATATCCCAGTTGGCTACGAAGAAAATCTACCCAAGGGTTTAATTAATAAGGAAATATATCTAGTTGATTTTTGCTATGAAGATAATTTAATGAAGAAGATTATTGGTAATAATAAAAAAGTTATAGTTATTGACCATCATTTTAGTAGGGAGAAATTTATAAAAAGTGTTAAGGGTTGTATTTATGGAAGAAATAATTCTGGGTCAATTCTCTCTTGGAAATATTTTCATCCAAACAAAAAAGTTCCCATATTTTTGAAACACATAGAAGACATTGATCTATGGAGTTTTAAATTAAAAGATTCTTACGAAATTATGCTGGCGGTTGATTTAAAAACTCGCGATTTTAATAGTTGGAGTAAAATTGCCAAAGATTTAGAAGATAAAAAAACAAAAGGTAAATATATAAATGAGGGTAAGATAATTTTAAATTATACCAATAGAATCGTAACTGATATTGCAAAAAAAGCTGTTCCTGTTTTGATTGACGGTAAAAAAGCCATGGCGGTTAATGGACCTCATTTTATACATTCAGAAATAGGAAATGTTTTACACAATAATGAATATCCAATCGGTCTGATTTGGCGAGCGGAAGGAAACAACATTTTTGTTTCTTTGAGGTCAAAAAAAGGAGGGAAAACAGATGTTTCTAAAATTGCCAAAAAATATGGTGGCGGGGGACATAAATCGGCATCGGGATTCGGGATAAAAAATGGGTTAGGTAAAAAACTTCCCTGGCGTATTATTAAGCAGTAGCTTGTATATAGTAGCTCGTATCTTGTATAAGAGAAGATTGTATGCCAACTACTAGCTACAAGATACTAGATACAATTTTATTATGAATAAAATTATCATTTATACTGATGGAGGTTCTCGGGGGAACCCCGGGCCTTCGGCTCTGGGGGTTTATTTTAAGGATTTAAACAAAAAATACTCCCAACATCTTGGCAAAGTCACTAATAATGAAGCTGAGTATCAGGCCATTGTTTTTGCTTTAAAAAAATCCAAACAATTAATTGGGAAGAAAAAAAGCGATAAATCTCATATTGAAATTAGGTCCGATAGCCAGCTCATAGTCAACCAGTTGAGCGGAGAGTTTAAGTTGAAAGAAAAAGGCCTATGGAAATATTTTATAGAAATTTGGAATTTAAAGCAGGAATTTGAGAAGGTGGATTTTGTTTATATTCCACGGGAGGAAAATAAAGTGGCCGATAGATTAGTTAACGAAGAATTGGATAAAGCGGGTGCCTCTAAATTATTTTAATTTTAGCTTTGACTTTTTCGATGTTGAGTTGTATTATCTTAAAAGATAAGTGAGTGATTGCCCTGACATTTGTTGGGGAGGAAAGTCCGGACTCCCATCTCCGACGTAACGTCGGAGTAAACGTATTCGCTAACAGCGAACTATCGCAAGATAAGAGGTGCGAACAGAGACGAGTCCTAATGGAAACATTAGGGGTGAAACGGTCCCGACGCCTATTTCGGGTTAGGGACTCCGACATCCGCAAGGATCGTCGGAGCTAAATCCTTGCGGGGTGCAAGACCGTATCCGCCCAGGGCGGGTGAGTCGCTTGAACCTGAGAGTAATTGAAGGTCCAGACAAATAATCACTATCCCGACGTAACGTCGGGACACAGAATCCGGCTTATAGCTTATCTAAACATATCAAGAATCTCTCCTTAACGGGGGGATTTTTGATTGATTTATTAAGGGTTTTTTGATACTTTTAACAAGTTGCTTATGTTTAAAAAATTTCAAGAAACTCTAAGTTTTGATGATGTTCTGCTGGTTCCGATTTATTCTGAAATTGTTTCCAGAAAAGAGGTTTTGTTACAAACCAATCTTTCTTTAAAAAGAAAATTTATTTTAGATATTCCTATTTTTTCGGCTGCGATGGATACTGTTACCGAAAGTAAGATGGCAATTGCTTTAGGGAAAATGGGCGGGATAGGAATAATTCATCGTTTTATCACAACCGAAAAACAAGTAGTTGAAGTCAAAAAATCTAAATCCGCTGGTGTTAGAGTCGGAGCGGCGGTAGGAGTTAAAAATGGAGAAATGGAAAGAGCTAAGGCATTGGTCAACGCTGGAGTTGACCTTTTGGTTTTAGATATAGCTCATGGGCATTCCAAATATGGACTTGAAAAAACGAAATTGTTGAGAAAAATGTTTCCTAAAACTTTTATTATTGCCGGAACCGTGGCAACAGGAAAAGGATTTTTGGATTTAGCTAGAGCTGGAGCTGACGCTGTTAGAGTTGGAATTGGAGCCGGTTCCATATGTACTACTCGCATAGTTACCGGATTTGGAGTTCCTCAAATTTCGGCTATTTTGGATTGTCTTAGCGCTTCTAAAAAAACGGGAGTGGGTCTAATTTCTGATGGAGGAATAAAAAATTCCGGTGATATTGTTAAGGCCTTGGCAGCTGGGGCTTGTGCGATAATGACCGGAAATATTTTAGCTGGGACCGACGAAGCGCCCGGCAAGTTAATTACCTATCAGGGAAAGAAATTTAAAGTTTATAGAGGAATGGCTTCTTTACAAGCCAACCTTTCCAGGTTCGATAAAAAGAATAATAAAAATGAAATTATTGCCGAAGGAGTTTCGGGAGCAGTTCCTTATAAAGGAAGTGTTGTTGATGTTATTAAAAAAACGATCGGAGGCATCAGGTCGGGCCTAAGCTATGCTGGCGCCAAAGACATAAAAACTTTTCAGAAAAAAGCGTCCTTTATTAGAATTACTCCTTCTGGGTTTAGGGAAAGTAATTTTCATGATATATTTGTTAAATAGTAAAAATTATGAACAATAACAGTGATAAAAACAGTCCATTTTTTTCAGACATTTTTTGGAGGTATCTTACTCATATTTGGACAGTTGTTTTCATAATTTTAGTTGTCTGTGATTTTTTATACACCGGTAAATTTGAATATCTTCTTACTCCATTTTCCATTATCTATGGAGCGATTTTAAGCATTTTTGTTGGTACCAAGGAATTTGATAGATGGTATAACGTTTATAAATCAAAACAGCATCCTGGGGAATTATTTGTCATAGCTTGGAGCATTGTCGTTTTTGGCCTAGTTATCGCTTCTTGGGCTTTAGGGAAGAATTATCAAATTTCTTCCGATGTAATTTCCGTCTACATAATGGTACTGACAGTTTTTGCTATTACCCAAGGTTCAAAGAGGTTGCATCACAAAAGGAGGTAAATTTATGAGTATTTTAAAAAGAACATTAATTTTTCTTTTTGGGGCGTTTATTCTTTTTTCTGTCGGAAATTTTGCCTATGCTCAAGGGGCTGATTCTTTAAAATATTACTATTACAAATTAATAGACGTTTCTTTGTTTGTTAATTCCGACTCAAGCGTTAATGTAACGGAAAAACAAACGTTCAGTTATCAAGGGAATTTTCATAAAGGATGGAGAAGTATCAACTTAGACGGGATTGGCGAAGTGAGTGACGTTTCTATTGTAGATGGAACTACTGGAAAGGCGCTAGAATATTCATATTCAAAACTCAGCCCCGAGGATTCATCCAGCTGGGGGAAATTTACTCATTATAAATCTAGTGGAGACGAAGGAGTTTATCAAAATATTGAGTGGTACTATAATCTCTCCGATACTGACCACGATTGGATTATAAGATATAAAATTGCGGATTCAGTTTCTTTTTATGATAATTATGATCGTCTTTATTTGGATATTTTTTCTGACAGTGCTTATAACGTTCCGATAGATCAGGTGGATGTCTCTGTTTATTTCCCCGGGCATACTTTGGACCAAAATTATCAGGCATTATATTACAGGTCTTTTGGCAAAAACGGAGATTTTACACTAAATCAAAATAGTAATACTCTCGTGTCAAAGGCCTCCAATTTTTCTTCAAAGGAATTCTTAACTGTTGATGTTAAATTTCCAAAGGGGATTGTTGTTGAAATTTTTAGACCCAAGGCGTCTTTAGGAGATCTTTGGGGAATATTTGCGTCCATAGCTATCTCAATTATTTGTCTTATCATCGGATTTTTCTATTGGCTTTTTCAGGAGAAATTTAAAAAGGGCAAAGGAGTTATAATTCCGCAATATGAACCGCCAAAAGGCATTAAGCCGGCCATGGCCGAGTTTGTGATAAAAGAATCGGTTGGACCCAAAGGAATATCTGCTACTATTGTGGATTTGATTGTCAGGAAATATATAGAGATTGAAGAAATGCCCGTAAAAAAATCAAAGATGCTTCTTCTCAAGATATTTGTGGGGATTATTCCTCTTGCTGTTTTAGCATCCTTTCTCGTATCTGTTTTGCTTTCTGACGCCGGAAGTGTTTTTTTTGGACTGTGGCCCTTCTTTGCCATTATAATTGTTATTTCTTTGGCTAAAATATTTTTCTCTTTTGGAAAGAATTTTTCTAAGACGCGTAAGTCATTTAAAATGATTTTAATTAAGGACTATCAAAATGATCTACATTTAAACCATTATGAAAAGAAACTTCTTGATACGATTTTCTCTGAAAATAACAGTTTAATGTTTGGATGGGGTATTCCTTTTTCAGAATCCGCAAAGTTTAGAAAAATGTATAGCGGAATTTTGGAATTTAAAAAAGAAGTTGGAGAAGAGTTGGAAAAAATAAGCGGAATATACACGGCTTCTCCATCCAAGGAATACAGGTGGAAAGTCAGAGTTTTTCTTTCTTATATATTAGCTACCGGAATATTCATATTTGGTTCGTTCTTTTCTGTCTTTGTGGGCGGAGTGGAATATTCTCATCAGATGGTAATGTTTTGGGCTTATGGTTTTGCCGCCATTTATTCATTGCGTTCTTTTATAAAATACGAAACCCGGCTTTCTCACGAGGGGAATATTTTAAAAGAACATCTCTTGGGTTTTAAATATTTTTTGGAAACGGTTGAGGGAAGAAGAATACAGGATCTAACTCCGGAAATGTTCCAGACATTTTTTCCTTACGCGGTTGTTTTTGGAATAGAAAGCAAGTGGACTAATCATTTTTCATCTTTATTTATTCAAGACCAGCAACTTTCAGGCGGGTATATTAATCCGTCCATAGCGGTTGGACTTTCTTCGTCTTTGTCGTCTGCTTTTAATGTTGGCGCAACTGGAGGAGGAAGTGGTGGATTTGGAGGCGGAGGCGCAGGTGGTGGTGGAGGAGGCGGTGGCGGTGGAGCCAGTTAGTTTATTATAAAAAAATCCCGTCCCGACAATTCTATCGGGACGGATTTTTTGATTACATCTTTTCCTCTTCTTTTTTGTCTACTTTACACTCTGGGCAATCTTTGCAATCTTTCCAACTCTTACAGCTTTTACATCCGCACCATGAGCAACCCCAACCACTTTTACACTTATGTTTGAAGCACAAACTAATTCCAACAACTATCAAAGCTATGGGCCAAATAAACCCCCAAACGCTTCCGGCCACTATTCCCAATGTTTCCAAAAGGAATACAGCTCCGATGATAACTAATATCAATCCTAAAACCATATTTTTATTTGCTATTACAAACCGCGACCTTTTCTGTTACAATACGTCTAATCTAATGTAGTGATTATACAGAGTCGTCTGTATAAATCAATTATCAATAATAAATAAACAAGTATGAGAAAATTATCAGTATTATCATTAGTTTTAGCGGGTCTTTTGATGGGAACTTTGGCTTTTGCCCAAAATTCTACCGGTACCAATCCGGCTATTTGGGGCATAAAGCAGGATATAAAAGAAGAAAGGGAAGATTTTAATGACGATACAAATAAGTTGCGGGAGCAAAACAGGGAGGAAATTAAAAATACTCTCAAAAACTCTATTGAACAAAACAAGGAGTTAAAAGAACAGTTTAGAGAGAAATTTCTTAAAACTGCTACCGCTACAATTGAAGAGATAAAAGATCAAAGAGAGCAGATGACGAAAGTATTAAAGGATAATAGAGAAGACGCTAAACAGTTTATTGAAGAAAAGAGAGAAGCTCTTAAGGAAAGTTTTGAAAACAGAAGAGAGGCCTTTAAACAAATGGTTGAACAGAAGAGGGAAGAAATAAAAGATTTAATAGAGCAACGCCGAGAAGAGTTTAAAAATAAGCTTGAAGGATTTAAAGATGAAAAGAAAAAAGAAGTAGCCCAAAGAGTTGATGATAATTTGGACAAAATAAACAAAAATCGTTCCGATCATTTTGCCTCAGTTGTTGATAGGTTGGAAAAGATTTTGGCTAACATTGAATCAAGAACTGACAGGGCTCAAAGTGCTGGTCTTGATGTGACTTTAGTTAGAACCGCAATTACTGAAGCAGAAAATGTTATAGCTTCTGCCCGAACAGCCATAGAAAAACAAGCGGGAAATACTTACGTAGTTACTTTAACTACCGAAAACAGCTTGGGTCAGGATTTGAAAACTGCCAGAGAGAAACTTTACAACGACTTAAAAGTTGTTAAAGAGGCGGTGGAAAAAGCTCGTGACGCTGTCCATAAATCAGCCACCACTCTTGGACAAGTTCAGGGAATAAATGATTTGGATGATGACGATGATGATGACGCAACTGCAACTTCAACAGCTACATCAACAAATTAAAATTAATCAACTCAAATAAAAATATGGAACAGATGCAAAATCAAACTCCTAATATGGAAAATATGTCATCGGGAGAAAAATCAAAGTCATGGGTTTATGTAGTTGTTGCTGTAATTGCGATTCTTGTTTTTTGCTGGTTTTTCTTTGGAGAAAGGATAAAGACCTATGACTTTAACAACCAATCACTTCTTCCTTCGGAACAGAGTCAGAACACCTCTCCTGATTCTTTAACTTCTATAAATGGTGATTTACAGAGTATTGATTTGGGAGATTTGAACGTAGAATTTCAGGCGGTGGATAAGGATATAAATTCGTTGTAATTGGTAGAGGAAAGAGATAAGAGAAAAGGGAAAAGTAATAAGTAATAAGCAACAAAACAAGACGCTCTAAACGGGTGTTTTGTTGATATTTATCGGGTTTTGATGTAAATTTTGAAAGGTAACTAATTGGGAGATCGTCTAATGGTAGGACAGCGGCCTTTGAAGCCGTGAATCGGGGTTCGAATCCCTGTCTCCCAGCAATATGAACATTGTAGATAAGGCCGAATTGTTTGCTAAAGAAAGATATTTAGCAAACGACCCAATTCATCAGTGGAGACATATTCAGAATGTAATGGAAAGGGCTCTTTTGATTGCTCAGAATTTTGATGACATTGATTATGAAACTCTTAAGTTAGCAGTAATTTTTCATGATATAGATTATCGGTCATATGATACACATGTTGATGCAAGCGCAAAAGTTGCAGAGAAATTTCTAAGTGAGAATAATTATCCTAGGGAAAGAATTAATAGGGTGAAGGAAGTTATATTTGATCATTCAACGCCACATCGCGAAAAACAAGGAGAAGCGGAGTCTTTAGAAGGAAAGATAATTTATGATGCGGATAAATCTATATTTATCACTGACAAAAAAACGTACGATAAATATTATCCAAAATTATATTTAAAAGAAACCAAAAATTTGGTTGTTATCTATAAATAAATTATTAACCAAGACGCGTCGGGGTTTTTGTTGGAATGTATTTAAAAAAGCTTTATAATACTTACGTATTCTAGTCCTAAACTGGAATACACCGTAATTATGACAAATAAAATATCACATGATAGTGAAACTTTAGCTGATGGACAGCAGGTTATAACTGCTTGTGCTTTTATCCATCAAAAATTTAATGGAATTGAAAAAGTTTTTTTACCAAAAAGAGCAACGACAAAAAAGTTTTTGCCGGATGTATATGAACTGCCTGGTGGTCACATTAACTACAGAGAAGATATTGTTGACGGTCTTAAGCGTGAAATAATGGAGGAATTTAATATGAAAGTAAGAGTTGGTGATCCATTTGCTGTCTTTACATATAATAACGACATCAAAAAATCTCATTCTATTGAAGTTATTTATTTTGCTGAGTTTTCCGATCCAATAGAAAATATCAAGATTCATCCGGAGGACCATTCTTGTTTTGATTGGGTTGGAGAGAACGAATTGGATAAAGTTTATACAGAGAATAAGAAATCCGATGACCCGGAAATGCAATCTATACAAAAAGGATTTAAAATTCTAAACGGAGAATCGCCAGCGTTTAATTAAATATGAAAAACATCAAAACAAAAAAGCAGAGTTTAAAAAAAATTGGTCCTGACCGCATGACCACAGAGGGGAGAAAAAAATTCTTTGGTTTTTATAAAACTAATAGATCAAGAGCTCTAATAGGTTTTTTAAAGGATATTGCAAAAAGCAAGACCAACAGAAAAAGAATTTCTGCTTATTTAGGAAATAGAGAAAAAATAAACTGTTTGATTATGGGTTGTTCACATTGGGCTAATCCTAGAGACACGGCGAATTTTTTGAAAAGTTTTAATAAAAATTTAAATATTAATCTTGCGGTTCTGGACGTATTACCCGATGCTCTTTTGGAAAGTGTTAGACATAATATTGATTGTTTGCCCATCATAACTCCCGCGCAAAAAACTCCGTTTTTGGATAATTATTTTGATATTATAATCTGTGACTGTCTTTTGACTTGTTGTAGTTTTGACCAGCACGAACCAGTAATCAAAGAAATGAGTAGGGTCATAAAAAGAAAGGGTCTACTTATACTGGGAATTGTGCATTCTAAACGTAATATCACTTTTAAAATGACGGAACGACCTATTGTGAACTATTGCAGACCGTTTAAGGATTATCAGAAACTTTTTGGTAAATATAACTTCATATTTCCGCCAAACTCTTCGGTTGAAACGCAACTTCCGGGAAAATGGAGCCAGATGAAAATCGCAAATGGTATTGTGATCAAGAGAAAATAATTAAAAGATTCGTTATGTTCTTTGTTTATATTCTCAAATGCTCCGATAAATCTCTTTACGTAGGATGTACCAATGACCTTGAGAAGAGATTAAAACAACACAACGAGTCAAAGCAGGGAGCGCATTATACTAAAATCAGAAGGCCGGTCACGTTAAAATATTCTCAAAAATTCAGGACTCTGGCTCAGGCAAGAAAAAGGGAAGCCGAAATAAAAACATGGCGCAGAAGCGAAAAAATTAAATTAATAAATTCTATAAAAAAATGATTATCCTTGGCCGTATCCCGCGTTAGCGGGTAGACTACAACAACGAAATGTTCACCCCCTGACATTTTTATAAAAATTTATGAGGGTTAACAAAGTGATATAATAAGAATTAAATATGAAAAAGGTTTTATTATTACCAGGGTGGATGAGAACTCTTAGATTATACAAAGCTCACAATGATTTTGATGTGCGCATAGGAAAACTAGATGATGAATCTGTACTAGCTGATTATGTTATTGGTTTGAGTTTGGGAAGTTTAGCTGTATTGCAACAAGTTGAAAGTATCAAAGGAAAAATAATTTTAATAAATCCTCCTCTTCCAAAAAAAAGCATTCTAATTTGGTTTGTTAACTGGCTGAAGTTTATTGTAACCGAGGGTCTATTTTTTGAAAGACAAAAATTTACCAGAAATCCGATCAAGTTTATTTCCGCGTTAATTGTCTGTGTAAAATTACTTAATGTAGATTTTTCAAAAACGTTGGACAGCATAAAAGGGCGGTTATTGATAATTAGAGGAAGAAACGATAGATTTTTCTGTAATGATAAGACTATAAAATTTCTGAGTGCCAGGGAAATTAGAATTATAGAAATTAATGGAGGACATAATTGGTGTGAAGAAATAGAAAAAACAATAAACGATCTGACTAAAGACACCGGTTCAGAATTATTGCCAAAGTGATATAATAAACTTATGAGTTTCATAAAAAACTACATTAATTATCTGAAAGATAATCCTAATAAATATTGGTTTAAGAGAAAACTGTATGGATGGGGATGGGTGCCGGTTAGATGGCAGGGATGGGTTGTTATATTGGCTTTTATTCTTTTTATTGTATTGAGCGGAATGGATATGGAGTCCAATATAACTCCCACAGACGGCCAGTTAATATTGTTTTTTGTAAAAATTGTTTTATCTGTAGCGGTAGTGATGTGGATTTGCTACAAAACCGGAGAAAAACCCAAATGGCAATGGGGACCGCCTCAAAATTCAAATCAAAAATAAATTATGCAAATAAAAATTCTTTCTTGGAATATATGGTGGGATTGTCAATTTGAGCAAGTTGCCGAGTTTTTGAATTCTTCCAATGCCGATATTATCGGTCTGCAGGAAGTATCTCCAGAGGATAAAAATAGGGATGTTATCGGCTATCTAACAAAACTTGGTTATCAATATGTATTTTCTCCAATTGTAGATATACAAAACAAAGGTTATAAAAAAGAACCTGTAGGGAACGCTATTTTTAGCAAGTTTGATATCTTAAAAAGCGAAACCCATATTTTGTCTGAAGTGGATAGTAGGATTGCCATAGAGGCAGATTTCAAAATAGGAGATAAAGAACTCAATGTTTTCAACGTTCACTTGCTCCATACTCATCAAAATCCATCAGAGATACAAGCTCTTCAAGCCGAAAATCTTATCAAAATTCTTCCTGATAAAAATACTGTTGTTATGGGCGACTTTAACGCCACACCAGAAAGCGATGCAATAAAAAGTATGAACAGTGTTTTAAAAAATGTTGCTGATGATTCAAATCCGACCTGGAGTTTGGATGAGAAGGGTTGCCCTGTGTGTAAGGTGGGGGACTTAAAATATTGTTTGGATTATATCTTTGTTAGCAAAGATATCCAATCACACTCATTCAAAATCGAAAATCCTAAAGGATCTGATCATTTGCCGATTTCGGTTATGATTGAAATATAAGAATTTTGTCATATCTTAAAACAGAGTCAAAAATAAAAATGGAAAAAATAACTCACCAGGGGAAAATAATAGAAGTTGTTCAAAAAGAAGTTGAGCAAAACGGGAAAGTTAAAACTTTTGAATTTGCGCGCCGTTCTCCCGGGACACGTCTGATTATCCCAAAGGAGGACAAAATTCTCTTGTCAAAAGAATTTAGACATGAAGTAGAAGGATATGACTACCGTCTCCCGGGAGGGAAAGTGTACGACTCTTTGGAAGAATACAATTTGGCTCTTCAATCGGGTGTGGATATTGGCGAAATGGCAAAAAAGGCGGCCATAAAGGAAGCGCGAGAAGAAACCGGAATTGAAATAAAAGATATTTCATTTATACATAAGTCGGTTTGCGGAGCAACTGTGGTTTGGGATTTGTTTTATTTTGTTGTAAACGACTTTAGTGAAACATCCAGACAGTTGGAGGATGGCGAAGATATAGAGGTTGAATACGTTTCTCGCGACAAAGTGAAAGAGATGTGTCTAAACGGAACAATCGGAGAGGAGCGATCCGCCCTTGTTTTGATTAGATATTTGGGTGGTGGATTCTAAAATGACTATTATAGAGCTTGTGGAGGTCCAATGTTAGTAGATAAAGATTTATGAGTAAAGAACTATCACATAAAGAAATAACAGACTATTTCCGATCTAATATTTATGAGGCTATTTCTTCATATAATGCTTGGAAAATGTTGTCGTATTCTAAATCTAATAAAGTGGTTTCTGATGATATGGCAAAAAGATATCTTGAAATACAAAATTACCATCCGGGATTTTTTGCGACAGCAGAGCGTGCCTTTTTAGTTGATTTTGTGATTATGTCACTACATCCATTTGACCACAGAGATGATTCTTATTCACTTTATAAAATAAACAAGGAAGATACAGAAGATTTTATTAATAACAATGAGAGTGTGGTAGCCGCTTTACGGAATTTAAGGAATAAACTTTTTGCACATAGAGATGCTGATATAAATAATACAAAAAACTTAATAATTCCTTCGGTTGTTAATCAAAATAAATATTTTGAAAATTTAATTGATTTTTATAATAAGCTTACTTCTGTGGTTGACGAGTCATCAACAAATTTCGTTAATGCGAAGGAGATTAAATTAGATATAGAGAATTTATTTATGAATTTATATCGAGGCGAGGCTATTAGGAAAAAACAAATTGATATTGAATGGTTGTGGGAGAAAGACAATAAAAAAGCTTCAGATATTTTATAAATTTGATGAATTTAAATAAAATCCAAGAATTCGCTAAAAAGATATTAAGAAATTCAACTAAGACAAAGAATTCTTTGTCTAGCTTGGCAAAAGATAATTGTAGTGAACTGACTAGATTAGTGGGGTGTTTTATTCTAAAATCACAAAGTGGAGTTACTGTATATGTGTTAAAAGGGGACAGAGTTTTTGGTAAGAAACAATCTCATGATATATTGGCTTTACATGATAAAAACGGGGTTTTTGTTATAGACCCATCCGTTTGGCAGTTTTTTCCAAACAAGAAGAGTATTCTTATATCCAACAGTAAGAATATAAAGGACGCTATTAAATCAGCAGAAAAGATATATGGCGGAAAGTGGAAAGTATCCGAAAAACTGTCGCTGAAGAAATGTTTGAAAAATCAAAAAAAGTGGATTTCTGTCATCCGTAAAAATAATCAAAAATAATCATGAAAACAGCCGTAATCATTCACGGGAGTCCGACTAAAAAAGAATATTTTACACGCAAGAAACCAAGTCAGTCCAATAAACACTGGTTGTCCTGGATACAAAAAGAACTCAATTTGAAAGGTATTCTTGCTCAAACTCCTGAATTTCCGGAACCCTACAAACCTGTTTACGAAAAATGGTGTTCTGTTTTTGAGCAATTCAAAATTGATGAAAACACCATGCTTATAGGTCACAGCTGTGGCGGGGGATTTTTGGTAAGATGGCTAAGTGAAAACAAAGTAAAAGTTGGAAATGTAGTTTTAGTAGCTCCTTGGATAGACCCAAATCATTATTTAAAAACCAATTTTTTTGATTTTAAAATAGACCCAAATTTAGCGAAAAGAACCAAAAAGCTGATCATTTTTGAATCCAATAATGATTTTAAAGAGATACAGAAAAGCATTGATATATTAAGAACCAAGCTAAAAGGCGCCAATTTTAAAAAATTCAAAAATATGGGGCACTTTATATCAAGTAGTATGAAAACCGACAAATTTCCTGAATTATTGAAAGAGCTTATAAAATGAAGTATATAAAAATATGAACAAATTATTTGATAAAAACAAAACTGCGTTAGTTATTATTGATCTTCAAAAAGGAATAATAAACCGACAAACTTATCCACGTAAATCTTCCGTTGTTGTCTCAAATGCCACTAAATTAGCCGACGTATTCAGAGAAAATTCTATGCCTGTATTTTTGATTCGGGTTACTGCATCTCCAGATATGAAGGATGGCTTAAAGCCAATTACTGACAGTCCGACTGGAACGGAAAATAAAAAAGATCCTGATTGGGCGGACATTGTTTCGGAGCTCGTTCCAAAAGAAGACGATTTTGTAATAACTAAAAGGCAATGGGGTGCTTTTTATAACACAGAGCTGGATCTTCAGCTAAGAAGACGTAAAATTGAAACCATTGTGCTTTGTGGCATTTCAACTAATATCGGAGTAGAAAGCACGGCTAGATTTGCCTATGAGTATGGCTATCAGCAAATTTTTGTAGAAGACGCTATGGCATCAGGAAAATCAAAAGAAGAACACGAAGCAACAATAAAGTATATTTTTCCAAGAATAGGGCGTGTACGAAAAACCGACGAGATTATCAATGAGTTTAAGTAAATTACATATAAAAATTTATGAAACGGGTTATTATAGTCCATTGTTATGCTGAATAAGATATTTAATAGAATCCCCAAACTTCCATTATCCGCTTTAATATTTTATTTGGTTGTTCTTTTGTTTTGGAAACTTGGTATTATTCCCAGCCCAGCCAATGCCCTTACCTTTCTTGAGGGGTTGTATGAATCTTACGGATTGGTAGGTCTTTTTATTGCTTCGTTTCTTGAGGGAGTAGTTTATCTTGGGCTTTATTTCCCTGGTTCTTTTATAGTTGCTTTGACGGTTATTTTGTCCAACGGTTCGTTTCTGTCCTTGCTTTCCATAAGTTTGGTCGTAGCTTGCGCGCTAACCATAACTTCTCTGATTAATTATCTTATTGGAAAAAGCTTAACCAAAAATAAACCAAATAGTAGTTCGTTGACAGTCAACAAACAAATTGTATCTAAAGGTTTAGTCGCTTCTATGCTACACCCCAATTCTCTGGCTTTTTATTTTTTAAACTTGGGAATAAAAAAGGAAAATTTACTAAAAATAGTATTTGTTCCTATTTTTATGACTCTTTACGGTCTTGCTCTGGGGTACCTGCTTTATTCAGTAAAAGAACCTCTAAAAAGAGCGGCCGATAGTCCCTACGCTCTTATAACCTTAATTTTTATCTGGATAATAATCGCTTTTATCGTGGAGAGTCGCAGAAATAAAGATCTTGAGAAAGATAAACAATTATAAAACATATGAGAAGCATACTAATCAAATCTATTAACGGCAGAAAAATGCCTCTTGTTATGGCGCATATGGGGGGATTGTCTCATGGGAGACCAAATTCCATTCAAGCTATTAGAAATAGTACAAAATACAATCCTGACATATTTGAAATTGATGTTAGAAAAAGCAGAGACAATATTCTTTTTTGTCACCATGGTTCTTTGCCATTCGGTATAATATTTTCTCAAATCCTCTTTCTCTTTCGGTTCAATTTTATAGTTAAATTGCTTGGACAGATAAATACTCTTGATGAGATATTGGAAGCTATTCCCCAAAACATTATTGTGTATTTGGATATAAAAAGCGGTTATATTACAAGTGATGACTTATTGAAAGTTATTAACAAATATCCAGCTCATCAAATATGGATGGCTGCATATAACTTGAATTATTTAAAAAGATTGCGCGCAAAACTCGGAGAGAATTATGTATATGTTTTTAATCGTCCCATAGTTTTCTTAAATCACTTTTTAAACAACTCAAAAGGCATTGCTGATATTGTTCAATTGTTTATATGGCAGTGGAAAGAGCGTGTTGTCCAAAAAGTAAACAGTAACGGTATTGAAGTTCATTTGGCTCACTGGTTCGTTCCTCTGTCCAGAAAATATATAATTGGTAAGAAATATAATAATATATGGCTCACTTATGATGATCTTCGTTTGACACAAACATCAAAGCAACTTTCTTAATTTATTGAATAAAAAATCAACTATTCTTACAATGTCTTCTTTGCCTCTTTTATAGATTTTAGTATCTTAATACCTTATTAATTCTCTCTACCGCCAAATTCATATTCCTCATTCCCTGACCGACAGGATAGTAGGTTGGATAAACTAAAAACTTTTTGTTTCTGACATTTAAAGTTTCACCTTCTTTATTTTTATAATTGCTTACTTTTATTTTTTTATCCAAAAGAATCGAACTTACTTGATTCCCAAAGGTTATAATTTTTTTGGGATTGACCGACAAAATTTCTCGGAACATCAAATCCAGATATTCTCTAAAAATTCTATCATTAAGGGAATGAGCGTCTATTTGGGTGCACTTTGCTAAATTGGTTATATAAACTTTGTTTTCGTTAATTTCTTGATAGATATTTTTTGAAAAGTCATAAGTCCAGTCACCAAACTTGATCTTTTGCGTTTTGTCAAAACTGCTTTTGGAAATAAACTCTAATTTATATAAAAGCTTCCATATATTTTTTGTTCCCAGCCACGGAGCTCTCAACCCTTTCCAATTTTTATCGGCGGATATGTTCCTTGCCGTGGGATTCATAAAAATAAGCATAATCTGGGGACTTCTAATACACCCGGCTCCGTATACGGAATTGAGATTAGAATGGCCGTGTAGAACCTGTAGTCGGTCAAATCTTTTATGTAGGTGCTTTAACTGCATTTGTTTTATTATATACTATCAGTGTACAATATCCCTATGGACCAATTGGACCCAAAAATAACAGAAACACTTGAACAGAAAATAGATAAACTTCAGCGTTCAATAAGCAGATTAAATAAAATATTTCTTTGGACACTGATAATAGGTGTTGTCTTGTTTGTCTTGCCTTTGATTGGACTTTTGTTTGTGATACCTCAGCTGTTTTCAAGTTATAGTAATGTATTGAATTTTTAATATATGAAAATAATAAAAAATGCTTTAGTGAGCGCGGTGCTGGCGGTTTTGTATATAGGATTAGTCGCCACAGTAATGACCAACATAGAAAAATTATTTGGTGAGGGAGATCCAAAAACTGTTTTGGTTCCGATGTCATTTTTGATTTTATTCGTATTCTCAGCGGCCTTGATGGGAATAATTATTCTTGGAAAACCGATTTTGTGGTATCTGGACGGATTTAAGAAAGAGGCGGTTAAACTTGTTTTTTATACATTAGGATTTCTGTTCATGTTTCTTGTTGTGGCTTTTCTTGTTCTTGTTTTGTTTTTTTAGCCATACTATTCTTTTTACACCATCCTCTCTGCGCTTTTTATCAGCTCTTCCTTTTTTCTTTTGTTTATTGTATACCCTAATCAGTACTAAAAGAGAGCGATAAGGGCTCTTTTTACAGCTCTTTGACAGATACACCCCCACACCAATTTTGCTTATTATCGTCAAGTGCGTGTTGGCAGAATTGGTGTGGGGGTAAATAGCGACTCTGCAAATCAGATTTAATAGAGTTTTAATGCAAAAATATGAAAAAAATAGCTTTTCTTACGGCTTTTTTGGTCTTGGGAGTAATCTTAGTATCCGGCGTAGCTAAAGCCGAATCTACTGACGGAGTAGTAACAGTTGTAAGTCAGGAAGAGGTTTTAACTCCAGAGCTTTCTCAAATTCTTAAAGATGGATTGGATGCTTTGGAAATTACCTTAAATCAGGTAAAAGCTCGTCTTGACTCTCAGTTGATCTCAGAAGAGAAAAAACCGATTGTTGACCAAAGTTTGGTGATTATAAAAAATAGCTTGGTAACTATTGATTATACTCTTGAAACTTTAAGCTTAGCTCCGTCTGCCGATTCGTCCGTTGCTTCCGATGTAAATCTTTCTCCGATTGTTATTAATCCGGCGGAAAATCAAGAAACATCCAATGTCGCATCTAAAGATAACTTGCTGACAGGAACAGTGTCTAATAAAACAACTTTGACTGTTGTGGGAGCGATTGTGGGATTAGCGCTGATAGGACTAATAATGTGGTTTATTATGCGGAAACCAAAATCTAAAACCCTTCAAACAGTTCAGACGCATCAAACTCAAGAATCTTCAGATATTCCAAAACAGGCCTAAAAATAAATCCTCTCATTTCGAGAGGATTTATTTTTATAATATTTTGTGTAATTTTTATATCTATCATTTCTTGCTACAGCAACCAGATTTATATATAACCGGTACTTAATATGTAATTTTTTGTATATAGTATTTGGTATACGGTATACGATATTCGGTATTCTATTTTAGATTCTCTATTATAGCTATCTCAAAGGGCACCAAGGGGAAAGGATTGTATTTCATTTGGGAGTAGGCGGTGATGAGCGCTTTTATAAGTTTTATCTGCTCGTCCGTATCTATTTTAGCCGAATGTTTTTTTATTTCTTTTATTTGGCTTTCGGCCAATTCCTTTTCAAATATCTTTTCCAGTTCCGGATTAAGATGTAAAGAAAGAACCCTTCTTAAATATTCTGTCAGATCTTTGTTAAATTGAAAAAGATTGTATCCCTGACTGTTTATTTCGTATAAAAATTCCAGCGACTTTTGTAAGTCCTTTTTTATGACCAAATCGGCCATTTTTATTGTTTTTAGAAAATCAACTTTTCCCAAGATGCTTTCCACGTATTCAACGGTAATATTCTTGCCCTTCATGGAAACAATCTGGTCAAAAAGAGATTCGGCATCTCTTAAACTTCCTTCAGCTAAAAAGGCAATCATTTCCAAAGCTTCTTTTTCGTATTCTACTTTTTCTTCTTTGGCGATAAATGAAAGTTTTTTTATAATCTCCTGTAGTGTCAGCTTTCTAAAATGAAATCTCTGGGTTCGGGAAACAATAGTGGGAGGGAGCTTGTCGTATTCGGTGGTGGCTAATATAAAAACGGCATGGGCTGGCGGTTCTTCTAAAGTTTTTAAAAGAGCGTTAAATGCCTGTGGAGTGAGCATGTGAACTTCATCTATGATAAAGATTTTGTATTTAAGATAAGAGGGGAGTGTTTTTATGTTTTCTTTGAGATTTCTTATTTCATCTATTCCTCGGTTGGAAGCGGCGTCAATTTCAACGACATCCAAAGCTCTGCCTTCTTCAACTTGTAAACAGGCGTGACATTCTCCACAGGGCTCTCCTTGCTTGGCAAAGTTTTCGTCCTCTTGTCTTTTCTGGCAGTTAATTATTTTGGAAAAGATTCTGGCGATAGTTGTTTTGCCGGTTCCTCTTGAACCGTAGAAAAGATAGGCATGAGAA
>Ga0172379_10003020_pt1 | contig 27958 bp, 18 predicted proteins | sample GrowelOW334metaG_FD_119756 | JGI IMG/M metagenome (GOLD analysis project Ga0172379, IMG submission 119756) | Groundwater microbial communities from an aquifer near a municipal landfill in Southern Ontario, Canada - Groundwater well OW334 metaG | ecosystem: Environmental > Aquatic > Deep...
AGGCTTGACCGAAGCGTCATGGGAAAAAGCGTACATGAGAACCGCGACGGTGAGCGCCATCATGAGGAACCCGAGCCGCGCAAGGCCGATCCACTGCTCCGCGCACAACCAAGCAAAGGCCAGGCACCAGGAAAAGAAGACGAGGGATTCGTACATGTTCGTAAAAGGCGCATGGCCCGTCGCCACCGTTCGCAGGACGAGAGCCGCTCCTTGCAGCAGAAGCGCGGCACAGATCACAAGCTGGATCGCAAACGCAAAACGGCTCGAGGGCTCCCTTTTGAAAAATAATACGGCATACGCAAAGAAGCATCCGAGATAAAGAACTCCGGCCGCCGATAAGAGATGGAACTCTGTCATAAATTCCTCCGTTTTTTCCACCACGGTCTCAGATAAATATTATTGGCAAGTCCCGCAATCAGCACAACAATACCGAGATAGACCCAGCGCGTTCCAGGATCCTTGACCACCCCCAGACCGGTCCACTGGCCGCTCACCGCATCATAATTTTCCTGGGTGATCGAAAGGCCGCCGAACTTCAGGGGGTGATTGACTTCGATGACCGCTTGCCGTACGAAACGCCCCTGCTGGATCACGTCGACATAACTGCGGAAGGCCTTTGGGATCAAGGGCTCCCAGTGATAGCGCAAGTCGAGCCCTCCCTCCTTCTTCCTATGGAAATCGGGATACTTCGCGAAGGCCCACTCTCCGTAGTCTGTATCCGGGCCCGAGACATGGACGAGAATCGCTGGATTATTCGGCTGATTGGAAGCCGAGAAAACGCCTTTGCCGCCGTGATCCATGCGAAAGTCCGGAACGTATTGCTCAACCTTGAAGCGATACGGCGAGCCCGGAACCGCGATTTCTTCCCCCAGGCGCACCGGAAATTCATAGGTCCCTGTTCCGCCGGGCAGAGCAATCACGAGTTTTTCGGCGTTGCCTTGATAGTGCTCCACCTCGAACTTCGTCAGGCGAATCTCGAATCCGAGGGGGATTTTTTTTCCTCGGGCCTCGAAAAAGCCCGCGCTCTGCCCTGCCTCCAGCGTCACCTCGCCCCGGATGCGTCCGTGGCCGCTGGCGAGGCCTCCCGCGAGCAGAAAGACGAGGCTCGCGTGGACGAGAATGAATCCAGGATGCGATTTCTTTTCCCGGATGCGGCGCAGGGTGCAGGCCAGCACATTGACTCCGAGAGCCACAAGGAGCAGGAGAAATAACGCGCTGGTGAAGACCGTATCAAGACGTAAATAATAGAGGACACCGAAAGCCTTCCAGCCAAAGCGGTCGATATACTCCTGCGAGGACAACCCTTGAGGAATCACCGTCCCGACAATGCTCAGAGGGATAAGGACCCCCAGCAGTCCCACGGTGAGGCGGACCGATGCAAGCGCGTCCGCCAAAAAGGTCCACGGGCTTCGCGAGGAACGCTCCGCCTTCTTTGTCGTCATAAATCTATTCCTTCCCGGGGGGTGCGTGTTCGTTCTTGTCGGCCGGGGATGGCGCCGGAGGCTTTCCCTCATAGGGGGCTTCCGGGCTCATGCCCGTCATCATGCTCAGGTTGAGCGGATACTGTTCCGGATCGAAAATCGTAAAATACAAGTGCCAGACGAGAATCGCCAGCGTCGCAAGAACCGCTTCGTAAAAATGGATCGTCGTGGCCACGTCGAGGAACCATTTCGGCAAATACCGCATGGTCACGTTTTCAAAGGTCAGCATCGCCCCCGTAAGCACCATGATGAGAGTCCCCCAGACAAGCGCCCAGTATTCCGCCTTTTCGATGTACCCGTAGCGCTTGAAGCGTGGCCTCGGCTTGGACGGATCAAAATAGTGCCGGAACATCCGTAGGACATCCCAGACATCTTCAAGACGCGGCAAAAGCGCCTTGAGCTGTCCCCGCCCCCGCTTGGTGAACACAAGCGTCAGGGCGTGAATGAAGCAAAGGAAGCAGAACACCGCCGCGGCGATCCGGTGGATGCGTCCGCGCCATTCGGCTCCCGCCTCGAAAAAGGAGAACGGCGAGGACCACCAGGCATGGGGAAACTTCAGGGCAAAACCGGTATAAGCCAGGACCACGAAGGTGAGGACAAGGATCCAGTGCTGAGCGCGCTCGGCAAGCGTAAACCTCAGATAAATTCCGCGCCTTTTGAGCTCCTCGTAGTGCTCCCGGAGCTTCACTCGGAAGTCGAGAAAATTATGCGCCACCATGCCGCCGATGACGAGAAAAATCAAAGCTACATAAAAACACGTGACATAAAAAATGACCTGGTTCGAGGTCGGCGAAGCCGAGACATGCACATACCCCTTGGCGAGCTGTTCGCCCACGTTGGGATGGCATTTCCCACAGGTTTTTGGGAGGTTGACCTTATTGACAGAGGAAAGCGGATCGGAAGACGGCAGCACATCGTGCGCCCCGTGACAGCTTGCGCAGTTTGCAACGGTCAGCATCCCCATCTTGCTTGCCAGACCGTGATAACTTTCCCGGTAGGTCTTGAGGCGGTCGGCCGGCAGGCGGTACTTGCTCGTGACCCGCTCGGCGGCGTGGCAGTTGCCGCAAACGCGCTCCGAAATGGCCGTCGGGAACGTGAGCGAAGACGGATCCAGCCGGGACTTGATCATGTGCTCACCGTGACAGTCCGTACAAACGGGTGCTTCGCGTTTGCCCTCGAGGGCGGCCTTCCCGTGGATGCTGCGCTCGTAAATCTTGAAAACGTTTTCGTGACATTTTCCGCAGGTCGAGGGAATGTTCCGCTTAAAAATCTTCGATTTCGGGTTTGCCGGCGAATGAAGATCGTGCGAGCCGTGACAGTCTGTGCAAATGGCCGACTGGATCACCCCCTTCGCAAGCGCCTTCCCGTGGACCGTTTCTGAATAGGATTGGAGCGGAAGCCGCTCAAGCAGGTTATAGGGCGCCATTTTCTTTTCGTCATCGTGGCAATGAGCGCAAGTCTTGGGAATATTGAGCCGGTAGACCGGCGACTCGGGATTCCGGGAATCGAAAATGGCGTGAGGATCCCCGTGACAGGTCTGGCAGGAAGCGGCCTCGATCTTGGATTTGACCGCCATGCCGTGGTCAGACGTATTATAGACTTCGGCCTCGAGCCGGTGGCAGCTCGAGCACTGGACCTTCTTCAGCTCTTCGGGATGGGGCAGTTCCTGAATGTCATTGTGGCAGGAGGTGCAGAGGTTGCGGCCGTGGACCGAGGAATGAAAGCGGTCAGGGGCAAGGTTGTCGTGACAGGCAAAGCAATCGTCATTGCTGATCGGCGCGGCCTTGGCGCCGGCAGGCTTGTCTTGGGCGTAAAGAAGTACGGCGGGAAGCAGCCACAAAAAAACGCCCGACCCCGCCAAAAGCTTACGAATCATGCTCCCCTTCCTCTGGTGCGGGCTTCGTCAAGAGCCCGTGTGGCAATCGTAGCAGGGCATTTCCTTCCAGGCGCCGTCGTCTTCGCCCGGATGGCGGAAAGGGAGACCATCGACGGATTTTTCGGGGGCCCCGGGCTCCCCCTGCTCGATCAAGAGATGGCACTTGGAGCAGTCCTGCGTAATCACCTTCCCGCTCGCCGATTTGTGTTTGCCGTCGTGACAGCGGAAACATCCCGGAAAAATCATATGTCCGATGTGGTCGGGATATTCCTTCCAGGACACCTTCATCGCCGGAAAGAAATTCGTCTGGTAAATGTCGGTCACGGCTTGAACCGTTCGAACCACGTCCGCATGACGATCCCGGAAAATATCGGGATATTGCTCCCGGTAAAATCCCTCGAGAGAGGTTCGAATTTTCGACGCGGCCTCTTCAACTGAAGCATAAGGCTCCGCAAGGACGCGGACCGCCTCGCGCTTCACAAAAGGCAGCGACGGCGGAATGGTCCCGGCCGCCATAGCTTGATTGACGGCCCTGTCCGGAGACCGGTAGATATGGCTGGGCCGGTTGTGGCAATCGACGCAATCCATCCGGCGGATTTCGCCCGGCGGCGCGTCTGCGACCGCGCCCGCTTCCTCACTCTTATAGACCTCGACGTTTCCCTCCGGGTCGGTTCTGCGCACCCACGGAATCTCGAGCCGCTTTTTGTCGGTAGCGGCGTATTCGATCTTGTTCTTGATGTTCATGTGCCAGTGAATGCCCTCCTTTTGCGGAAAGCCCCCGCCGACCTGCATCAGCATGTCGGCCTTCCAGGACGTATTGGCCTCATCGGTCAAAAAGTAGGTGTGGTCCTGCTGGACCGCCCCGTAAAAATGCTGCGGCCAGTGGCACTGTTCGCAGGTGTCTTCAGCGGGCCGGAGGTTCTTGACGGGGGTCTCGATCGGGCGGTGGTAGCGGTTGGTCAGGGTGGAATAGATCTGGTAAAGGCCGCTCAGTTTTGCCCGCACGAACCACTCGGCCCCCGGGCCGATATGACAGCGCACGCACGCCACGCGGGCATGGGAGGAATGCTGGTAGGCTGTGTGCTCCGGCTCCATCACTTTGTGGCACATCAGACCGCAGAAGGCAACCGAGTCGGTGAACTCATAGGCCCGGTAGGCCCCGAAAAGTGAAAAGAGCCCGAAAATCGTGACCACGCCGGCCGTCGTGAGGATCCACCGCTGATGAGCCGGGTGGTTAAAATCAATGACCGGGAATTTCCCTTCACCACCCGGACGCACCCGGCGCTTGCGCTCGATCAAGATGCCGACCGGGATCAGGGCCAGGCTCGCAATCAGGAGGCCCGGAACGAAAATATAGGTGATCGACTGCAAATACGGGTTGAGGTCCTTGAGGAATAGATCCAGCCCGATCATGAAGCAGATGACCAGAAAGAAAATCAACGAAAACAGGATTCCGGCGAGACTAATCCAGTTCTGGATGTAGCTCTTCTTCTCCTCCACAGAAAGCCCTCCGCGTTGTCTGCTAAGGCGCAGATCTTACGATTTCGGGCGCCAAAACGGATAACTTGGACTTCGACTTGTCAGCGCCGCCGCAGCAGCCGCAGCCGGACTTTTTTCCGGAAGCCTCCCGTGAAGCAACGGGACTCAAACTGACATCCCTGCGGACGTCGACGACCTTGAGAGTTCCCCTCTGGCGATCGATGTCCGCGGGCATGTGCATTTCGTTCCGGACCAGGGACGCTCCGATCACGCCTTCCATGGCTTGGCGAAGCATCCAGCCCGCCGCCCCCGTATAACCATGCCAGATCATCCTTCCCCGCTCGAAGTTCGTGAGCACGTCGGCCGACTGCTTGTTCGGCTGGCCTCCGTAGATTTCGATCAGTTCAGGAGTCATGTGGGACATCGGCGCGACTTTCATCCAGAGCCGCAGTGCGACGGCCCGGTACTCCTCGGCCTTCGCCTGATTGCCCTGGCGGTGGTATTCTTCAGCAACGATGCGTGCAGCCCGGACAAGCCACTGGACCCCGTGACAATACATGCCGTTTTCCCGGACCCCTTCAGGGTACTTGCTGCTTCGTCCCAGATAGGGCTTGGTATCCTCCCGGAGAGCCGGCCAGCCGAGAAGGATGGCATCATCCTTTTCGAGAACGCTGAGCGCCGTATTGAAGACGGTGACTCCCCGCTCAAAGTTGATGCCGGACATCACGGCCCACGCCGCCGTCAGAGCGTCGATTTCCCAGATGCCGCTGCCTTTGAGGCCGATCTCGGTGCCGTCGTCGTGAAAGGCGCGCAGATAGCGATCGCCCCGCCAGGTTTTTTCAATGGCCTCCTTCAGAGCGTCCATCCGGCCAGAGTAGTACTGCTTGGCCTTCGGGCCGTCCTTCTTGCCGATCACGTCGATCATCTCCCGGAGGATGTAATAAAGGAAGAAGCCCAGCCACACGCTCTCCCCTTTTCCCTCCGAGCCGATTTCGTCGAGGCCGTCGTTCCAGTCGCCCACCCCCATCAGGGGAAGCCCGTTTTTTCCGGTGCGCTTCTTCAGCACCAGGTCGATCGAGCGCATGCAATGACGGTAGACCGAATCCGCGCGCGTCGTGCGGTGATACAAGTGCCCCCAGCCCTGCTTGTTTTTTGGGAGCTGAGCGAACGGAAACTCCGAATACAGATACGAGGTCATCTCGTCGAGAATGGTTTCGTCTCCGGTGACGCGAAGATACTCGCCCACCGCCCATGCCACCCACAAAGGATTGTCGGAGGCATGAGAACGGCACGAAAACGCGGTGCGCCCGTCCGTGAGAGTGAAAAACCAATGAAAGACGTCCCCCTCGAGAAACTGCTGGGACGCGCAAAGCAGAATCTGCTTTCTCGCCAGCGCCGGATCAACCCACATTAAGTTGACCGTGTCTTGGAGCTGGTCACGGAACCCGTAAGCGCCGCTCGTCTGATAAAAACCGCGGCGGGGCCAGATCCGTTCGGCCAAAGCCTGGTACTTGAGCCAGTTCAGGTACCGGTCGAACTCCTCGGTATTGGTCTTGACCTGGAGCGTCTTCATGAAGCCCATCCACCAGCTGCGGGTCGTCTCGAGGCTGGCGCGGACCTGATCGAGGTCCCGGTACTTTCGGATGAGGGGCGCCGCTTGGCCCATGTTCTCGGTCTGTCCGAGCTGGATCGCAACGGAGCATTCGCCGTGCGCCGGAATTTCCATCGTGGCCAGGAAGCTCGCAATTTGCGCATCATCGTTCATCTGATTCAAATCGGGGGCTCCCGTTTCAACGAAATAAGGGTGCGTGACCCAACGGCCTTCTCCGAAAAAGCGTCCCCGCCGCGTCTCGGTCGCCTCCGCCTCAAGAGACATGGCGGCAAAGGCCGGCCCTGACCGGAAGATGTTTCTCGGATTTTCGTAGAACAAGGCATTCAGATCCTTGTCGTAGCGGGGATGCAGGGGCCCGGATTTCTCGGGCATGAAGCCCAGCACCATTTGAAAATACGGAGCGACACGAAGCCTGCGCGGCTGGTCCGAATCGTTTTTCACCGTCAGGAGATAAATGCCGAGCGGGTCGCCGGGCGGAACGAAGACGGTCAGTTTCGTCGACAAGGTCCCGCGGGTCATGCGGAAGATCGCGGTCCCGTCGACCGAAAACTCGCTGACATATTTCGCCGCCGTGTCCGCAAGGGGCAAAAAGGTCGGGCAAAACCACTCGTTTCGGTCCACATCATAAAGGTAGATCGCCTCCGTCGGGATCTCCTTCGTGACCGTATCGGCCCAGTCCGGCGTCAGCCGGTTCTGCTGGGAGTTGCCGTTGCAAGAGGTGTGGAGCCCGCGATTCGTCACCATGACCGAATGCACGGCGTTCGAAAGCGCGTGATCGATCGGACGCGGCGTGTACGGCGTGTGGACGACCAGGGTATTGCCTTGGTTGGCAAATTCCGAATACGGTTGGGGCGTCCCGGGAGGAATTTCGCCGTGCGCGATCAAATGCGCGCGCTTCTTTTCAGGCAGCGCGACCTTGCGGTCCGGACGTGCCTTGAAGTTCTTCTGCAGCCATTCGAGAGCCGCTTTTCGGTTTTTGGCGTAGCCGATGACCATGCGCATCGTGTACGACCCCTTCGGATTGAGCTGCGTGGGAATCGACATGCAGCCGATCGGATCAAAAGTCGGATACGGCGCTGTGTCGCGAGCGCTCATGAAATCCATCGTCTCGAAAATTCTCGGCGACCAAATGCTCCTGGCCCTTCCGACAAAATCCACGCGCCCGGTCAGAAACCCTTCGGGGGCCCCCTCCGTCGCGAGAAACCCCATAGACTTGGTGGCCTTATGCCATGACAAAATCGCGTTCGAGGAGCTAACGTACTCCATCTCGGGGTACAGCCTCGCGTACTGGGTATGGAAGCGGTCATGGATCCAGCCGTTCAGAACCCACTCGACGTAAGGCACGATTTTCAGCGTGCGGCCCTTCGGCGTAAGATTTTCCAGCGTGATCGTCCAGATCTCCGCCGTGCTGTCCGGGTCCGGCAACGCGATCACAACGGAAGTGCGGATGCCGTGAGAGGCGTTGGTGATCCGGAATGAATTCTCGGAGCGTTCTACCTTGGAAGGCAGGAATTTTTCCCGGGGGAAATTTCCCACCACCGGCCAATACCGGTTGGCGCCGCCCGACCCATTGCCGCTCTCCGAAACATAGAGAATCCTCCCGCTGGGATCGATCGTGTCATAGGACGAACGCGTCACATGGAAAAACTCCTTGGAGAGGACCTCGCTGTAGACCTCACCGTTTTCCTTCACGACAACCTTGTATTCGTTGTTCGAAAGCTCGTACTGAGCGATGTGCCTCTTGCGGCTCCTCTCATGCAGGAGGCGAACGGCGTAAGACACACCCGTCGCGCACAACACGGAGGCCACGAGAACGAGCAGCATCTGGGCCGGAGGAAGAGACTGAAGGACGTCCAGGAGGCCCTTGCCGCGCGAGGCATTCTGCATGGCTTCCGAAGTGCTCCAGGCATAATCCCATGCTTGGCCGCGTGGCAAATAAAAAGGTATCAGAAGCGGTCCCCACGTCGTAAAGCGCTTGACCCCTTCGGGAATGTAGCGCTGAGCGGCCGAGGGTCCGATGAAGCGGGAAATTTTCTCGTCCAGCTTGTCCATGCCGAGGAAGCTCAAATTCACGAGCGTCGCGACGCGCAAGCCCATGTGATCCATCCAGATGAGGATGCGGAAAAAATCGAATGCCATCACCCAGATGAACACTTGCAGGCTCCAGTCGCGGAAGGCGTCCGGGGACATCGTAAACTTTTGATAAATCGCGCAGAAGGTCCGGATCATGCCGTCCTGGTTGTACCAAGTCGCCTCAGGCATCATGCGCAAGAAGGTGAAAATAATCGGCGACATCCACAAGCCCCACCGGAGCACGTAAATCATGTGCTCGACGAGCAGGGCAAAACCCGCTTTCGAGAAGAAAAACTTCACGGGGGTTTTGTCCTTGTCGAAATAGGCCTGCATAAAAACCTTATTGATGGCGAATAGCCACGCCGCCACCGACCAGTTGATCACCCCTGCAAGAGACTCGAGGAACATCAGCTTGACGCCGCCGGTGTAGTCGCCGATGTCAATGCGTCCCCACTTGTTGACGAGCGGGTAGGTAATATACTCGATCGCGGAAAAGCCGGAGCTCGTGTACAGCTTGAACTTCTCGACGATCACCGGAACCTGCCGGGCATCCAGATAAAAGGCTGCCGCCGCGCCGACGAACATGCCAAGCAAGGAATCGATCAAATACAAGCGCCAGCTCTGGACTTTGCCCTGACCGCGGAAGGCGTAAACCACGTCCCGAAGAAAACTGACGCCGCCCGAGGCTAAAAGGCCGATCAGGAGACCGAAAACGATCCGCTCCGACATCTCCTTTTGGAACATGCCTTGCGTCACCATCATGGCGAAACCGAGCCCTGCCACCGCTCCGCGCGCGTACAGCGGGCCGCTTTGGTAGCTGTAGCGCGTCCGCTCGAAGAATGGAAGGCTGCCATCGAAGGTTTCGATGACGGTCTTCAGGAGCGGGAACAAAGCCGCCCCCGCGAGGAGGCCGACAATCAGCGGCGCGGAGGCCATGACCTTTTGCGCCGCCGGAGCATTCAAAATCATGGTCAGGATATAAAGCATGGCCATGAGAATCCCGCTGAACGCCATCCCCTTTCGCATGCCCGCGTTCACATGCTTCCCGAGCGTTTCCGGCGTCGAGGCGAGGTGATGCCCCCCGTCGATCAGAGCGCCGGTGATCAGATAAACCTCGCCCCACAAGCCGGCGAAAGAAAGCGCCGTCGTAACGACGGCGATGAGACCGCGAACAATCATCGGCCATGAGGCGATCACGCGCAGGGAGCCCAAATCCCCGGCGAAGGGCGCAATCACGACCGACGCGGACACTCCGAGGATGATCCAGTGCCCCTTGGCCGATTTGAGCGTCTTACCCTTGGTCACGAAATTAATCCCGTTGATCACCGCTTCATTAAACACAAAAGCAACCAGGATCCGTGAAAACGTCTCCGAGACCGCCGGCCAAGCCGACAGGATGCCGCCGGTGACAGTGTTCATCAGGAGCTGGAGCATCGTCACATTTTCGAGCAGGAGAAGCCATCCAAAGAGGTAGGGCGTGCCGACAATCAGGGCAGAGGGAACGGCTTTCAGGTGTCTGCCCGACGAAGCCAACGCTTGGGCATTAAAGATCTGATAAACCAGAAACGCGGTCACGGCCGTCAGGCGGTTGATCATCAAAAGCTGATTCCACGTCGCGGGCGCTTGAAGCAATTCCATGCGGCTCGATGAAACCGAAAGCAGCCCGACGATGAGAACATTCTGAAAAATCTCGCCGCCCGTCAGGTGCTTGCCCGTATAACGCCATTTGAACAAACCTGCAATCAATGCGCCCACGAGCCCGATCACCAGGAAATCGTAGCCAAGACCACCGTCCAACATCCCGCGCGACCCCATCCAATAGATCTGCACCGCAACGGCCGCCACAACCACCAGGAGGATTCCGTAAAAAAAGTCTCGTCCCAGGCGAGCCAGCCATGCGCTCACCGCAGGGGCACCCTCCGTTGCGGCGCCGCCGCCCGCCCACAACCGGCCGCCGGCGCGGTCGCTCGAGCGCACGCGATCGACAAACCCGACAAGCAAGGCCAGTAATCCCGCGAGCGCCAGCGTCATCAAGGTTTTGATCAGAGTAAAATTTTTCTGCAAAAGGCTCAGCCGCTGAAATTCCAAATCAAACAGCAAGGTCCCCGTCAAAGCCGGGCCCGCCGGCACAAGCTGCCCCTCTTCAGGGTTCGCTTGGAGCGCGCTTCCCATGTCCGTATTGATCACCAGGGGGCTGACCACAAAAACGACTTCCGTCAAATCGCCGATGGCATTCCAGTTGACGGTCTCGCGAAACGGATTGTTCCCGGCATGGAGAGCCAGGGGAACCGACTGCATGGCCTTCTTCCCTTTAATCTCGAGCTTCACGGAAACTTGGCCGAGCTGTTCAGCTTTCGGAACGTTCACGCTGAACATCACCGAGTCGGCCGTCCGGGCATTGAGATCGGCAGGATAACTCTTCGTCCAGATCCCGACGATCGCACCCGGAGGAACGGAGTAATCAAAAGCCCAGAGATCTTTCATCGACGATTCGTCGAAAAGGTTCCGGATCGTCCCGTTGCACAGCCCGATGTTGAACACGCCTTTTTCACTTGCGTCGAAAAGCGAAAATCCGGGGACCTTCCGAACCACCGAGCCCGGCTTCCTGGGAGCAAGAAGGCGCACGAAATCGAGCGCCAGATTAATGGTCCCTTTCGCCTCTTGGACGCTGGGCTGGGCCGTCACGACGAACGCTAGTTCTTGCAGAGGGCCCGTCGCCGTCCAGTCGATGGTTTCCGCCAGCGCATTCCAGCCCGTCTTGAGCGGGACCGGGATCGATTGCACGCCCTTCGCACCCTTGATTTCTATCGTCATCGAGATCCCGGATGCCTGCGAAGACTCGAAGAGACGGAGGCCGGCCTTGACCGTATTGACGGCCGTAGGTCCTAGGGCCTCGGGAAAGGCACGGGACCACGCCCGCACGCTGGCGCCTTTGGCAAGGGTATAGTCAAACTCAAGGATATCCTGACCGGCAGCCTCATCGTAAGTCGGCATAACGCTCGCCCGAGCTGTCCCGGAGACGTCGGTTCCGCGTTCAGACGCGTCAAGAAGCGAATAGGAGCTTTTCGGTTTCGCAGGAGCGGCGGGTTTCGCGGGCTTCGCCGCTTCCGTTTTCGCCGCTTCTGTTTTCACCGCGCCGGTAACCGCCGGTTTGGGGGCGGCAGGGGCAGAGGATGCGGGTGCGGCCTCACGGCCGAACTCAAGAAAAACGCTAATCGTCCCTTCGGCGGACGGAACCGCGCCGGCAGGCGTGACCACAAACGCGATTTGTTCGACGGCTCCGAGGCGCTTCCAGTCGATCGACTCCTGACTGAAACTCCAGCCCTGCTTGAGCGGCAAATCCACGGAACGAACGTCCTTAGACCCCTTGATCTCGAGCGAAACGGCGATTTGACGCGCCTGTTCGGCGCCCGCCGACCGCACACCCGCTTTGAGGGACTGCACCGCTTCAGCGTTCAATCCTGCCGGATAATTCTTCGTCCAGAGCGTCACCGATTCTCCCCGGCCGACGCGGTAGTCGAGTTCCAGCACGTCTTTCTTCAAAGTTTCGTCATAGGTCGGAACCAGCGTGGCTTTCGAATCCCCCGTCTTTTGGGTCCCCCGGTCCGCCGCGTCGAGCATGTTCAGAGCGGGCTCAGCCGCCCAGGCGGCAATCACGGGCAGCGAGGCCAGGCAAACGGAAGCCAGCACAGCGACCAAGAGCATCGCGCGCGCAGGCGACAATCGATTGACGGGTTGGACAGACTTCGGACGGAACTGAAGAGCGATCATGAGTGGATTCCTGTATTGGACTCGGTTGGAAAACTTTTCAAACAGGTCGAAAGAACTTTTCAAAAAAATACCCTCGTTATCTGTATCCTGCCACCGAATAAAGTCAAGAGAACAGCCTATGAATGTAAAACGAGGGATTATATCAGATTCAGAGTCTGAATTGCAATACGCCCTTCGAGCCTTTATTGGACCAAAACGGCCGCGCCTGCGTACTCCACCCGGTCTCCGGAGCGGACTTGGAAGGCTTTGCGGATTTCGACGCGTCCGTTCACGCAGACCTCACCGGCCGTGATCACCTGCTTGGCCGCTCCCCCGCTTTCACACAGGCCGGTGGCTTTGAGCAGCCGGCACAACTCGATCGAATCGGTCGAAAGCTTGAATGAAATTTCATCCATGGCGGTAGAGCTTGGCGCGCTCATTTTTCAGGTGGGTGTCGGCCAGATAATCGTCGAAAGTCGTGTCCCTGCGGTCGATCATTCCGAGCGGAGTCAGCTCGATGATTCGGTTGGCCACCGTCTGAACAAACTGATGGTCGTGCGACGAGAACAGGACGGTGCCGTCAAAGAGCTCGAGCCCCTTGTTGAGAGAGGTAATCGATTCCAGATCCAGATGATTGGTCGGCTCATCCATGAGGAGGACATTTGCCGCCGAAAGCATCATCCGCGAAAGCATACACCGGACCCGCTCGCCGCCTGACAGGACCGAGGCCTGCTTCAGCGACTCGTCGCCCGAAAACAGCATCCGCCCAAGAAATCCACGAATGAAATTTTCGTCGGTTTCCTTCGAAAACTGACGCAGCCAATCCAGGAGATTCAGGGTCGTTTCGAAATACCGGCTGTTTTCCTTCGGCAGATGAGCCCGGAGCGTGGAAACGCCCCACTTGAAACGGCCGGCGTCAGGCGTCATCTCCCCCATGAGGATCTCGAAGAGCGTGGTCTTGACCAAGTCATTGGGACCGACAAACGCGACTTTGTCGCCTTTGTTGATGCGCAAGTTCAGGTCGCGGAACATTACCTCGCCGTCCAGGGATTTCGACAGGTGCTCAATCTCGAGCAACTCATTGCCGGCCTCGCGCTCGGGCTTGAACGCGATATAGGGATAGCGGCGCGAGGAAGGCTGGATATCCTCGAGGGTCAGTTTTTCGAGTAATTTCTTCCGGCTGGTCGCTTGCCGGGACTTGGAGGCATTCGCGCTAAACCGCGCGATGAACGCCTGGAGCTCCTTGCGTTTTTCTTCGGTTGACCGGTTGGCCTCCGAACGCTGGCGCATGGCCAGCTGGCTTGACTCCACCCAGAAGCTGAAATTGCCGGAATAAAGGCGGATCTTTCCGAAATCAATATCGGCGATATGCGTGCAAACGCGGTCCAGGAAATGACGGTCATGAGAAACCACAATCGCGGTATTTTGAAAATCGTACAAAAAATCCTCGAGCCACAGGCAGGTCTCCACATCGAGCTGATTGGTGGGCTCGTCGAGGAGCAGGACATCCGGATTCCCGAACAGCGCTTGGGCGAGCAGGACGCGGACTTTCAGGCTCGCCTCGAGCTGACGCATCGGCACCTGATGGAAGGAATCATCGATCCCGAGATCGCTCAGGAGTTTGGAGGCCTCGGACTCCGCGTTCCAGCCGTCGAGCTCGGCGAACTCATGCTCGAGCTCGGAAACCTTCATGCCGTCCTCTTCGGTCATAACGGCCTTCGCGTAGATCGCTTCTTTGGCCTGCAGGATCTTGTACAGCCGCTCGTGCCCCATGATGACGGTCGAGAGCACGGGAAAATCGTCGTAGGCGAACTGGTCCTGCTTGAGAAGCGAGACTCGCTCCCCCTTCGTGACCCCCACGCTTCCGGCGTTGGGCTCGATGAGGCCCGCGAGAATTTTGAGGAAGGTCGACTTGCCCGAGCCGTTGGCCCCGATCAGCCCGTAGCAGTTACCGGGCGTAAACATCAGGTTGACGTTTTCGAACAAAACGCGCTTGCCGTATTGCAGAGTGATCCCGCTGGCTGAAATCATCTAGGGAAAATCCTTTTCGGTTTCCGGATGGATTGTGAGGATTATAGCATGTAAACCAGACGCCGTCCACTGACACAAGCTTTCGAATATGTGGACATGCAAACTGATTATGAGTAGAATTGCGCGCCTAACCGTCTTTTTTCAATCCCTTTAAAAATGAAGGAGAACGACATGACCACGCCTTTAGAAAGATGGGTTCACGAACAAGCTCAGCTCACCAAACCGGACAAGATCTACTGGTGCGACGGCTCCGAAGAGGAAGCACGCAAACTGATCGAAATCGGCATCAAGGAAGAAACGGTCGAGGGCAAGCCGGTGTTTCAGAAGCTGAATCAGACCGACTGGCCCAACGCCTACTTTCACCGCAGCCATCCTACCGACGTGGCGAGGACCGAACAGCTCACTTTCATCTGCCACCCCGACAAAGAGTCCGCCGGAGCGACCAACAATTGGATGGACCCGGCAGAAGCCAAAGCCAAGATGAGGAAGCTCTTCGACGGCTGCATGCGCGGGCGCACGATGTATGTGATGCCTTATATGATGGGACACCCCGGTTCCCCTTACTCGAAGGCATGCGTCCAGCTGACGGACATCTCCTACGTGGCGGTCAGCATGCGCATCATGACCCGCATGGGCAAGGACGCTCTGGATCGCATCGGAAGCTCCGAAAACTTCGTGCGCGGGCTGCACTCGGTGGGCGACTTCAGCCCCGAGAGGCGCTTCATCATGCACTTCCCCGCGGAAAACCTGGTGTGGAGCGTCGGCTCCGGCTACGGCGGCAATGCCCTGCTTGGAAAAAAGTGTTTCGCCCTGCGCATCGCCTCCTGCCTCGGCCAACGAGAAGGCTGGCTTGCCGAACACATGCTCATCCTGGAAGTGGAGGACCCCCGGGGTAAAAAATTCTATATCACGGCGGCGCTGCCGTCCGCCTGCGGCAAGACCAATCTCGCAATGCTCGAGTCGACCCTGCCCGGATACAAAATCCGGACGATCGGCGACGACATTGCGTGGCTGAACGTCGGCCCTGACGGCCGCCTGTACGCGATCAACCCCGAAGCCGGCTGCTTCGGGGTCGCTCCCGGGACCTCGCTGGGGACCAATCCCAATATGCTCCGGACCCTCAAAGCCGACAAATTTTTTCCGACCTTGTACACAAACACGGCCCTCGACACCGACCGCAACGAACCGTGGTGGGAAGGGCTCTCGAAACCCGCGCCGAAAAACCTCCTCGACTGGCAGGGCGCCCCATGGGATCCTTCAATGAAAACGAAGGCGGCTCATGCCAATTCCCGCTTTACCGTTTCGATTTACAACTGCCCGGTCCTCTCTGAGGAGTTCGACAATCCCCGCGGCGTTCCTATTTCCGCCGTCATCCTCGGGGGGCGGCGCTCAAGGCTCGTCCCGCTCGTGACCGAAGCGCTCAACTGGCAACACGGCGTTTATCTGGGCGCACGAACCGGCTCCGAAACCACCGCGGCCGCGGCCGGTCAAGTGGGCGTCGTCCGCCGGGACCCGATGGCCATGGTCCCTTTCTGCGGATACAACATGGGCGACTACTTTTCCCACTGGCTTGAGATCGGCCGCAAGCTCAAGCATCCGCCGAAAATATTCTCGGTCAATTGGTTCCGCACCGACGACCGCGGCGAGTACCTGTGGCCCGGCTTCGGCGAAAACATCCGGGTCCTGAAGTGGATGCTGGACCGCGTCGAAGACCGCGCCGGAGCCAGGGAAACTCCCCTCGGGTTTCTGCCCCACCTGAAAGATTTGAATACGGAAGGCCTCGCGATGAGTCCCGCCCAGAAGGAAAATCTTTTTGAGGTCCAGCCTTCCGAGTGGAAGCCGGAGCTGCAGGACATCGAGAAATTTCTGTCCCAGTTCGGCGCGCGGACGCCGCCAGAAATGTGGCAGGAACACAAGAAGCTCTGCGAAAATCTGGACGCGGTTTGCCGGGCTTAAGCGTCGGCGATCAGGCGGCCCAGCTGCTCGGATAACTTCCGGTCGCCGAGGGCGAGCAAAATGTCCCTCTCGGCTCGGGCCGAATCGAGGCGGAGAGCCTTGAGATAGGCAACGCCCAGGTTGTAGTGGATGTCCGGGTCTTTGGGCTTCAGGCGGACCGCCTTTTCCAGATACTTCACCGCCAAGTCGCTGTCGCCGCGGATGCCGTAGGCGATCCCAAGATTGCGGTAAGCGGTCTTGTACGTCGGATCGATTTCGATGGCCCTCAGGTAGTATTCGATTTCCTGATCCGTTTCCCCTTGCCGGTTCGCGATGACGGCCAGATTGTTGAGGGCCTTAACCGCATACGGATCCACCTTCAGGGCTTCGTTGAAGTACACCACCGCCTTCTCGTTATTTCCGAGCTTCGCGTGGAGCCGCCCGAGGTTGACGTAGGGGTCCGGAACAATCGGATGCAAGCTCACCGCTTTCTCGTACATCACTCGAGCCTTTTCAAAATCGTCCTGCTTTTCCAGCAAAAAACCGAGATTCACGTAGCCCTCGATCTCATTGGGTGAAAACTGTATCGCCTTCTCAAAGTATTCACGGGCCATGGCCAGCGCACCCTGTTGCTGCATGACGACGCCCAAATTGTCGTAGCCGCGGGCCTTCCTCGGCGATTTTTTGACGACATCCTGCCAAAGCGACTGCTCGGACCCCCACACCTGATTGCGCATGAAGGTCATCGCCCCCAGAAGGAGCCCAAGGACCACCGTCAGGCGGGCGAAGGATTGCACGTTGCCCTTCAGGATCCGGAGGCAGAGCCAGCCGAGAAAAACGGAAAAGCCGATCATCGGAAGATACAGGCGGTGCTCGAAAATCACGTCGCTGATCGCGATGAAGGAAGATTCGACGCTCAAGGCCAGAAAAAACCAGAAAATCCCAAATGCGGGAAGCCGGTGTCCTTTTCTCCATAGCCAGACGCCGGCCGCAACGATCGCCGCAAGCAGGCCCGCACAGGCATAAGTGGGAAAGTGCCAGAAACCCGACGCCAGAGGATAATCATAATCCAAGTTTTGCCCCACCGGAATAAAAAGCAGCCTCAAATAGGTGCATAAAACGCTCAGCTGGGTCAAAAAATAGCGGCCGGAGCTGATCTCCTGGGTGGTTTGCAGCTGGCTCGACAACCCGGATTCTGCGACGCGCCAGTGGAACATGTGGAAATACGCCACCGTGAGAATTGCAAAAAAGGGCAAAACCCCCGCAAGCCTTTTGTGCACCGGTTCCCGGCCCCCCGGTCTGAGGACCCACTCGAAAAGCACAATCGCCAAAGGGAGGGTAAAGCTGATTTGCTTGGTGTAAACCGCGAGAAAACAGGTCCCCCAGGAAAGGCCGGCCGCCCAACCGGCCCGGCCAACGCGCGATACGCCATATAAATAAAGCGTCAGATAGTAGAAAAAAGTTGCGAGGGACGCATCCCGCTGAACAACATAGGTGACTGCGCCGGTCTGAACCGGGTGGGTCAGGAAAATCACCGCGGCAAAGAGAGCCAGGAGGTCAGGCGCCCTGGGCGATTCCAAACCGGGATCGCTGCGCGCGGCCTCGCGTCCCCCCTCCGTCCGAAAAAACATCCGGACGATTCCGAAAACGCACAGGGAGCTCAGGACGTGGATGATCCAGTTGAGCGCGTGATAGGAGAAAACCTGCAGCCCGCCGATCCGGTAATTGAAGGCGTAAGTCAGGTAAGAGACAATGCGGCTGGGATAGTGCGTCCAATACCATCCGAGCCGGCCGAAGCTGCGGATAAAGTAGTTCTGCACGATGCTGGTGCGGTCATCGAGCACAAACGGCACCTGGAAGCTGTTGGAGTAGATCAGTGCTCCCCAGAGCACGAGCCCCGCGAGCCAGGGCAGCCATTTCTTCCAGCCCCATGCCTCTGCCGGCTCGAGGGACGCCGCTTTGGATTTTCGACCCGCCCCGGCCTTGCACGTCTCGAGGATTTTCTTCACCTTACGGATTTTGATCCCGAGGCGCGCGGCCATCTCCTCGGCCTTCATCTTGTCCGCATTTTGAAGAACAAACAACCTCATGCTTTTGGGATCCTGCTTCATTCCGTTCCTCGATCCCTCGTGTTCCCGCATCTTTTCGGCATAGGAGCGACCCCGGGCAGACTCGAACTGCCGACCACCTGCTTAGAAGGCAGGTGCTCTATCCAACTGAGCTACGGGGTCAAAGTTTATGATTTCCAAGATAAATTCGATTACTATCTTTCGGCCGCTTGCAGCGATCCTGCACCCATTTTTTCGACCGCCTCGAGATCCCCGGCCTTCTCCTCGGACAAGTTCTTCACGTAAAATTCAGCGCTGTGAGGCAAAACGATTTCGAGCTCATGCATCTCCTGGACCCGGACGGCGCCCGTTACGAGCTTAAAGCCCAGGACGTGCCCGCCCACATCGCGGTTTTCGCTCAGAAAATGAAAGTGATAGCCCGGCACGTTGAGCCCAGCCGTGTAGGGCGGCATCCGGAAGCCGACCATCACGCCCCGGATCTTGTCCCTGCGAATGACTTTCTGTTCCTCCGGAATAAATTCCCGCATCCGCCGGTACGGCGGCTTCTGGGCAGGGACACTTCGAATCGCCAGGGCCTCGAACTCCCCCTCGATTTCCAGGGCGTAAAAAATGTTCCGGGTCGGCAGCAGCGCATCCATCGCTCGGCAGGCCTCATCGTATCCGGCTCCCGGCGGAAGGGTAAACACTTCCGGACTTGAAAAGCGCGTCAGCGTCGCATACGGCACTTTCCGGCTGCCGGCCGTTACCGCAATTTTGCCGTCGGCATCGGCGCGGTAGAAATTCCCCCCTCGCGCGATCAACTCTCCGTCGAGCCCGTCAAAGGTCCCGATACCGAAGTCCCCGCGCTCTTTGAGCTGATCCACCGTCCAGGCCCCCTCAAATACGCCTTCGAGAAGGGCGCGAATGGCCGAAAACTGCAAAACTTTTCTCGATTCCTCGGCCGCCGCCTGCGGGGCCCAGAGACAGCAAAAAAGCAAAAGGCACGTTGTCGCTTTCTTCATCAATTTCTCCTCAGATTTCGATTTGCCGGCCTTCCAGCGTGACCATGTTATCAATCTTTTGCCAACATTGGAAGAACAGCTTCGCGCTGAATCGCTTGAGCGGCATGAGGCCGCCCCGGACCGCCGCGTAGAGAATTCCTTCCTCAAAAAGCTTCTCCAGCAGGCCGGCTCCGAGACGGGAGCGCGGGTCCCTGCCCTTGAGCCGTGCAAGAGCCTGCCCCCAGGAAATGCTTTCTCCTTCGAACGAAAGGCTTTTAAGAAAATTCAGGATACGGATCGTAATGAAAAAGGTATAAACGTCTCCGCGCCCGAGAAGACCGGTGTCCACCCCCATGGCGGTCAAGCGACAAACCACCGCGTTTCGCTCTTCTCCCGAAGGTTCCGCGACATCAGACTCTATCGGGGTGCCGGGAACTAGGTAAAAGGGCGAAGCCCCAATCAAGACCGGCAAGGAGGCCTGCAGGGCGATTCCGTCCGCAATCGAGTCCGGACTTTCATGCGGCAGTCCGAGGATCTGATAGGAGACGACCGCAAACCCCAGGGCATGCGCCAGAGCAATCACCTTCCGGTAGCGGTCCGGATCGTGGGGGCGCTCAAGCCGCTTCAGGACCTGATCGTTGGAGGACACGAGAGCGATATTGAGATGGGTAAAACCAGCCGCTCTCATGGATTCTAGGATTTCCCGATCAAGGTTCCAATAGGAAATACCGTTCATGGCCAAGCACCGGATGCTCCCCAGGGGAAATTCGCTCACAAGGCCCCGGCACAGGGCTAAAATAAACTCGCGGCCGTACGTGAGATTGTCGTCTTCGAAGTCGAAGACCCTGAATCCCGCGGCATAACGGGCACGGATTTCGTCCAAGACCTCGCCGGGTTCCCTTTGACGGAACCCCTGCCAGGTCTGATGAACCGAGCAAAAGCGGCACCGGTACGGACAGCCGCGCGAGGTGACGACCACGCACATCGGTTGTTTTTCGTAAAGGTAACGAGAGAGGTCAAAATCCGAATAGTCGGGGGGCGCCAGCCCCCCGATGGGAACCGGAGCCGCCGGAATGTTCCAGCGCAGCCGCCCGTCCTCCTTAAACCCGAGCCCGGGAACGGCGCCGAAGTCCTTGCCGTTTCGCCAGGCGCGGACAAACTCGACCATGGCCGACTCCCCTTCGCCGACGACGACAAAATCCACGTTTTCCGAACTCAACATGCGCTCGGGCTGTGCACCAACGGCGGACCCTCCAAGAATCACGGGAACGTTCCTACGTCGTTTGACCGCCTGCGCGCAAGCAAGCGCTTCGCTGGCATAGGTCGAAAACAGGGCCGAGATGCCCACAAGATCAGGAGATTCGATCAAGACGTCTTCGGCAACCTCGTCAAAATCCGCCCCGTAATGGGAATAGGCGCCGAAGCCGCAGAAGGGGCTTCGGTCTCCCGGCACATAATAATCGCGAAGATAAGCGAGTGGCTCCGGGACGGGAATCGTCCGGCGGCCGCGGCCGTGATGATAGTCCCGGACGAGGACGGTCGCCTCGGGAAACTCGCGCCGCAGCGCAGCCTTGAGATATCCGAGCCCGGCCGGCTGCAGACGGACCTCCGTCTGATAAAAATCGCGAATGGGCGGTTGGATCAGAACAATCTTCATCAGGCGGCTCTCCGTCAAGAAATGACCACGCAAGGCCGTAAATCAATACAGCGTATGAAACGATATGAAATCGAACAAAAATTCAAGGTCCGCGAACCCGCAAAGATTCGGCGGAAAGTGCTCGCGCTCGGAGCCAAGAGTATCCCGGGCGGCCTGCAGAAGAACGAATATTTCGACCGCAGAGGAGAACTCCGGGCGCAGCGCATGGTCTTACGGCTTCGCCGGGACGCCTCAGGCGCCCGGATCACCCTCAAGGGCCCGAAACTTCCGGGCCGTTTCACCCGGCGTCTGGAATACGAAACCCGGGTCGACTATGCACAATCCAAGGCCATTTTGACGGGCCTCGGCTTTCAGATCTTCCGCCAATACCAAAAAAAACGCGAGGAATTCCTGCTTCCTCGATGCGTGATTGCCCTCGACCGCCTGGGCACGCACGGATGGTACCTCGAAATCGAAGGAAGCGAAACCGCGATTGCGCGCTATGCCGGGCTTCTGGGCTTGGGGCCGCACGAGCGCGAGGAAAGGTCGTACCTGTCGATCATGTTCCCCGCACTTTTTCGGCGCGGTCGGCCTCGATCACCTTCCAGAACCCCCAATCGTAAAGCCGGTTAGGAATCCGCCGCAAAAGGAACGCCGCGATCGCCCAGCGGCGGGTCACATAAGCCACTCTCTTCTTTTTGTCGAGCGCCTCGAGAATTTGGGAGGCCGCCCGCTCGGGACTGGCCATCCAGAAAAGGTTGCGCCGGCCCTCGAGCATCGCGGTGTCGACGAACCCCGGACGGATATCGGTCACCGCGATCGAAGTCCGGCTGAAGCGCTGGCGCAGGCCGTCGAGATAAACGGACATAAAAGACTTCGAAGCCGCATAAGCCGGGCTTCGCCCGCTTCCCCGCAAGCCGGCGATCGACGATACCGCCGCAAGATGTCCCTTCCCGCGGGCCAAAAAATAACGGCCTGCCGCATCCGCAATGGCCATGAATCCAACGACGTTGACTCGAACGGTCTCGATCTCCTCCGGCCAGCCCAAATCGAAATTCGGCCGGTTGACGCCGGAATTAACGACGACTAAATCCGCGCCGCCCATGTCGCGCACAAGCTCTTCGAAAACCGCCGCGGCCTCTTCGGGCAGGCACAGGTCCATGCCGCGAACCAGAAGCTTGCCGCCGGTATCCCGGTTCAGCGCTTCCAGGCAATTCACCCGCCGAGCGGTCACCGCGACCGTATCGCCCCGCGCCGCAAGGGCCTTGGCCACCGCCCGGCCGATTCCCGAGCTGGCGCCGATGACGATAGCCTTGAGAGGTTTATCCCCCACGGGTCTCCTCCGTTTCAAACCGGGCCTGGGTCCCTTTTTTGAGCCGCAGGCGGTCAACGGTCCCTGCGGGAATTTCCAGGACATAGCGGGCCCAGCGCCCGGGGTCATAGCGCGGGCACGGCTCGCCGGCGCACGCGGGCACGTTCTTCTTCACGGCGACGATGGTCTTGCTCACATCGAGCCAGATCAAATCGAGAGAAAAGCGCATGTTCTTCATGTACATCACCGGCCGGATGTCGCGTTCATAGACGAAAAGCATCCCTGTCCCTTCGGCCAAACCGTCCCGAAACATCAAGCCGCGCAGCTGCTCCTCAACCCGTGAGACCACTTCGACCTTGATGCACCGGTCCTCGAAGCACACCCTCTGAATATCGCCCGTCTGAAACCCGGCAAGCGCCGCCATCAAAATCATCCAGAACATTCCCCACCCTCCGATCCGCAAAAAAAGCGTTACCGTTGCGCGACCTGCGGTCAAATCCGGTCAGCGAAGAAAGGTTTCTGCAAAACGCGCCAGCCTCGCTCGGAGCTCTTGGACCTCACGGGTTGTTCCCCGATCTCCTCGTCTCGGCAAGCGGCGCTAATTGTTTTTCCGAAACCTTTCTTCGCCTCCCTAACGCTGTTCGCACGTGTCGCGGAACGGCTACAACCCTGCCCGCCTTTTGTTATGGCATCCACGGTAACGCATCTAAATTAATGGGAACGGTTGACAACGGTTCAACATTTGAATAATCTAACGACATGTCGCGCGAACCCTTTATCAGTTTTATCGTTCCCGTTTACAACGAGGCCGAGAACATCGCCCAGATGCTTTCGAACCTCCACAAGGTCCTCATCGCCCACCCCGACTGGAACTGGGAGCTCATCATCGTCGAGGACGGAAGCCGCGATGCGACGCGCAAAGTCATCCAGGTCGAGATCGGCAAATATCCCAACACCGCGCTCATCCTGCACGACGTCAACCGGGGCTACACGGCCTCGCTCAAAGACGGCATCGCCGCCTCGCGAGGCAAATACCTCATGTACATCGGCGCCGATGAGGAGTTCGATTCCTCCGAGCTGCCCGACTTCGTGGAGATTCTTGAGCGCGGCGAAGCCGACATCGTCCTCGGGGTCCGCTGGCAGCGGAACGCCTACCGCCTGTTCCGTTTTTTCCTTTCCGTCATCTATATTTTTCTGCTCAACTATCTTTTCCGGCTCAGGATCAACGACTACAACTGGTCCCAGGCCTGGCGGCGCGAGGTCCTTGACCGAACGGCACCCGTCTCGAACTCCCTGTTTGTTCTCCCCGAAATCATCATCAAAGCCCACGATCTCGGCTACCGCATCCGCGAAATTCCCTCCAACCACCGCGGCCGGCGCGCAGGAAAGTCTTCGGTGAATCTGAAAATCATGGGATTTGCGCTCTGGGAGGCCCTTTGCTTCCACCGGACACGCCGCAGCTGGCTTAAAACGCAACAGACCTAGACCTAGGGGCCTTGCATTTGTGGATCCGTCGTATTCTCAGCAAATCCAAAAACATGGCGAGAGGATCCCGGATCAGCTGTACGCGGCTGTTGGCTGAGTTGCGCCAGATGACAGGCGTCTCCAGAATGCGCCGGCCCTGCCACTGAGCCAGAAAAAGGATTTCGACGTCAAAGCTGAATCCGTCGAGCTTCTGCGCGGAAAAGAGGGCTTTGGCCGCCTCGCGGGAGAAGCATTTAAAGCCGCACTGGGAATCGAGAATTCCCTTGAAGGTCGCAAGTCGGGCCAGCCGGTTAAAAATCTTCCCCATGAGTTCCCGGAAAAAATTTTGCCGGATCTCGATTCTGGCGCCCGCCAGGGCCCGGGATCCGATCACGATTTCGTATCCCTCGTCGAGGGCCGCCATAAATCGGGTCACCTCCTCGATGGGCGTCGACAGGTCAGCGTCCGTGAAGAGGATGGCGTCGCCGTCGGCCTCCAGCATGCCCTGGCGAACCACAAATCCTTTGCCGTGATTGACCGTATTGCGGATGAGGCGGTGCGGAAAACCGGCCAGCTCGCGCTCGCACACCGCGAGGGTCCCGTCCGTACTTCCGTCGTCAGCCACGATGATTTCGCTCTTGTAAGCCCTGGACTTGAGAAACGCCACGATATCGCGCAGGCTGGTGCCGATCCGCCGCTCCTCGTTGTAAGCCGGAATGACGACCGAAAGACGGGGTTTGTGTCCGCTCATGGCAGCCGTTCCTTTTTCTGGACGCACGCGCACCGCTCGCGCCAGTCCGAGAGCAATTCATCGATCGCGAGAAAAACGTCTTTGCGGGGCTTCCACCCAAGCCTCTTGAGGAGGGTTGGGGACCCGGCCATCCGGCGGATTTCATGGCCGCGGACAAGTTTAGGATCGCGGATCACGCGCAAGCGCCTGGAAGACTTGCTCACGAGATAGTCCAAATAGGTCTTCAAGGGATAAGCCCGGCCGTAGCAAACATTGTAGACGCCCCCGGCCGCGCCGCGCTCGAGAAGAAGGCGGTAAGCCGAAACGACATCGTCGACGTGCAGGAATTCCCTCTCGACGCCGAAATTGCCGACCCGGATCTCGGCAGGACCCTCCCCCGCCTCGGCTTGCGCGACTTGGCGGCACCACTGCGAAAAAACAAAAGGGCCGCTCTGCGACGCGCCGAAGTGATTAAAGGCGCGCGAGACGACCACCCGGACTTGGAACCGCGCAAAAAAATCCATGCAGGCCAGCTCCGCCGCGGCCTTGCTCGCCCCATAAGGATTTTCCGGCTGGACGCGGGTCTTCTCGGTCACCCGGGCCGTCTGGCGGAAAGAGCTCCCGTAAACCTGGGCGGTCGATGCGAAAAGCATCCGGGCCTGGGGACAAAACTTGCGGACGGCGTCGAGCAGATGAATCGTCCCTCCGGTATTCACCGTGAAAGTCCGGTCGGGAGCGTCCCAGGATTGCTGGGGAACGGCGAGTGCTGCAAGATGGTAAATTTCGTCGGGGCGGAACCGTTTGACGACGGCGTCGACAGCCGCGCGGTCCGTGATATCGGCGCGCTCCACGCGGTAAGGGACGCGCTTACCCGTAACGCCCGCGCGCTGCGCATCCAGGCCGAGCACAACCGTTCCAGCCGCGGAAGCCAAACTCCCGGCCAAGATGCGCCCGCAAAAACCAGAAATCCCGGTAATCAGGATCCGCTTGGATTTCATCGAACCCCTCAGGCATTCGGTTTTGAAAGGAGCGCCAAATCGCTGTCGACCATCATCCGCACCAAGGCTTCGAAGCGGACCTCTGGCTTCCACTTGAGCCGCTTCATGGCATCCCGGGGATCGGCCAGCAAAAGGTGGACTTCCGCAGGCCGGTAAAAACGCGGATCGATCACAACGTGCTTCCTCCAGTCGAGCCCCGCATGGGCGAAAGCAATTTGCGCAAATTCCCGAACCGTGTGGGTCCGGCCGGTCCCAACGACGTAATCGCGGGGCTTCGGCTGCTGCAAGGTCAGCCACATGGCATTGACATAGTCCCCCGCGAATCCCCAGTCCCGCTTCGCTTCGAGGTTTCCGAGCGCCAGTGTCCTGGCCATGCCGAGCTTGATTTGCGCGACCGCGTAGCTGATCTTGCGGGTCACGAATTCCAGTCCCCGGCGAGGAGACTCGTGGTTGAAGAGGATTCCGGAGACCGCGTAAAGCCCGTAGCTCTCGCGGTAGTTGATCGTGATCCAGTGGCCGTAAAGCTTCGCGACCCCGTACGGACTGCGCGGGTGAAAGCGCGTCCCCAGATTCTGAGGGGTTTCCTCCACGTGCCCGAACATCTCGCTCGAGGACGCCTGATAAAACCGGATTTTTGGATCGACGAGCTTGACGGCCTCGAGCATGCGCGTCACCCCCAGCGCGGTAAACTCTCCGGTCAAAACGGGCTGGTCGAACGAGGTCGGAACGAAGGATTGCGCCGCGAGGTTATAAATTTCGTGCGGGCGGATCTTGCGCACGGCACGAACCATCGACAGCTGGTCCAGGAGATCGGCCTGAAGCAATTCGATGTCCGCCATCAGATGCCGGATGCGCGAAAATGGCTCCGTACTCGACCGGCGCACCATCCCGTAAACCCGGTACCCTTTTTCCAGGAGCAGCTCGGCCAGATAAGAGCCGTCTTGCCCCGTGATTCCCGTAATAATCGCTCGCTTGGAGGTCCGTTTCTTCATCGCGCGTTCCCTTCTTTAGTGAAGTTCCTTCATGTTTTCCCGAAAATACCGGATCGTGTGCTCGAGCCCCGTGTTCAGTGAAACCTTCGGCTCCCAGCCGAGGTTCGTGCGGGCAAGCGTAATGTCGGGCTGGCGCACCTTCGGATCGTCCTCGGGCAAAGGATGATACGCGATGGCGCTCGAAGAGCCGGTCATGCGAGTGATGACCTTTGCCAGCTCAAGGACAGTCATCTCCGTGGGATTTCCGAGATTGACGGGCCCATGGATCTGCGAAAAAAGCATCCGGCGAATGCCCTCGACCAAATCGTCCACGTAGCAAAAGCTCCGGGTCTGAGATCCGTCCCCGAAGACGGAAACCGGCTCGCCCCGGAGGGCCTTCGAGATGAACTCGGGGATCGCACGGCCGTCACTGAGTCGCATGCGCGGCCCGTAGGTATTGAAGATCCGGATGATCTTGACGTCGACCGCGTGAACGCGCAGATACGCCATGGTGATAGCTTCGGCAAAGCGCTTGGCTTCGTCGTAGACTCCCCGGGGCCCGATCGGATTGACGTTGCCCCAATAGGATTCCTTTTGGGGATGCACGAGCGGATCGCCGTAGACCTCGGAGGTCGAGGCGAGCAAGAAAACGGATTTTTTTGCCTTGGCCGTGCCGAGCGCGTTGTGAGTCCCGAGGGCGCCGACCTTGAGCGTTTGAATGGGCAGCTGGGCGTAGTCGATCGGACTGGCGGGCGAGGCAAAATGTAAAAGATAATCCACCGGCCCCGCGTACTCGATTCCGTCCGAAACGTTCTGTTCGAGAAATTCGAAATCGGGACTGTTTTTCACATGCGCGATGTTCTTGGGATTCCCGGTCAGAAAATTGTCGACGCCGACGACGCGGTAGCCTTCGGTAAGAAACCGGTCGCACAGATGCGACCCAATGAATCCCGCAACCCCCGTAATCATCACCGTCTTTTTAGTCATCGCTTTCCTCGTCCTTTCTCTAATGCCGTTTGCCGTCATGGCTGTCCCACGATGAGCTCATGTTTGATGAAGTCGTTCACCGCTTCACGCCACGGCCGAAGCCGAATGCCCAACTCCCGCTCGGCCTTCTCAAGCGCCAGAACGCTATGGAGGGGCCGCACCGCGGGCCTGTGGCCCAATGGCGTCGCGATTTTCACCACCGAAGGCTTTGCCCCCGGATAGCTTTCTAAAATCATTTCGGCGTAATCGGCCCAGGAAACCTCTCCGGAATTTCCCAAATGAAAAATCTGCCGGTCCGCAGCCGCCTGCCACGAAACTCGTACGAATAAATCCCGCAAGGCGCGCGCGACGTCCCGCGTATAAGTCGGACGGCCGACCTGGTCGTTGACCACTTCGAAGCTCGGAACCGAACCGGCCCGCTCCAGGATCGTCCTCGGAAAAGACGGCCCGTTTCGCCCGAACAGCCAGGAGACCCTGAAAATGACGTAGTGCCCGGCGCGGCTTTCGATAAGCTCTTCGGCCTCCCGCTTAGTCCGGCCGTAACAGCTCAAGGGGCACGGACGGTCTTTCTCGG
>Ga0172379_10003021_pt1 | contig 27951 bp, 28 predicted proteins | sample GrowelOW334metaG_FD_119756 | JGI IMG/M metagenome (GOLD analysis project Ga0172379, IMG submission 119756) | Groundwater microbial communities from an aquifer near a municipal landfill in Southern Ontario, Canada - Groundwater well OW334 metaG | ecosystem: Environmental > Aquatic > Deep...
GATCTCTCCGCTTTGGACTCATTCCTTATTTTTTAAAATGTCATGATATCGTCTCGCTTTTCCCGCCTGCGGCGGGACCCCGCCGGAGGCGGTGGCCAAGCGAGCGCACTAGACCACTATGCGATCTCTCCGCTTTGGACTCATTCCTTATTTTTTAAAATGTCATGATATCGTCTCGCTTTTCCCGCCTGCGGCGGGACCCCGCCGGAGGCGGTGGCCAAGCGAGCGCACTCGACCACTATGTGGTCTCCCTGCGCTAGACAGCATTATTTTTTTAAACTAACCCTCAACCTTCCAAAAACCCCTTAAATACACAAAAATTCCGATTTTAATCGGCACCCCCTATTCTAGCTGATTTCCGATTTAATTTCAACCCGACAACAAGTTATAAGTTTTTAAGATCCCATAACTACTAGACAGAACCGCTACAAAGACATAAGCCAACCAGAATCGGGGTCCGGGGTGGCAAAGCCCCGAGACGAGCCGACCTGCCCGAGTATCAAGTAGGTATATGTTGCCGCAAAGCGATATATCTAGGAATAGAACCAAAGATAGCGACTGCGAGGTGAGGCGGAGCGAGAAGTAGGTAGAAGCCACGAGCTCGGGCTTTTTGCCACCCCGGGACTTTTGGTTACTTTTGGTCACAAAAGTGACAAGCCCGCCGCAGGCGATGAAAAAACATATTAGTAGAATTAAGATGATTTGTTTGGGGCAATTCGTGAATTGCCCCTACACATCGTTCTACTAAATCTCGCTCATTCATGGCTAAATAAGCCTATCTAATTAAACTAAATGACCCCGCCGCGACGGGGTCATTACGATATCTTAACTTCTTGTCTTACTTCAACAAATCCGCAATTGCCGCTTCGATTTCGGCGGCTTCGGCCTTGAGGTCCTGCTGGCTCTCATAACCATTACCGACGCGGAAATACTTGCAACCAAGGACATAGGTCGGGATTGAGCCTTTGGGATTAAATTCTTTATAAACCGCTTCCATCTCGGCTGGGACGGCAGTTTCCACCGCGCTGGTCAAGGTATCATCGCCAGTGTCCAGTTCCCAGTGATAAGCGACAATTTTGCCTTCAGCGACATATTTTTTCACTAGGGTGTCAAAAGTCTCTTTAATCCACTGGCAATGAGGGCACCAAGTGGTGGAGAAAAGGTAGATCACCGGCTTGCCATCTTGCTTACAAACTTCGGCTCCGGCTTTGACGGAAAAAGTGCTGATACCAGCCGCTGTCGGCGCTTCTGTGGTTATAGCCGCCGCTGGCTGATTGACTGCTGGCTGATTGACTGCCTGATTGGTGTTCACTGTTCCCTGGTCGTCACCCGAGAGCATGACAAAAATGCCGACGAACGCCGCCACGGCGATTACTGCCGCGCCGACCGCCAGTCCGGCCATAAAGCCGCCCTCTTGATACCACTTATTTTTTTCTTCGGACATATGATTTTTTATTTATTAATTTATTAAAATCGTCTAATTTATCAGGTTCCGCGGGTAAAACTTCTACCGGGCGGGATAAATGCCCCAACCGCAAGCTAAAGAGCAGTCCAAAAATAATAGCACAAAGCAAAAAGACAATCAACCACAATTGGTAATTGCCCGGATTAAACCAAGAAATGCTTAAATTTAAGTCTCCGGTTTTAACCGCGCCCGCCTGGTCAATCACCTTTAATTTAACTTGAAAATGGCCGGCATGCCAAAAATGGTGGACAGCGAGGCTGTCGGCCGATTGGCCGCCATCGCCAAAATCCCAAAAATAACTGGCCTCTCCCGTTGCGGCGGCCGGCAAATCAGCTTGAAATTTGTACTTGCCCCAGCCGAGCGGCTGATAAATTATATTAACTTTCTCACCGGTTTCTAGCCCCAAAACTGTCGGCTTGATTTTACTAAGTAAATTATCCTCAGCCAGCGGCGCTGGCTCGGCCGGCTTTGGCGCCGATTCACTAGCGGCAACAGTTGCCGCCGGAGTTTTGGCAACTACCGGAACCACCGGCGCCACGACCGGTTTTACGACCGGCGGCGGAACCACCACTACTTGCCAGCGAGCCGGATCGAGCGGAAAAGCGTCTTGCCCGTCCGGCCGCCCGTCGCCGTCAGTATCGGCAAGTAGCGGATTGGTGCCAATTCTGGTTTCTTCAGTGTCAATCAGGCCATCATTGTCATCGTCAGTGTCTTGTTGGTTGCCCGAGCCGTCACCGTCAGTATCAATATCCGGATAAAGCATGCCAGTTTGATCTTGGTTATTTTCCGGCCGTTCATCGGTCTGGCCTTGAATGTTGATTACCACCCGAATATTAAAAGCGGCTTTGGGCACTGGCAACTCCACCCAGACGTCGTCGTAAGTGCCAGACAAAATGGAAATCACCTGCGAATCGCTGAGTAGCGCCTCGCCCAAATAAAACGAGCAATAACCCTTGGCATCCTCGGAGCCGTAATTATGGATTCGCGCCACGGCGTTCATGGTTTTGCCAGCGATGAGCTGGCCACCGACGATTCTAATATCCTCATGGTGGACGCCGAGGTCATATTTAAAAGCGGCCGCCACCACGGTCGGTAGAAATAAACAAGCAATAACTAATAAGATGGCTAGTTTTTTAAACATAAACAAGTTATAAGCAATAAGCTGTAAGCTGTAAGCTGTAAGCTGTAAGCTGTAAGCTGTAACTTTTGAATTTGCTTATTGCTTATAGCTTAAAGCTTATTGCTATAAAACCTTCATCACCTTCAACGCCGCTTTAAACTGGCTAATCGCCCGCGCTGCCGTCTTTTGATCCAGCTTAAAATTCGGCTCATGCACTAGGCGGTTGCGAATTTGATGCGCCGGCCAAACCGCGCGGATGCTAGAATTCTGGTAGCTGAAAAACCGCACCCGTTCGCCAAAATCTTTGCCCGGAATGCCTAAAGTCTTAAAACCGTAGTCAACCAGCTTATCCGCTTCCATTACCGCCACCTGCCAAGAACTGCCACCCGGCTGTTTTAATAAATCCTCAATCCCCTGCCATTGCCGCTTAATCTCGGCTAAAGTTTCCGGCTCAACCGCCCGACGGCGGCGAACCAAAAAAACGGCTAAACCTAGAACCACGGCAACCAGTAAAATTAGCCAGAAATAATCAATTGGGGCAAGGGTAATGGACATAACCAAATGTAAAAATTAAAAATCAAAATGGAAAATGACAATGAAAAAATGTAAAATTAGTGGCTGTTTAACGGTTTATAGCTATAAACTAGTCTACCAGACATTTTTAATTTTGAATTGTCATTTTAATTTTTGATTTTTGCATTTCAATTTAATTTGGGCTTCTGTTGATGCCAATCCGTCACCGCCTGATATTGGTGGCCCAGGCGCAAAACCACTTCTTCGCCCAGCGAGGGACCAATCAACTGCAAACCAATCGGCAGATTCCGGGCAGTAAAGCCGCAAGGCACGGACAAACCGCACACACCGGAGAGGCTAGCCGGAATCAAATAAATATCAGCCAGGTACATGGCTAGCGGGTCATCAGCTTTGGCGCCTAACGGAAAGGGTGAAAACGGCGAAACCGGCGTAACTAAAGCGTCAACTTCTTTAAATACTTCGGTAAAATCTCGTTTGATGAGCGTCCGGACTTTGGCCGCCTGGGTGTAATAAGCATCATAATAACCATGCGACAAAGCAAAAGTGCCAATCATAATCCGGCGTTTCACTTCCGCCGGCAGGCCGCTCTGGCGCGAATTGGCGTAAACTTCAAACAAACTGTCGGCAGACTCGCGGACGCCATAACGGATGCCGTCCAGCCGCGCGAGATTGGCGCTGTCTTCACTCGGCACAATAATATAATAAGTCGCCACGGCATAACGGGTGTGCGGCAAGCTGACTTCTTTGACTTCAACGCCCAAACTTTCCAGTTCGCTAATCGCGGCGCGAATCGCCCGCTCGTGCTCGGCGTCTAGGCCGGCGGCAAAGTATTCTTTGGGCAGTCCGAGTTTCAAGCCTTTAACCGGTCGTTCAATTTCCTTGGTATAGCGCGGCGCCGGCTGGTTAAAAGTCGTACTGTCACGGGGATCAAAACCCGCCATGGTTTCCATAATCGCGGCCGCGTCCCAAGCGGTTTTGGCAATCGGGCCGACGGTGTCCAGGGATGAAGCCATGGGCATAATACCATAACGGGAATTGCGGCCGTAGCTCGGTTTCAGGCCGGTGACGCCGCAAAATGACGCCGGTTGGCGAATGGAACCGCCGGTGTCTTCGGCCACAGCGTAAAAGCAAGAATCGGTCGCCACCGCCGCGGCTGAGCCGCCGGACGAACCGCCAGGCACTTTAGTCTGATCCCAAGGGTTTTTCACCGGGCCGTAATCGCTGTTTTCGTTCGACGCGCCGTGGCCAAAAGCATCACAATTGTTTTTGCCGATTATCACTCCCCCGCTGGCTCTGATTTTCCGAATCACCGTCGCGTCATACGGCGGCAAATAATTATCCAAAATTTTCGCCCCACCGGTCGAACGGAGCCCTTCAGTACAAATCGCGTCTTTGACCCCGAACGGCAGTCCGGCGAGATAAGAAATTTCTTCGCCACTGGCAATCCGCCGGTCAACCGCCTGGGCCGCCTTTTCCGCGCCGGCTTCGTTCAGAGTAATATAAGCATTCAATTTCGGCTCCCATTTTTGCAGTTGCTGAAAACAAGTCGCCAAAAGTTCGCTCGCGGAAAATTCCTTTTTCCGTAGGCCCTCATGGGCTGCTTTGATTGTCAGTTGATTTAAATCCATATTTTGAGTATTCGGGGAACAGTATGCAGTATTCAGGGAACTATATCCCCGAACGGCTAATCTGAACCCCTGAATACTGCATACTGTTCCCTGAATACTCATTTTATTTATCAAAAACTCCCGGCACCTTCAAATAATCACCCTGCCGATCCGGCCAATTATCTTTAATCGCTTTAACCGCTTCAAGCGGCTGAATTTCGTCAGCGCGAGACACATCGCCGAGGCCGGTGACTTGATAAGTCGGCGTTACGCCGGCAGTATCAACGGTTTTTAATTGGTCAATATAATCCAAAATCTCCGAGAGTTGCCCGGCATATTTTTTCTTGTCCGCCGAAGTTAGCTCCAACCGAGCAAGCCTAGCGATATGTTCAATTTCTTTTTGGCTGATTTTCATAGGAAAAATGCCTGAATTTAGGCAGCTTTATTATACCAGCTAGGCCGACTAATTGACAAACCAAGAATAAAGTCAAAAGTCAAAATTCAAAAGGCAAAAGTACAGGTCAAAAGTAAAAAGTCGTAGTTGGTACCGCTTTTGACTTTTTACTTGTAATTTTGAATTTTGCCTTTTGAATTTTGAATTATTTTTTTGATTCTCTTTATAACAGCCCCAAAAACCCCTTTTCATCCAACACCTTCACCCCTAATTCCCTTGCCTTCTCCGCCTTACTCCCCGGGTTTTCGCCGACGACGACAAAATCAGTCTTCCGCGACACCGACTCCGCCACTTCCCCGCCGGCCTGCCGAATCCGCTCTTTGGCTTCTTCCCGGCTTAAACTAGAGAGCGTACCCGTTACCACAAACTTTTTGCCGGCAATTTCTTTATTTCTTTGTTTCTTTATTTCTGGCTGTTTTATCACCACCCCGGCCCCGAGTAGCCGCTCAACCAACTTCAAATTCACCGCCGCGCCAAAGTAATCCCGGAGCGACTTTGCCACCACGGCGCCGATGTCTTTGGCTTTTTGCAACTCTTCCGCGCTGGCTTTAATTAATTTGTCCAAACTGCCAAAGTGACTGGCGAGATTAATCGCGGTTTCTTCACCCACATGGCGGATGCCGAGGGCATAAATGAACTTAGCTAAAGTCGTGGTTTTGGCAACGGCAATCGCCTCAACTAGATTTTGAGCTGACTTCTCGGCAAACCTTTCCAGCGGCTCCAAATCTTCAACTTTCAGAGTAAAAATATCAGCCGCGTCTTTGACTAAGCCGGCCGCCATCAGTTGCTCCACGATTTTCTCGCCCAGACCGTCGATATTGAAAGCTTTCCGCGAAACCAAATGAATCACCGCCGCCTGCTCTTGGGCGAGGCACTGCTTATTGGAACAGAAATAAGCCACGCTCTCAGCCGCCTTTTTGTCGCTACTCACCTGCTTCTTTACCGGCGAGCCGCAAATCGGGCAATTCTGCGGCATTTTAAAATTTCTTTCTTTGCCGGTCCGCAGATCAGGCAAAACTTCAACCACTTCCGGGATAATGTCGCCGGCTTTTTGGATGACCACCGTGTCGCCGATTTTCACGCCCAGTTTTTTGATCTGGTCTTCATTGTGGAGGGTGGCGCGCTTAACCGTGGTGCCGGCGAGTTTGACCGGCCGCAAATGAGCGACCGGCGTCATGGTGCCCAGCCGCCCGACCTGAATCTGGATGTCTTCCACCACCGTCGTTACCCTTTCGGCTGGGAATTTGAAAGCCACAGCCCAACGCGGCGCTTTGCCAATATAGCCCAACCGGTCTTGATATTCTTTTTGGTTAACCTTAATCACTACGCCATCCAGCCAATACGGCTCACTGCCGCGCCGCTTTTCCCAAGTCCGCCAATAGTCCGCCACTTCGGCGATGTTGTGACACAAACGATAATACGGATTAACTTTAAAACCCAGTTTTTTTAAACTTTCCAGCTCCTCCACTTGCGACCGCGGCAACACTTCCCTGCCGCCCGACCAGTCATAAATAAAGCAATCCAAATGCCGGTCAGCCACCACTTGCGAATCCAACTGGCGGATGGTGCCGGCGGCGGCGTTGCGCGGATTGGCAAACTCCGGCTCGCCCGCCTGCTTCCTTTTCTCATTAATCTTTTTCAGCTCTTCGGCAGAGAGCCAAATCTCGCCTTCCACGATAATATCGGCTTCACGGTTGAGTTTTAAGGGCAAACTTTGGATGGTTTTTACATTTTGGGTCACATCCTCGCCCACCAGCCCGTCGCCGCGCGTGGCGCCGAGTTTCAACCGGCCGCCTTCATAAGTTAAAACTAAATGCAGGCCGTCGATTTTCAATTCACAGCAATATTCTAGGCTCGGCCGGCCGCCGGTTTCCTTTTCCAGAATCTTGAGAATCCGCTCTTCCCAGTCGGCGAGTTCCGCCTCTTCAAAAATATCATCAAACGACCACTGGCGCACCGCGTGGCGGACTTTAACAAACTTATCGAGCGGCCGGCCGCCAATCCGGGATAAAGGCGAATCAGCTAACTTCAACTCGGGGTATTCGGCTTCCAGAGATTTCAGCTCTCGCTGGAGCGAATCATAAACCTCGTCCGAAACGGTCGGGTCATTCAAAACATGGTAGCGGTAGCGAAGATCATCAATTTGTTTAACCAGCTTACTCATCCGTTCCTGCACCTCGGTTTTATTTAGATTTTTCGCCATAAACCAACAAACTAATTAACTAAAAACTAATGAACTAATGAACTAATAAACTAATGAACTAATAAACTAATAAACTAATGAACTAATGAACTAATGAACTAATCTAAAGCTCGCCCCTCTGCCATTTCTTAATCGCTTTCGTGATCCAGCCAAAAGCCCAGCCGGTCCGGGGCAAATCTTTGCGGTTAAACCAAGTAACCGAGGCAACATCATCCTGCGGCCGGATTTCTCCCCGCCAGTCGCTGACTAAATAAAACAAATTCATGGTTTTAAACTTTATTCCCTGAAAAAGATAGTCGCCTACTTCTGTGCCGATCAACCGCGACTCTTTAACTTTAATCCCCAATTCCTCTTTTAGCTCTCGCGCCACCGCGTCTTCGGCTTCTTCGCCGTAGAGTAAAAAGCCGCCAAGCAGATCCCATTTGCCTTTCTGCGGCGCGAACTTCCGCCGAGCGAGAAGTATCCGGCCCCGAGCGTCAATAATCAACGCGCCGAAAGCTAAGGCCGAATTCTGAAAAAAAATAAAGCCGCACTGCCGACATTCTGGCGCCGAAGGTTTGGCCGTTTTTAACCGTCCACCGCATTTGGGGCAAAACCGATATGGAAGCATATTCAATATATTAATTATTCGTAGTATTCGTATGTAATTTGTAGCATTCGCATCGCATTCCAGCCAGTTGGCTAATCCGATTATCTCTAATTACCAACTAAAAATAAAAGGCGACTAACACGATTTGGTATATTAAAAACCGCTTAATTTTAAATACCAACTGATTATCTCCTCGCCAAAAAATAAACCAACCGCGCCGCCAGCGGCGAGAAACACGCCCAGCGGCATGGGCGACTTCAGTTTTTTCTTGCCGGCGGCCAGCAAAGCCAAGCTCACCGCCGCGCCAGAAATATAAGCAAGAAACAGCGCCAAAATAACTTGCGGCCAGCCGAGCATCACACCAAGAAGTAAGCCCAGACGGATATCGCCATCCCCCACCCAGCGGCCACGGGAAACCAGCCATTGCCAAAGAAACCAGGCGCCGCCTACCAGTCCACCGAGGAGCAACCGCCAAATATCCGCTCCCAGCCAGAAATTAATAACTAAAGCCAGCGCGATCGCCGGTAAAACCACTTTATCTAAAATCTGATAATACTTCAGGTCGTAAATAAAAATTATCAGTAAAATCACCAGAAACAAGCAATTGGCGGCCAGTTGCCAGCTTAAACCAAAACGCCAATAAGCGAGCCAGAACAAAATCGCGGTCGCGCCTTCCACGACCGGATACTGCCAGGAAATAAACTCTTGGCAATAACGGCAACGGCCTTTTTGCAGAGCATAACTTAAGATCGGCCACAAGTCCTTAAAACCCAAAGGGTGAAGACAACGCGGGCAAACCGAATGACGCTCCCAGATACTTCGGCCAACGCGAAGCCGCCAAATCAGGCAACTAATAAAACTGCCGACTGCCAAACCAGCAGCCAAAATTAAAGCGAAAATCAACCAATTCATGAGGGTATTTTAGCATTTTTATTGAAATAATTCAAAAATCACATAACACATAACATGGAACAAAACGCCGACTTAGCTCCTTGTTCCATGTTATGTGTTATGTGATTCTAATTTTCTAACTCTCTAACTCTCTGGCTGTCTGGCTCTCTAACCACCTACTGAATCCCCTCCGGTGACAACACATGCGCGCCAGAATTCAAGTTATTCAACCCGGTTTCCAAGTTAAAACCCACGCTGTAACTGCTGCCGTCGCTGGAACCGTAATAATAAGCGCTATCCGACGGCGGCGTCGGCGCCGCTGGCACCAAGTCTAAATACGGTTTCTCGCCGCAAGCCGCCACGGTGGTAAAGCCTTTTTGACCGAGGCAAGCATAACTCTCTTGGCCCAGGACAATCGCCTCGGTGGCAAGAGGATAAGCATTATTTTTTTGAAAATACATTTCCAGACCGGCCTTGATCTGGCTGACCTGGTCGAGCCGGCGCGAGTCGCGCTCTTTTTTGTGACCGCTGTTGAGCGAAGCCACCGCCAAAACGGCGAGTAGGCCGATAACCGCGATTACCACCAGAAGCTCGACGAGAGTAAAACCTTTTTGTTTATTCATGGTTTTTAGCCATTCGCCCATCTTTCGCTCAACCCGCTAAAACCGGGCTAAAGGAAAAATTGGGCTAAAATGGAATAATTTTTTATTTTATTTTAAATCCGCTTGGTCTTCGGCTACCGGCTGGCCGGAGTTTTTCAGCACCATTTTCACCTTTTCCACCACTTCCGAGGGCATAAAGTGGGCCTTGATCAAATAACCGTTGGCGCCCCGCTCCAAGCCTTTTTTAACATCTTCTTTTTGGCCCAAATTCGTCAACATGATCACCGGAATGTCTTTGGTGTCTTTGCTGGCGCGGACTTTTTCCAGCACTTCAAAACCGTCCATTTTAGGCAGGAGTATGTCCAAAAGGATAATATCCGGCTTTTTTTCTTTAGCCAGCTGAAAGCCCTTCAACCCGTCTTCAGCAGTGATAATCGTGAAGCCTTCCATCTCAAACTTGGTTTTATACATCCCTGCCAAAAAAGTGTCGTCCTCCACCAGTAAAATCGTGCCTTGATTGTTGTCTTTTGCCATAGATATTAAAAATTATTTTTTATGCCAATTTTAATTGTTTAATGAAATTTGCCAACAATTCGCGGGATTCAACTTATCCATCCGGCTGGAGGCGATACTAATCTGCGAATGACATGCGAATGCAACGAATTATTCGCAGCATTCGCATGTAATTTGTAGCATTCGCATCGCTTCCAACCAGACGGCTAACACAACCATTGAAAATTATCAACCCGATTAATTGAACTAGTCCATTTCTCTAAGCGCCAGTCCTACCGCCGCGGCCATTTTCGGGCCAACCCGGTCCAAAACCGGCCGCAATTCTGCCGGCGTGAGGAGGCGCGCCCAGGGATCACCAACAAACACCCGAATTTTCAGCATTTCTGACAAATAGCTGTCTAATTGAGGCAAGACCGCTTCGCCGCCGGTTAAAATAATCTTCTCGATCTTCTCACCCGTGGCGCCGTTTTTATCAAAGTAAAGCTTAAAACAGTAGTTAATTTCTTTAGCCAGGTTTTCTAAGAGCCCCCTTACCGGCGCTGAAGTCTGTAGCTCAGGCAAACTGGTTAAATCGCGCTTGAACTGCTCGGCCGCCGCCCAATCAACTTTCAAAGTGGTCTGGAACACTCTGGTAAAATCGTGGCCGCCCAAATCCAAATTGCGTTTAAAAATCGGGATGCCGTCTTTGACAATTACTAGCCCGGAGGAAACTTCGCCGATATCGAGAAGCATGACCGCGCTTTTATCCGCGCCAACCAAGGAACGAATCAAGGCAAAGCTTTGGGTCTCCAGCCCGACATTGACTAACCGGCAGAGTTTAATCAGCTCCAAATACTTAGCCACCAGCTCCCGCGGCGCAGCGGTCAAAAGATAATTTTTGGTCTGGCCGTGACCGTTCGGCGGAATCGGCGTACCGGTGTTGATCGGATAATAATGCAAAGTTGTTTGCTCTAAAGGCAAAGGAATGACTTTAGCGGCTTCATGGCGGACCGCGGCGTCAATCTCAGTACCCGAAGCTTTGTCTAAACCAGACAAAGTGATCACCGAACTAAAAACCGCGGCGGAAGGCAAGGCGAACACCGCCCGCCGAGTCGTCGCGCCCGCGGCGCGGCAAATCTCGTTAATCACGCTGGCGCAGGCAGGCAAATCGCTAATCAACTCTGGTTCATTCTCGCCAATCTGCCGGTCAGAAAAGCCATAGGTGACCAACTTCGGCCGCCCGCCCTCTTTTTTGAGTTCCACCACCTTAACATTATGGCTCCCCAAATCAATCCCCAGGCAATTGGTTTCTTTAGTTAATAGTCCCATAAAGCCTTTTTATTATACCAAAAAAACCGCCGTTTAGCCAAATGACTATTCGCCTTTCTATGCCAATAAATTAACAACGACCTTAATCATCATAATTATAGCAATGCCAACCATGGCCCTTTTAATGAAGCTACTACCGTGTTTGACTGCCAGATGAGAGCCAATCCAAGCGCCAACAAAGCTAGAAATAAACATAACCAGCATTAAAATAATGGAAACCGTTGATCCTAGATAAAGAACCGCCGTCGAGATAAGTGTTTCTGGGATCGCCGCCGCGATATGAGTGCTTCGCGCCTCAAGAAAAGATAGTTTAAAGAAATAAACTAATACCAGCACTGCAAAGGTTGCTCCGGCCATTCCCAGAGCGCCACTCCAGAATCCCACCAACAGCAGAAAAAATAAACCTAAAACACTAAATGATTTCTTCTCAGAATTCTCGGATGGCTTTATCGGCTTTAGCAGAAAAAATATGCCCACAACCACACCCAATAAAATTATATAATTCAAAAATCTTTCCGATATATTGACGACAAAATTTGAACCCAGAAAAGACCCAACCCCCATCGGCAAAGCGGCGATTAAACCGAGCCGCCATTGGATGTTTTTGGAGCGATGATAATTTTTTAAAGCCCCAAGCACAACCCCAACATCAGAAGTTCGATTAAGGGCTAAAACATTAATGGGTGGGATGCCAAAAGCCAGCATCGTCGGAACAGCAAAAACTCCGGCCCCGCCAGAAATGGAGGTTACTATTCCCATCACTAGACCCAATAGACTGATAAATAATAGATCCATTAACAATTAATAATTTTGATAAATATTTCGACTAAATTGACTACTTCCCCGAAGTCATCGCCGCGTCCAAGGCCTGATTGACCAGCCGGTCGGCCGCGCGGTTCTCCTCGCGGCGGATGTGGCGGTAAGTGATTTTCTTAAATTTACCGGTTAAATTATAAACTTTAACAAAGAGCGAGCCGAGATCCTTGTTTTTGACTTTATACTCGCCGCGGAGTTGCATCACCACCAGCTCACTGTCCAGATAAAAATCAATCTCCTCGGCGCCCAGTTTCTCGGCCGCGGCGAGCGCGTCAATCACCGCCTGATACTCCGCCTGATTATTTGTCCCTTCGCCGATATACCGGCCGAATTCCTTGACCGGCTTTTTATGGGCGTCATAAATCACCACGCCAATGCCGCTCGGCCCCGGATTGCCGCGCGCCCCGCCGTCGGTGTAGATGATGAGTTTTTTATTCATTGGCTTCACCTTTATTCTTAAAATCAATTTCTACTACCTTTACTTCTTTTTCTCTAGCGGCTAATTCTGCCTCCAATTTCTCCAATTCTTCCCAAGATAAACCGCTATAACGAAATAAATCAAATTCACCCTTGCTTCTATTCTTAATATTGCCAAAAAACCACCTTTCATGTTGTCCAAGCTGTTCCGCGTCAGCCGGCAATTGATCGATTTTTTCAAAAAATTGATAGTCGCCTTTCGTAATTTTTTCCTCCACCCTAACATAAAAAGCTTGGTTATTTAAAAGTCTTTGCTGACTGTCAACATTTTCTTGAAGTGACTGATCTTTTTTAGGAAATGGAAGAACTATGCCGTTCTTTTCGCCGTTTTCGCTCATATTTTTAGAATTAAGAATAAATAAATGCCAAAGCTCAAATGTCCATCCGCCGGTTGGCGGACTAAATGACCAATATCCAATAACCGACTTTTGGCATTTGGTATTGATTTGTCATTTGTCATTTGGATTTTGTCATTTTAACCGCGGTTATTGGTTAAAACTCCGCCTACTAACTACTCACCTTCATATCCACTATCTTCAACTGCAGTTCCCTATTCCCGTTCCACTCATTTACCCCCACCTCCACCGCCACATCTATTTTAGCACCTGGCTGTAAATTGCCAAAACCGTTGGTCAGGCTAAAGCCGATGAGTTTGCGGACCAGGCCGTTGTCTTGCTTAACGAGAATTTTCAAATGCGCGCCGTCACGGCCCATTTTCTCCACCCCGCTGACGGTCACGCCGGTAACCGCTAAAACCGGCCGCGGGTTTTCCTCGCCGAACGGTTCCATTTTTTCCAGTTCGTCGAGTAGGCCCCAGCTGATTTCGTCGAGTTTAACCGCCGCGGCGATCTCCAAAACCGGACTGAGATCAGCGGTTTTAAGTTCGGTGGCGGCCAGCGCCTGCAGTTCCGCCTGCAAAGCCGAAAAGTCGGCGTTATTTTTCAGCGTAAAACCGCAAGCCGCCGGATGGCCGCCGTAATTGGCAAAATATTTATCGACTTTCTGGAGCGCCCGGAAGATATTGAATTCGGCGACTGAACGGCCCGACGCCACCACCTTACCGTCAAAAACCGAAGCCACAATCGACGGCCGGCAAAACTTGTCCGTCAACTTGCCGGAGACTAAACCAAGAATGCCGGTCGGCCAGCCCTCACCCAAAACCATCAAGAGCTTTTGGCCGGCGGCGGCTTGGCGGCTAAACTCAGCTTGCGCTTGTTCCACAATCGTCTCGGTCAGACTCTGACGCGCCACATTGCTTTCTTGAATTTGGTCGGAGAGTTGTTCGGCGGTCTCCATATCCGTCGCCATCAAGAGGCCGTAAGCGGTGTTGGCGTGCTCCATCCGGCCGGCGGCATTGAGCCGAGGCGCGATCTGAAAAGCGATGGAATAAGCGTTTAGCCCTTTTTTAGGCAAAGCGTCGCGCGCGGCACCTGACATCTTGCCGTTGCCGTTGATGCCGGCCTTGAAGAGCAAGGCCTGCAGGCCGAGACGCGGCGTTTTATTTAAAACCACCAGGCCGTATTTAACCAGCGTCCGATTCTCGCCAAGGAGCGGCATGACATCAGCGACCGTGCCGATTGCCACCAAGTCGAGTAACCACTTAACAAACCCTTCCCAATTTTCCTCCGGCTTTCTTTTCTCAGCTTCGCGGGCCAGCGCTTGCGCCACTTTAAACGCCACCCCGACACCGGCGAGCGGCCGGAACGGATATTTCTCGCGAGCTAACTGCGGATTGATAATAGCAAAAGCTTTTGGCAAAATTAGCGGCTCTTGGTGGTGGTCGGTGATAATCACTTCAATCCCGGCCGCGGTCGCCGCCACCACTTCGGCCGCGTTAGCGACGCCGCAGTCCACGGTAATCAGAAGATTAACCTTGTCTTTTGCCAACTTCTCAACTGTCGGCAATTTCAGGCCATAACCTTCTTTTTCCCGGTGCGGGATATAAATACTCAATAGCTCGTTTAACCTATCTTTCTCTCCGAAAACCTCAATCAGCCGGCCTAAAACCGTCATCATTAGAGCTGAACTGCTGACGCCGTCAGCGTCGTAGTCGCCATGAACCACAATTTTCTCGCCCTTTTCCACGGCTTGGAAAATCCGGTCAACCGCCTTCTGCATATCCTGGAAAATAAACGGATCATGAATATCCGTCTCGTAGTCCGGGTTAAAAAACTCGTCGATTTTGCCTTGGGTGTCCAGCCCGCGGTTATACAACAACTGCAAAACCACCGGGTTTTGTTCCGGAAATTTCTCTTTAAACTCCGCCGGCGCGGGCGGCAGGATTTGCCAAACTTTGGACATAGTATAACCACGGTAGGGGCAATTCATGAATTGCCCCTACAAATTAAAATGCAAAACTCATGGTCCAAGCAACCATACTAACCACCACCAGGATATTAATCACCAGCCAGACGGTTTTCATGATTTTTCTTTTGGCTTTGGTATGCATATTATAGAATTAAAATTAGTAACCATCACTTGACATTATTTTAAAAATAGACTTAAATACTAGCACACAACCATTGGAGGCCCAAATGTACGAGATACCAACTCATTTCCAACTGAAAGATTTGCCACCGTTTTGTCAACCGACGAGCGCCGAAATAACGGCAGTAAATGATCTCGGCTCTATCGACGACCCGCGAGTCAGGCTCTTCCTTTATTGCAGTGAAGACGCCATCGGAATACATGCGTTGGATGATGACGCACAAACCAACCCCGTAGAAGTGATCTTATTCGCCATCGCCTGTTGGCACAAACTGACACCCGAACAAGGCGCCGTTGCCAATGAATTTCTGAACAAAGTCGGCCGGGCTTGGTATAGTCATATAAAACACCTGCCGACAACCAAACAGGATTCACAGAACAAATCCGACCAAGTGATGGACTTCCCTCAATTACTCGGTCTCATCTTCGGTGTCATTTATACTCTTGCCTGGCAGAGTATATTGACAAACGAACAACTCGCAATTTCTATGAAATTCATGGCGGAAGTCTTCAGCCCCTGGATTGCCGACCGCCGCCCCGACTGACCATCATCCGCTTTCTTCCACCCAATCTTTCCCGCCGTCCACCGGCGGGGTTTTTTTAAAAAAACAACTAAAACCAACTTACCACCGCTTGACATTATTTTAAAAATAGACTTAAATACTAGCACACAACCAACCCGGGAGGAGATCCAAATGCCGAGTTCGAACCAAGTCCATGCCATGTTGGCGGATCTGCCGTTAAAATTCCGCCCGACTGAAGAAGAAATAACGGCAGCTTGCGACCGCCACGGTCCCGATGATCAGCGAACACTGATCACCTTGGCTCTCGTTGAGAATGTAAAGGGCATGAGTGTTTCGGAAAAACTTTTTCCCGCCACCCCGGTGGAGATCCTCTTGCTCGCTATTCTCTGCTCGCCCAACATAACAATCGCGCAAGCCGAGCTGGTCCGTAAATTTTGGGACCAGGCGGGCCGGCCTTGGGCCCGCGAACGACTGAGCGATGGCGCCGTACCGATGTCCGAGGGGATATAAACCTACTCACATCACATTCAGCCGATTCTTCAACCCGCCGTCCACCGGCGGGATTTTTTTATTCCTCATTAACCATTCAACCAACGAGGCCAAAGGCCTCGTTACTTCGCTGCTTTTAACCCTTTATCCCTTTTTAAACTTTCAACTTTATAACTTTATAACTTTCAACTATCTTTTAAGTACTGCCATAAACGCCTCCGGCGGGATATCCACCTTGCCCATCGTCCGCATCTTTTTCTTGCCTTTTTTCTGCTTTTCCAGGAGCTTCCGTTTGCGCGTCACATCGCCGCCGTAAAGTTTCGCCGTCACATCTTTACGCATCGCCGCGATCCTTTCACTGGCGATCACCGTGCCGCCAATCGCCGCCTGCAGTTTAATCTCAAACATCTGCCGCGGCAAGACTTCTTTCAGTTCTTTGGCGATCTTTTTGCCCACCGCGTAAGCCTCGTCGCGGTAAACAATGGTGGAAAGCGCCTCAACTTTGTCCCCGCCGACTAAGATATCCAGCCGCGACACCGCCGCCTCTTGATAACCGGCGAATTCATAATTAAGCGAGGCATAACCCTGCGAGACGCTCTTTAGTTTATCATAAAAATCAATAATCAAGGAAGCGAGCGGCATCTGATAATGGAGAATGGCGATTTTGTCGTCCAGAAACTCGGTGTTCAGATAGACGCCCCGTTTTTGCTGGGCAATTTCCATAATCCCGCCCAAATAAGTCTTTGGCGCCACCAGATCGACTTTCATCAGCGGCTCCTCTACCCGCTCGATTGCCGAACCGTCGGGCAGCTCCTGCGGGCTTTTGATAATCGACTCCTGCCCATTGGTTTTAAATAAGCGGTAAGCAACCGACGGCACAGTAATAATCAGGCTGAGATCATATTCCCGCCGCAAGCGCTCTTGGACAATGTCTAAGTGCAGCATGCCAAGAAAACCGCAACGGAAGCCAAAACCGAGCGCCGGCGAGTTTTCCGGCTCGTAAGACAACGCGGCATCGTTCAGTTTAAGTTTTTCCATGGCCTCGCGCAGCTGCGCGTAGTCGTCACCCTCTTTACAAAAAATGCCGGCAAAGACCATGGGCTTCACCTCGCGGTAACCGGGCAAAGCCTGGCTGTCACTAACGCCGATGGTGTCACCGACGCGACAGTCCGCCACGGTTTTCAGGCCAGTGACTAGATAACCAATTTCGCCGGCCGCCAAACTGTTTTGCGGTATTAACTGCGGCCGGAAAACCCCGACTTCCAAAACTTCGCCGACCGCGCCGGTCGCGAGGTATTGCACCCGGTCGCCTTTTTTGACTTGGCCGGCAGTGACGCGGATATCGGCGACAACGCCGCGGTATTCATCAAATTTGCTGTCAAAAATCAAAGCCTGCAGTGGCGCGTTCTCAATAATTATTGGCGGCGGCACTTTCTTGATCACTTCGCCGAGGACCGCCAAGACGCCCTCGCCGGTTTTAGCGGAAACTTTGAGGATTTCCTCGGGCTGGCAGCCAAGGAGGTTAATAATCTCGCGGCTGACCGCGGGCACATCGGCGGCCGGCAGATCAATTTTATTGATCACCGGGATAATCGCCAGGTTTTGTTCTAGGGCGAGATAGAGGTTAGCAAGCGTCTGCGCCTGAATGCCTTGCGCCGCGTCAACGAGAAGGATGGCGCCTTCCACCGCGGCGAGTGACCGCGAAACTTCATAGGTAAAATCCACATGGCCCGGCGTGTCGATCAGATTCAGCATGTAACCCTGGTAATTCATTTTCACCGGCTGGAGTTTGATGGTGATGCCCCTCTCCCGCTCCAAATCCATCTGGTCTAGAAGCTGGTCCTGCATCTTACGGCGCTCCACCGTGCCGGTCAATTCCAAAAAACGGTCGGCGAGAGTTGACTTGCCGTGGTCGATGTGAGCGATGATGCAGAAATTGCGGATGATGGAGTTCATAGAATGAAGGTATGTCGTATGTGGTATATGGTATTTCGCCAACTCGACATACCATATACCACATACCATATACTAAATGGATGTCTAGCAGTTAAAATAAGAACAAAGAATTAAAAACAAAGAGAAGAACTTGCCACTATCTTACCAAATTTCCCCCATTTTTTCAATAAAAAAACTCCCTGGTCAATTCGGGAGAGGAAGGGTGGCCCGGAAAGAGGCCTTAATGATTGTGGATTTGGCGAGGATTGATGCCAAGGCACTCTTTCCGGGATGGAACAGAGGGAATGAATTCCCTCTTTCCTGAGATTAAGGAATGGCGGGTTTCTCTAGCAGCAATTAAACTATAGCATAAGACTAAAATCTTGTCAACCATTTGACCTATTTTATCCCATTAAAATACTGTATTTTGGCTTATTTACGATAAAAACGAGACTATAAGCCTCGCTTTTTACTAATTCCGGGCGGACACATAGGTCCGCCCCTACAAGACCTTTTTGCTTTTTTTAACCGACCTTCTTTACCGCGTCTTTTAATTCTTAATTATTAATTATTAATTTTTAATTCTCCTTTAAACTCCTTCCTCCAGCTCCACCACCTTCTCTTTTTTCAAAAACCGCCGTTTCAGCGATGCCGCGAAATCCAACATTTCTTCGGATTTCAAGGCTAGGCTGACTAGAACGAAAATCAGGAGCCCACCCAAACCGGCTATTAACCCCTGAGAGAAAACGCCCCAAAAAGTCTCGGTGCCGGTGAAAGGCTCAACCGCGTATTTCAAAAACTGAATCACCGCCGCCATCAAGAGCGCCGCGACTGAAGTCTTAAAAATCGACTTAACCACCCGCCACTCATCCAGTCCCCCGACTTTCAGCCGGAGAAAAACCCAGAGGAGCGAAGCGTTGATAATCGCGTCGATGGAAAAAGCGAGGGCAAGGGCGGCGGAATTGCCCACATGAAAATTAAAAATATCAAACGGATGGCGCGAAAGATAAACCGCCAGCGCGAAATTAACCACCGCCGAGAACAGCCCGATAATAAACGGCGTCCAAGTGTCATGCCGGGCGTAAAAGGCGCGCGCCAAAAGCTGAATCAACGCCTGGGCGAATAAACTAAAGCAAAATATCGCGAGCGTGTCGGCAGTCAGAATGGTTGCCGCCCAGTTAAACCGCCCGGCGCCGTAAGCCACACGAACAATCTGCGCCCGCAGAACCAAGAAAAGCGCTGACAGCGGAATAATAAAAAACAAAATCTGGCGCGCCGTGCGGGTAAAAATACTAACAAACCGCTCGCCTTCGCCGGCAATCGCGGCCGCCGTTAGGCTCGGGAAAGCGGCAATGGCAAACGACACGGCAAAAATCCCGATCAGAAAACCTTGCAAGTTATTCGCCCAGGTAAAAGTGGCGATGGAACCAACCGCCAAGGTGGAAGCGATAATCGTGATAACAAACAAATTAATCTGGCTGACTACCAAGCCAAGCGTCCGGGGAATCGTCAACTTGATAATTTTCCTGATGCCCGGATGGCGAAAACTTAAAATCGGCTGATAGCGAAAACCACTCGCCACTGCCGCCGGAATCTGAATCGCCATATGCAGAAACGCGCCAAGCGCCACACCCCAAGCGAGACCACTGATCCCCCACCAGCGGACAAAAACCAAGGCGCCAACCATAATGCCGACATTATAAAAAATCGGGGCAAAAGAATAAATAAAAAACTTTTTGAGTGACTGCAAAATCCCGCCAAAAATCGCGCTGATGCCGAGGAACAGCGGCGACAAAAGCATGATCCGGGTGAGGTTAACCGTCTCGACCTGCGCCGCGGCAGTGAACCCGGGCGACAGCCAACTGATAATCCAGGGTGCGAAAACGAAAAACACCGCGCTCAAACCGATAATACAAACCACCACCGCGTTGAGAACGCCCGACGCCAGTTCCCACTCGTCGCGGTCTTCGCTCCTGAGATACTCAATAAACACCGGAATAAAACCGGCTGACAGCGCGCCGAGAACCAGAAAATTATAAATCAAATCCGGAATGCGAAAAGCGGCGTAATAAATATCCGTCACCTGCCCGGCGCCAAATTCGCCAGCGATAATCCGGTCCCGCACCACGCCGAGTAACCGCGAAGCAAGGCCGGCCACGCCAATAATCACCGCCGCTGAGACGATGCTGGAAGATTGGCCGTGGAAAAGTTTTTTGAACATAGGAGGAATTAGTAACTAGTAACTAGTGACTGGTAATTTAAAGACGCTTTTGAATTTTCGTTTACTGGTTACTAGTTACTGGATCACCAACTAACCCGTAAATATCAATAATTCCCTGTTTAGCAAACTCCGCCTTGATTTCCGCCACCTTCCGCCAATATTCCGCTTCTTCATACGGCTGGTTGAGGATGTAAAATTTCTTGTCTTTGAGATACACCGAGGCAAAGCAATCAGTGCAATTGCGGCAACGGGCGCAATACTGACAATTGTTCATGGTGGTGGAAAACAGGCAAAAATGCGAGTTATAGCCGTAACCCAAACTGTAACTATTGGAACAAAGCTCCAAGCCGCCGCCGTTTTCGATGTCAAAGCAGTCCTCCTTGTGCGAGGCGTAAAAGCAATCCTGCAAATAAGCCGAATCCTGGCCGTTGTTCACATCATAGCACTCGTAGCAATTATGGCAGTCAACCAGATAATCGCCAGCGCAATTGTCGCTGTTGCGGAGATAATTGGCGCGATAACCGAGGCGGTTTTTCAAAGCCTGCAGTTCTGCCTGAATTTTTTCCGGCTCGACTAAAAGCTCACGATATTTAGCTTCATAATCGTCTTTGGCAAACGGCTGGTTAAAAATCCGATACTGCTGATGCTTCAGCCCGTAACAGCCCAAGCAATCATGGCAGTTAAACAACTCGGCCGAATACAGACAGTTTAAACAATTATTGGCGTAATGGCAAAAATGGCAGTCATAACAATGCTCCAGGTGCAAAGAATTGGAACAAAGCTGGCAATACTTGGTGTAAGAGCAATCGGCGCAGTCCTGGCATTTCATGCAGTTGTCCATCATTAGGCAATTCTGCGAGCCGCCCAGCTCAAACGACAAATAGCAATCTTTGGAATTAAAAATAAAGTCGCCGTAAGGGCAATTATCCGTATTATAGCTCTGGACATCTTTAAACGGCTGGGAATAATACAAATCCCGAAAGGTTTTAAGATAGTCGGACATATTAGTTACCAATTGTGCTAATTAAATCCCTTATTATTCGTAGATTCGCATGCCTGCCCCGCGTATGCTGGGGTAATTCGTAGCATTCGCATCGCTTCCAGTTAGATGAATAAATCTAATTCCGTGAATTATCAGTAAATACTAGCAAATAATTAGCATAATTGGCATTAGTTGAAATTTTCTTCAAAGCACTTGGAACAATAAACCGGAGGCAAAAAATCCGCCGGATAAGTGGTAATCACTTCCGCGCCGCACTTGGCGCAAGCCCGCTTATTCAGCTGGCGGGGATTCTTGAATTTCAGCCGCCGCTCCCGCCGGCAGTCCGGGCAAGCCGTCGGCAAAGGCAAACCGGCCTTACTATAAAACGCCTCTTCCTGAGTAATAATTTTAAACTCCTTTTGGCAAAATTGGCACTTAGTTATCATATTTAATTCGGATTTAATTCGGAAATTAATAATTGATAATCAGCAACCAGAACGCATCTTGGGCCCCGATTACTGATTACCAGTTACCGGTTACCGATTTGGTTGACTTTTAACCAAAGTTATATTAGGCTTAAATTAGCTACTTTGACAATCTAAACTTAGGGAGAAAAACGCAAATGAGTATTAAAACCTTCTTCGTTTTACTGACCATCGCTTTGGTCGGCGTTGCCGGCACCGCGGTCGCCGTCTTCTGGACAACCGGAACTTGGGGCGTCAACACGCCTCTGCCGTCTTGGGCGATCAATACAATGCTCGGCATCACCATGTCTTTCGTGGTGATCGTTGTCGCTAAAGAACTTTGGAAGCACGAAAAATCACTCAAACCGCCAACCGCCAGGAGTCCATCATGAAAATCACATTAAAAATCTTCATGCTCGTCCTGCTCGCGCTTTCCGCGGCGCCAAGTTGGGCGACAGATACCTTTGCGCCCAAATCAGTAGGTTCTGGGTCAGACGCAATGATTGGAGGGTTATTTGTGACTACCTTTCTCTTGGCGTTAGTGGCGCCATGGGCAATCGACCTCTTGATTAAATTATCAAGGTGTTGCTTGGCATGCTTGGCGCGCGGAATTAAACACTCGTTAATCGCCGCCAGCCTGATCTGCGCCGTCGGCTTATGGCTCTTCGCCACTACGACAGCCTGGGCGATGCATGACCCCTCTTCTATCTTTGATCAACACATCGATTCGTCTGCCACTATAGGAGAAAGAATTGTCTGCGGAGTTATCGGCATTAGTATGATTATACTATTCACCGGCTGGATTGTCCGTTCGGCGATTCGCAATTCTCGTAATAACAACTCGCCTTTGAAATTGCTTCTTGCCGGCTTTCTCCTCCTACTCGCCAAACCGGGTTGGGCACTCCGAGACAGTATCGTCACTGACTTTGACGACGGGATTGCTTTCCTTGTCCTGGCAATCATCGCGATAATCTTCGTGGTCTTTGTAATCAGCTACATTGGCCAGATGATTATTCGACCCAAAAAATCAACCTTGAAAGCTTTTCTCCTTATCGGCTTTCTCCTCCTCGCCGCCACGCCGAGCTGGGCATTGATAGCAATAGACGGCGTACAACAAAATGTCACTGATTTTCCCGACGAGAGGATAATTTACCTCGTTCTGGGAGTCCTTGCGATGACCTTCGTGCTCTTTATCGTCTGCTACATTGGTCGGAGCTTGACCGAGCGCGTCACCAAAAAACCGACATTTTGAGCTCCATCTCCATCATCCACATCACCCCAACTCCCCGCCGCACTCGGCGGGTGTTTTTTTATCCGAGCGCAACGGGGCTATCCACCTACGCCCTCCGGGCTTCGGCGGACAGGAAAGCCCCGTTACTCCGCTATTTTAATTCTCCTTAACTTTTAAATTTTGCCTTTTGACTTTAATTCTTAATTCGTAATTCGTAATTATTCTCACATCTACCGCCAAACAACCTTTAGTTGTAGCGAGTACCGGGTTCAGCGTCACCTCCTCAATCTGCGGAAAGTCCGTTGCCAACTCGGAAAGTTTACAGAGCATGTCGGCGAGCGCCGCGAGTTTAACGCCTTTTTCCCCTCTCGCGCCGCTAAGCAGCTTGAACGCCTTAATTTCCTGAATCATTTTTAAAGACTCGGCCTGATCCAGCGGCGCCACGCGGAACACCACATCTTTCAAAATTTCCGTGTAAATCCCGCCTAGGCCAAACATCACCACCGGCCCAAACTGCGGGTCGCGGCGGACGCCCATAATTATCTCTCGCCCGCCCAGAATTTGCGGCTGGATTAACACTTCCCCGCCAAATTTTTTGGCGATTTTATTCAGTTTTTTAAAGCCCGTTTCAACTTCGCCCGCGGTTTTCAATCCAACCAGCACCCCGCCGGCGTCGGTTTTATGGAGGAGCTTCTTGGCCGCGACTTTCAGCACCACCGGATACTTAAACTTGCCAGCCAGTTTAACCGCCACCCCGGCATCCGCCGCCACCGCCGACTTAACCATCGGGATTTTATAAATCTTCAGTATTTCTTCAGCTGTCTGCCACCCCACCTGTTCCCCACCCCCGTTTAATAACCCTCCCACCACTTTCCATGTTTTTAAATCAACCACCCGCATCCTAACTTTCTGGCTTTCTAACTTTCTAGCTCTCTGATACCCCGCCATTGCCCCCATCGCCCTCACCCCCGCCTCCGGATAAAGAAAATTCGGCACTCCGCCCGTGGTTAAAATTTTAATCCCCGGTTCCACTTTTGCCCCACCGATAAAACTCGTCGCCACGGTTTTGCCATATTTCCGGCTCAAACTAACTATTACCTCGGCGGTTTTAGTTACCTCGGTCATGGTCTGCGGGGTCAAAATCGCGAGCGCAGCGTCAACCGCTTTGTCAGACAGCACCGCGTTTAAGCCGAGCTCGAACCGATCAGCCCGCGCGTCACCGACTAAATCCACGGGATTATGAATCGCGGCCGTGGCCGGTAAACCCGCTTTTAATTTTTTTAGAGTCGAGTCAGAAAGTTTAGCCAGTTGCAAACCGCTTTCTACCACCGCGTCAGTTGCCATCACGCTCGGTCCGCCGGCATTAGCGACAATTGCCAACCGGTTGCCCCGGATCAAGGGCTGACTGGCGAACAGCCGCGCGTAGTCAAACAGCTCGTTTAATGAATCAACTTGAATCGCGCCGGCTTGTTTGAGAGCGGCGGCGGTCACTTCATTCTGCCCGGCGAGCGCGCCGGTATGGGAAGTGATCGCCCTTTTCCCGGCTGCCGTCCGGCCGGCTTTGAGAATAATCACCGGCTTCAGAGCGGTTGCTTTCTGGCAAACTGCCAAAAACTTCCGCCCGTCGGTAAAGCCTTCCAGATAACCCAAGATCACTTTGGTATTTTTGTCCTCAGCAAGAAACTCCAAAATCTCATTTTCGGAAATATCGGCTTTATTGCCGAGGCTAATAAACCGCGAAAAGCCAAAATTATTCTGTTTGGACCAGTCCAACATTGCTGTGCCTACCGCGCCGGACTGGGAAAAGAAAGCCGCGCCGCCGGGACTAATCATACCGTCGGCAAACGAAGCGTTTAGGCGGCTAACAACATCCATAATCCCCAGGCAATTCGGCCCCAAAAGATTAATGCTATATTGTTTGGCAATCGCTTTAATCTCCGCTTCCAAAATCGCGCCGGCGCCGCCGATTTCTTTGAATCCGGCCGAAATCACAATGGCAGACGGAATTTTCTTCTGGCCGCACTCGGCAAGTACTTGTGGCACCACCGCGGCTGGCACCGCCACTACCGCCAAATCAACCGCGCCCTTGATTTCTAAGGCTGAGCGATAACATTTCAAACCCAAAATTTTGCCAGCCGCCGGATTAACCGGATAAACTTTGCCCCGATAGCCATATTTCAGGATATTAGCGAGCACCTGATGGCCCAGCTTCTGTTTATCGCGCGAGGCGCCGATGACGGCCACCGACCGAGGAGAAAATAGCTTATCTAACATAAACTTAATTACAATTTTATAATTACCTATAAAATGCCCAATGCCCAAGCTCCAATGACCAATCAAATCCCAATAACCAATACCCAATTACCACCTTTGGTCATTGGACATTGATTGGACATTGGGATTTGGATATTGGACATTTTAATTAGGTTCAGAGGCTTAGACGCCGGTAATTGACATTCTTAAATCTTAAATCCTAATTCTTAAATCACCTTTATCATCCCATTCTGCGCCCCCACCTTAGTTGTAAGTGATGAAGCGTTTTTTACCGCCAGCGCCAAGGCTTTCTTGATGTCGCCCGGGTATTTCATTAAAGCGGCAACAAAAGTTGAATCAAAACAGTCACCCACCCCGGTCGTGTCCACCACTTTTTTCGGGTCGCTGGTCGCCCGCTGATGGCAATATTTTTTCCCATCAAACGCGTCCGCCCCGGCGCGGCCGGAAGTAATCAAGACGGTTTTGGGACCAACAGCTTTCAAAGTTTTCAGTAAATACTTAGTATTATTAATCTGGCTGGCGTCTTTGCCCGGCAAACTTAGCACTAATTCAATCGCCTCGTCTTTATTTAATGCTAAAATCTCCGTCTTTTCTAAATACTTTTTCAGTTTGCCGTAACCGGCGTGGAGTTGCCGGCCGCCCGGATTCCAAGCGACTGAGCCGCCAGCGGTAAAAACTCGGTCAAGAATCGCTGGCCAATTAGCGCCAGAAAGCGAAGCCACATACCACCATTTGGTTTTAAGCTGTTTGAAAGTTTTTTCCGCCGCCGCTAGCTGGTTATTGGCTCCACGGTGGAGAAAAGCCACATGCTCTTTCTCTTGTCCGGCGGTGAGAATAAAAGAAAAACCGGTCAATTGCCGGGATTTAGTCTCAATCAAGCGGGTATCCACGCCGCGCTTTTTAAAATTGTTAATAATAGCTAAGCCGTTTTCGTCATCGCCCGCGGCAACCAAAACCGCCGCCTTGAAACCGAGATTAGCAAAGTTCACCGCCGCGTTGGCCGCGCCGCCGCCAAATGTCAGATAAGTTTTCTCTACTTCAATTTTAGCGCCGTATTCAAAGCACAAGTTTTTTTGGCGTGTTAAATCCTCTGGCGTCCGGCAAAACGCGCCCACCGAATCATAAAACATAAAATCACGGGTCGCCCCGCCGACTGCCACAAAGTCGTATTTTTTCTTAAACATATAATATTGCTAATTATACTAATCACCTTATATCGCCTAAGAATCACGATATCCCTACGAATTACGAATTAGCGCGAATGTACGAATTACGAATCGCCGTGGTAGTCAGATTCGTACATTCGCGCTGATTCGCCTGCCTCGCCGAAGCTTCAGCGTAGGCGGGTAATTCGTAGGGGCTCCCGTTATTCGTAGGAGCCGTAGGCTAAAATTTGCCTTTGCGATAAACCAAAGTTATTGCCCCGGAAATAAACAAAGCCGCCGAAATAAACATTCCCCAGACCACCGGTGGCCGATCGGCGTATGGCAAGCGAACTAAATTCATGCCGTAAATGCCAGAAAGTAAGGTCAACGGCATTAAACTCACCGAAATTACGGTCAGAATCTTAATAATCCGATTGGTGTGCTGAGAAATCAGCGACTCATTGGTCAGATGCAGGCCGTCAACGGTTTCGCGATAATTTTCTACTTCCACCCACATTTTCTCGACATGATCGTGAATATCATCAAAATAAATCGACATTTCCTCGGGAATAAATTCACGGCGGAGATTAACCAAAACATTAATGGTGGACCGTTGCGGGTCCAACATCCGCCGCGCAGCCAACACTCCCCGCCGGATGAAAGCCAAGTCATGCGCCACGCTTTTTAATTCATTATCATAAACATCATCCTCCACGGCGCTGACTTCGCGGCCGATATAATCCAAGGCCTTGGTGGAATCGCGAAATAAACTAGCCAAAATTTTGTAAAGCAAAAAAGTCACGCCTTTATCCAGCCACATTTTTTGGAGTTTATTACTCCGCTCAACTTTTCTAAAAATCTCGTCTAGAAAAGGAAAGGGCTTTTTGGCAATAGTAATCAGTGAATTTTGGGTGACAAAAATATCCACCTCGCGGCCGCGCAGTTTCTTTTCCACCTCGTCATAATAAGGCAAAACCACGATCAGAAAAAAATAATGCTTATAAGTGTCAATTTTAGACCGTTGCCGGTCGCTGGTCACATCTTCAATATCCAAAGGGTGGAACTTCTGGCTGGTCCGCAAATACTCGCCCGCCGCTTCATCCACCCGGTCAAAGTGGATCCAGCTGTTTTTTTTACCTTTGATTTCTTGATAAGCCATAAATTCCAGATTTAACTATTTGGCAAGCGTTTTTATTCTATCATAAAAACCGCCCTAGAACCAGCCAACCATTTGCCTCAGCCGTTAACCAAACTGTCGCCGCCCGGCCTTGTTTTTTATTAACAAAAAATCAGCTGTTTAAACTGATTTCTTGGCTGGGAGACCAGGATTTCCGCTCATCGGCAAAGCCGTGAGCGGACCCGCTCGCGCTTCGCGACGAGCGGGCGAACCTCAATTTTTAAAACTGGGAGACCAGGATTCGAACCTGGATAAACGGAGCCAGAATCCGTTGTCCTACCATTAGACGATCTCCCAATAAACAACAATTTTTAATTTAAAATTCTTAATTTTTAATGAATTTCTAATGTTTAATTTATAATTTTTAAACCTAAAGCCAAGTTCGTGGTAATTAAAAATTAAGAATTATAAATTGATTAGAAATTTTAAATTAAAAATTAAAA
>Ga0172379_10003022_pt1 | contig 27924 bp, 33 predicted proteins | sample GrowelOW334metaG_FD_119756 | JGI IMG/M metagenome (GOLD analysis project Ga0172379, IMG submission 119756) | Groundwater microbial communities from an aquifer near a municipal landfill in Southern Ontario, Canada - Groundwater well OW334 metaG | ecosystem: Environmental > Aquatic > Deep...
AAGTTTAGAAATACGCTGGAGCAGGGGATTAAGCAGTTTAGTCATTTGACTAAATCCGCCGATCTCACGATTGTTTCCGCCAAAGACGCTTTTGATTTATACCAATCGTTCGGTTTTCCTGTCGAGATGACGATGGAGCTGGCCCAAGAAAATGGAATGATAGTCGATATTGCCGGCTTTAGCGATGAAATGAAGAATCATCAAGATCTGTCCCGCGCCGGCGCCGAACAAAAATTTAAAGGCGGCCTTGCTGATCATGGCGAAGTGTCAGTGAAGTATCATACAGCGACTCATTTATTGCATGCCGCCCTGCGCTCGGTGCTGGGCGATCATGTCCAGCAGCGGGGGAGCAATATCAATGCCGAGAGACTGCGTTTTGATTTCTCACATCCCGAAAAAATGACCGACGAACAAAAGAAGCGTGTGGAAGAATTGGTGAACAACGCTATTATTCACGATTATCCGATTACCTTTGCCGAGATGTCCGTGGTCGATGCCAAGACGCTCGGCGCAATGGGATTATTCGAGGACAAATACGGCACCAAAGTAAAAGTGTATTCGGTAGGCGACCCCTTGATTATTCCTTCGGCCACGAATAATTCCCTCACTTTTTCCAAAGAAATTTGCGGCGGACCTCATATCGAGCGCACCGGACTACTGGGAAAATTTCGTATTATCAAAGAAGAAGCGGTAAGCGCCGGCGTGCGCCGCATCAAAGCCGTGCTTCAATAATATTATTTAATGAAAATACTTACTGATTTTATTCGATCGGTTTACAAGCAATTCCTGGCGTATTTTATCACCGGTGTTTCGGCTTTTGTTTTAGATATCGGCAGTTTGTATGTTTTTAAAGAGTATCTTCGTATCGACGCCTGGGAAGCGGTGGTGATCAATCAAGTGTTTTTGATCGCGTATGTTTTTGCGATTAATAAGTTTTGGACATTTCGCGCCACTGGCCAAACCCATCGCCAAGCGGTTCGCTTTTTGATTTTATGCTTTGCAAATTACGCATTTGCCGTCGCCTGGATGTGGTTTTTTAACGAGAAAATCGGCCTAAATTACCTCGTGGCCCGCACTGCCAATATCGCCTTGTCTGTCGCCTGGAACTTCTTAATTTATAAGTTTTGGGTGTATAAAACCGACCGTGTTGATAACTCCGCCGACCCCCTCTTGACTATTTAATTTAATTAGGGTATCATATACCCCGTAATAAATTCTCATGGTTAGCAAACAAGATGTCATCGAAATGAAGGGTAAAATCACCGAGCTTTTGCCAGCCGGTACTTTCCGAGTCGAGCTCGAAAGCGGGCAAGTAATCATTGCTCATCTGTCCGGCAAAATGCGCCTGAATAAGATCCGATTATCGATCGGAGATCAGGTAAAGGTGGAAATGACGCCCTACGATCTGACGAAGGGTAGGATAACATATCGATTTTAGACAATTTAAATTATCTCGGAAATTTTTCGCGGTAAATATCAACCAGTGCGGTGTAGTCCCAATATCGGGCAATATGTCTCAAAGGGGCGTGGATATCGCGGCAGTGGTTGGTGATTTTTGCTTACTAATTATATTAAGAATTAATTAAAATTGGTTGCTATATCATTATATGGGCTTTGCCCATATACACTCATTCGTTCGGAAATAAAATTATTCAAAAAATAATTAATTGAATTAATTATTTTTCTCACAATTTTATTTCACTCACTCATTTCGTGTATGAAAGTCCAAGCATCGGTAAAAAAAATTTGCGCCAAGTGTAAAATTGTTCGCCGCCAAGGTCGAGTTCGAGTGATTTGCGCCATTTCCAAACACAAACAACGCCAAGGTTAATTTCTATTTGAAATTTGATTTAATTTTTTTGATCTAAGATTATGCGTATCGCCGGTATCAATATTCCCAAGGAGAAAAAAGTGTTATATTCTTTGCCGTATATTTATGGCATTGGGCTGACCTTGTCCGCCAAGATTTTAACAGCCGCCAAAATTGACGGCAATATTCGCGTCAAAGATTTGACTCGCGAACAAGAAGATTCTATTCGCGCTATCGTAGAAAAAAGTTACCGCACCGAAGGCGACTTGCGCCGTGAAATCATGGCGAATATCAAACGCGTCAAGGACATCAAGTCTTATCGGGGTTTACGCCACATGAAGCATTTGCCGGTTCGCGGACAACGCACCAAAACCAATTCCCGCACCGTGCGCGGCAATGTTCGCAAGACCAGTGTTTCAGGCAAAAAACCGGCCGGTCAAAAGACTTAATTTTAATATATAATTATGACAGATGTTGCCAATAAAACAGCTCCCGCCAAAAACGATAAAGAAGCGGCAGTGAAAGTTCAAAAGAAAAAAGCCATGAAGCAAATTCCGCGCGGAAATGCTTATATTCAAGCTACTTACAATAATACCATTGTTACCATTACCGACCCCAACGGCAATGCTTTGGCTTGGTCTTCGGCCGGCATCGCCGGTTTTAAAGGTCCCAAGAAAGCCACGCCTTACGCCGCCAGCATGGTGGTCAAAGCGGTAGTCGAAAAAATCGCTCCGTATGGCATGAAAGAAGTTTCGGTATTTGTCAAAGGTATCGGCGGCGGTCGCGAAGGAGCGATCCGAGCGGTCAATACCAACGGTTTAAACATTGTGGCGATCAACGAGATCACTCCTATTCCTCACAATGGATGCCGCCCGCCCAAACGCCGTCGCGTCTAATCTAATTTTTATACTATGACATCAAATTCTGAATCCATCTGTTCGCAGTGTCGCCGCGCCGGACAAAAGCTTTTTCTAAAAGGTGAAAAATGCCTCGGTCCGAAATGCGCGCTGGTAAAGAGAAATTTTATACCGGGTCAGCACGGTCCGACCGCGAAAAATAAAAAATCGTCCGGCTATGGCAAACAATTGCGCGAAAAGCAAGAAGCCAAAAAAATGTACGGCTTGCGCGAAAAACAATTTGCCAATTATGTGGCCGAAGCTTCTCGTAAGACCGGTGATACCAGTAAATATTTGATTTCTTATCTTGAATCTCGTTTGGACAACGCGATTTATCGCATGGGCTTGGTGTCATCGCGTCCGGCCGCTCGCCAGCTCGTGAGTCACGGCCATATCACTGTCAATGGTAAAAAGGTTGACATTTCTTCTTATCGCGTCAGTTCCGGAGAAGAAATCGGCTTAGCTAACTCCGCCAAAACCAGTAAATTATTCGAAAATATTTCCGAAAAACTCAGTAAAATCGAAGCGCCGTCCTGGATGCATGTGGATGCCAAAAAAGTGGCCGCGAAAATTCTGAATCAGCCGATTTTGGACACGCCTCCGTTCAATCCGAAAGCGATCATTGAGTTTTATTCGCGCTAATAGCATCTATTGAAAATTATAAATATATGGGCACTGCTCGTATATATTCATTCGCTCGGAAATGAATAAAAACATTTAATCATTTCCTCACTCATATCAAAATATGGAAAACCTGCTTTTGCCATCAAAAGTGGAATTCATGGAGGGTGCTACTCCCAATTCCGGCACAGTCATCGTTACGCCGTGTTTTCATGGGTATGGCACCACTTTAGGCAATAGCTTGCGCCGCGTTATGCTTTCGTCTTTGTCCGGTGCGGCGGTCGAAGCATTTAAAATAAAAGGAGTTCAGCACGAATTTAGCGCCATTGACGGGGTAAAAGAGGATGTGGTAGAAGTTATGCTCAACCTCAAACAACTCGCGGTCAAAGTATTTGGCGACGAGCCGGTTGTTTTGAATCTTAGTAAAAAAGGCGCCGGCAAGGTGACCGGAAAGGATATCGCCGCTAACGCCAATGTCGAAATAATGAACAAAGATTTGGTAATTTGCGAAACTACCGGAAGCAAGACTTTGGAAATGGAAATTATCGTTGGCCGCGGCCGCGGTTTTAAACCGGTCGAAGAAAAAGATCGCGCCAATTATGACTTGGGGACTATCATTATTGATTCTATTTACACCCCGATCCGAGATGTCGGCTATCGCGTCGAATACACCCGCATGGGCGATATCACCAACTATGAAAAACTATCTTTGAATATTGAAACCAACGGCACCATTTCTCCGGTTCAGGCTTTGGAGCAAGCCAATCAGATCCTCATGGATCATTTCAAAATTGTGCAAAATGCCGTCGACGCGCAAATTTCCGGTAAATTCGAAGCGGCGGTCAAAGTTAAAGAAGAAATTATCGACGAAACAGCCGGTGAAGAAACTGATGAGAAAAATAGCGATAGTGAAAAATCAGAAAAAAAACCAAAGGCGATTAAAGCCAAGAAAGCTAAAAAGAAATAATTTTAATCGATAAGATATGCGTCACCAAATGAAAAAGGTCACTCTGGATCGCAAAGCCGCTCCGCGCAAAGCGCTTCTAATGAGTCTGGCCACCAGTTTGATTCTATACGAGAAAATTACCACCACGAAGGCCAAAGCCAAGGCCACCCGTTCCTTAGTCGAACGATTGGTGACGAAGGCCAAAGGCAATACACTGGTCAGCCGTCGTGATTTGATGACATTTTTGCGTTCCAAAAATGCTATCAAAAAAATGTTGGAAGTGCTTGGTCCGCGTTATGTCGCTCGCCAAGGCGGATATACTCGCATCATCAATCTCGGTAATCGCAAAGGCGATGGGGCCGAGACTGCCGTTATTGAATTTGTCTAATCTCTAATCTATGTCTAGACGCAAAACAATAGAAATTGACGCCACCGGAATGGCTCCGGGACGCTTGGCTACGCGCATTGCCGTGATCTTGATGGGCAAAGACAAGGCCACCTACGCCCCCTATTTGGATTTGGGTGAAAAAGTACGCGTGTTAAATCCGAGCGGAGTGGTATTTACCGGTAAAAAAACGGCGCAAAAGCTGTATCGTCATCACAGTAATTATCCGGGCGGACTTAAGGAGGTGCCGGCCAAGCAAATGATGAAAGAATATCCGAATCGCATCATCACTCGCGCCGTGGAAAAAATGCTTCCGAAAAACAAATTGCGCGACTTGCGCATGAATCGCCTGAGCTTTAAATAATCAAATTACTCATTTATGACCAAAATCAATAAAGCCGCCGATTCTACCGTTCGCGCCGTTGGCCGCCGCAAAACCGCCGCCGCGCGCGTCAGACTGGAAAAAGGCGAAGGAAAAATCGTGGTAAATGGCATTGACTACCAAATTTATTTTCCACATTTTGAATTGCGTGAAATCGTCGTCGGACCGCTCAAGGCACTGGGAAAAGAAAAGGATTTGAATGTTTCGGTTAAAGTGGCCGGCGGTGGTAAAAAAGGTCAAGCAGTGGCTGTTTCTCATGGTTTGTCCCGCGCTTTGGTGGTGTGGAATGATGAATTTCACAAGACTCTCAAAACACTTGGTTTTCTCACTCGTGATGCTCGCGTCAAGGAACGCAAGAAGCCGGGTCTCAAACGCGCTCGTCGCGCCCCGCAGTGGAGCAAACGCTAAATTTACATATCAAACCATTTAAACGCGGAGGTATTTATTTTCAGCTTCAAGCTCGCTTCGCTCATGAGCCGCTGAAAATAAATACCTCCGCGTTTTAGTTTGTTGATTACTTCTTTTCTACCGCTTTTCAACCGCTTGTCGATGTGATAAAATATTATCAACATGCCATACACCGTCGCCCAAAACACTTCTTTTCTGACGATCGCGTCGGTTTTACAAAAAACCGTTTCTTTTGTTTATTTCACCGTCATCGCCCGTTTGATCGGAGTAGAGAATACCGGTATTTATTTTTTTGCGATTGCTTTTACATCGATATTTTCGGTGTTGGCGGATTTTGGTTTGGCTTCGGTTTTGACGCGCGAATTGTCCAAATTTAACGATCGTTCCCGCTATTACGCCGGAACGGTTTTTTGGACCAAAATTGTTTTTGGATTGAGCGCCTATATTTGTGTCGCGATCGCGGTTAATGTCTTAAATTATTCGCCTTTGACCAAGCAGTTGATATATTTGTCCGGCATTACCATGCTTTTTGATAATTTACACATGGTTTTTTATAGTATTTTTCGCGCCAACCGTAATTTAATTTTTGAATCCGCCGGGATTGTCGGCTCGCAAATTATCACCTTGATTATCGGCACGGTCGCGCTTTTTGGCGGGGGAAATATGTATTGGTTAATTATCGCCTACACCTTTCCGGCATTTATCAATGTTTTGTATTCCGGATATTGCGCGCGCCGATTTTATGGTTTTAGATTTTCGCTGGCTATCGATCCGATTGTTTTGAGATCATTTTTACTGATGGCCTATCCTTTTGCGTTGGCCGGCATCATCACTCGCCTTTACGCTTTTAGCGATTCGCTCATCATGTCCAAATTACTGACTGCGCACGAGCTTGGCTATTGGAGTGTGCCTTACAAAATTTCGTTTGCTTTTCAATTTATCCCCATGGCGCTGTCGGCCAGTATTTATCCGGCTTTTAGCGCGTTTTTGGTTTCTGAGCAAAATAAAATTTCCGATTTATTCGCGAAGTCGTGGCGTTATTTGTTTACGATTGTTTTTCCGTTGTCGGCCGGCATCTTTATTTTGGCTAAACCGGCGATTCACTTGCTCTATACCGTCAAATACGATGCCTCCATACCGGTGTTGCGGGTATTGATTATCAGTTTGATATTTACTTTTTTGAGTTTTGTTACCGGCGCGCTGTTAAATGCCGGCAATCGTCAGTCCACCCAGACAGCTCTTATGGCTATGGCATTATCAGTAAATTTGATATCAAATTTAATTTTAATTCCGCGCATCGGCATCATGGGGGCCGCGTATTCGGTGCTTTTGAGCAATTTTTTGCTATGGTCTATCGGTTACCTGATCGCACGAAAAATTACCCATATTGACGGTAAATTGATTTGTAAATATTTTCTTCAGACTGCGGTCCCTGCTCTCATAATGGGTTTTGCGGTGTGGTTTTTAAACGAAAAAATATATTTTCTTTGGACTGTTCCCATCGGGGCTTTAATATATTTTGTTTTGGTATTCGCGACTGGCGGTATGTCGCTAAATTTTTTAAAAAAGAAATTCGCCGATATTAGAAAATAATTTTATGAAAATATTAATAGTAACGCTGGAATATCCGCCGCTCGTGGGGGGCATCGCGAGTTATGTTTGTGATTTTGCCCGACACATAGACCCCAAAGATGTTATCGTCTACGCCCCGGATACGCGGGAAGGGGTTCGATTTGATGCCGCCAACAAATTCAAAACCTACCGCCGCAATCCCTTTTTTTCATTATTTTGGCCGCGCTGGATTAGGGCTTGGTGGCAAATCATTCGTATCGTAAAACGGGAAAAAATTGAAATGATTCATATCCACCATATTTTACCGATGGGATATATAGCGCTGATAATCAAAAGATTGTTCAAAGTGCCATACACGGTATTTTTGCATGGCAGTGACTTATATTTTTCTACCAAGACACCGTTAAAACGCTCCAATTTTAATCGAATTTGTCGGCAAGCGCATACGGTCGTGGTAAATAGTCAATTTTGTAAACAAAAATTGGATTCGATAGTTGGCGAGTTGTCTTCGATAAAGATTATATATCCCTGTCCCTCCGATGATTTTTTTGATATTTCGATTGACCAAAAAAGGATCGATCAAATCAAATCTGAGCTGGCTCTGAACGGCAAAAAAACGATAATTTCCGTTTCTCGTTTAGTAGAGCGCAAGGGCCATGCTTTGTTTGTTTCCGCCTTGGAATTGGTGCTAAAAAAAATCCCCAACGCGATCTGGTTAATTGTTGGCGATGGTCCGGAAAAGAAAATGCTGACCGAAATGATTAATGCTCGCGGTTTACAGAGTGTGGTGCGGTTTTTACCGTCGATGCCTGCTCACGAGACCGCGAAATATTATCATTGCGCCGATCTGTTTGCGCTTCTTACCCACCAGGACAAAGATGGAGTTGAGGAGGCATGGGGGATAGTATTTCTCGAGGCTAGCGCCTGCGGGTTGCCGATCATAGCCGGTCGATCGGGCGGTGTCGAAGAGGCGGTGCTAAACAATGAAACCGGACTGATTGTTGACGCGCGTAATATCAAACAGACCGCAAATTCAATCATCGACTTGCTGAATAATCCCGACTATTCGCGTCGGTTGGGCGATGCCGGCAGAGAGCGGGCGCGCGAAGAATTTCGCTGGCAAAAACAGCTGCGGAAATTTTCATAAATCCTTCGTCCGGTAAGTTATCCACATCGAAATATTTGACCTATTCATTGGCTGTGTTATACTAAAAAAACGAACTCACACGCGAGTCGTTTTTATTTAATATCATTGAATCTAATATGCAAGGAGACACGCAATACTTGTCCGCCGAAAGTCTGGAAACTTTGAAATTCGAACTTGCGGAATTAAAAAGTAAAACTTTACCGGATATTTCCCATCGCATTGACGAAGCCAAACAACAGGGTGATTTGTCGGAAAACGCCGAATACCACCAGGCGCGCGAAGATATGTCGTGGGCGCAAGGAAGACTGCAGGAGCTTGAGGAGATCATTAATAACGCTCAAATCATTACTCGCAATCCCAAAAGCCAAGGCACGATTGAGCTCGGCTCGACTATTTCAGTCAAAATAAATGGCGCTACGAAACAATATCAGATTGTCGGCCAACAGGAAAGCAAGCCGGCAGAGGGGTTAATATCCAATGAATCACCTCTCGGAAGGGCCTTTATGGGTCATGAAGCGGGTGACGAGGTAGAGGTGATGGTGCCAGCCGGAAAACAGGTTTACAAAGTTGTTTCAGTGGCCTGATTTCATCATATTTTCCATGAGGCGCAAAAGTCACCCGCCGGGGGTGGCTTTTGTTGAAATATTATGACCGATGTGCTAATATATCATGGTGATGAAAAGTGTCAAATTTTTTTAGTTTTAGCATATGACCATACCAAAAGAAGACGAAGTTCGCTTACAGCATTTGAACAAATTTGAGGCCGACGGAATCAGCGCTTTTCCGTCTCTGTGCGAACGAAAACAATTGTTGTCTCAAGCGCGGGAGTTAGCAGTTGACTCCGAAGTAGTGGTGGCCGGTCGGATAATTTCTCGTCGTGAAATGGGAAAAATTTCTTTTTCACATCTCAAAGACGCGTCCGGAAAATTACAGGTGGTGTTTTCTGAAAAAGAATTGGGGCGAGAAAAATATCAGCAATACACCAAGGATCTTGATTTGGGAGATTTTTTGTCAATCAAAGGTGTTATGTTTGTCACCAAAGCGGGCGAGACCTCTGTCTTGGTAAAGGATTGGACTCTCATTGCCAAGGCGCTTTTGCCTTTGCCGGAAAAATTTCACGGACTGACTGACACTGAGATTCGCTATCGACAACGCTACCTCGACCTTATTGCTAGCGAAGACTCGATGCGGATCGCTCAAATTCGCAGTCAATTGGTTAAGGCGATTCGAAATTATTTTGATGAACGCGGGTTTTTTGAAGTGGAGACTCCGATTTTACAGTCATTGTATGGCGGCGCCAATGCTCGTCCCTTTGTGACGCATCACCACGCCCTTGATACGGATTTATTTTTGCGCGTCGCGCCGGAACTGTATTTAAAACGCTTGATCGTGGGCGGATTTGAGAAAGTGTATGAAATAGCCAAATGTTTTCGCAATGAGGGCATCGACCAAAATCACAATCCCGAGTTTACCCAAATCGAATTTTATTGGGCCTACGCCGACTACACCAAGCTCATGGATTTGATGGAAGATTTATTGCCCAAGTTGATTTCCGCAGTCGGGCTATCATTGAAATTTGAGTTGGATGGCAAATCAGTGGATTTTACTCCGCCATATCCGCGCGTTACCATGCGCGCCATTATTTCGCAATACGCCAAAATTGATATTGAGGATTATCCTGATCAACCGTCGATGTTTGCGGTGGCAAAAAAACTTAAAATCGACGGCATCGACAAAAATACCGGTCGGGGAAAATTGATTGATGAAATTTACAAATTTTACGCTCGTCCTCATATCGTCAATCCGATGTTTATGATTGACCACCCGGTTGAACTGTCTCCCTTGGCCAAAAAGAAAGCGGACAATCCGAATTATGTCGAGCGGATGCAATTATTATGCATTGGCGGCAACGAGCTCTGTAATGCTTTTTCGGAGTTAAACGATCCAATTGACCAAGAGGCGCGCTTCCAAGAGCAGGAGTTACTGGGCAGAGGAGGGGACGACGAGAGCATGCCTTATGACCACGACTTTATCACGGCGCTCAAGCACGGGATGCCACCGACGGCCGGGCTTGGTATGGGCATCGATCGTTTGGTGAAATTACTCACTGGCGCGCCCAATTTGAAAGAAGTGATTCTATTTCCCACTTTAAAACCGGAAAGCGCTGATGGTAAATAATTTTTTATGGCCAAGGTGATCACATTTGGAACATTTGATATTTTGCATCCCGGTCACGAGTTTATGCTCGCCAAGGCCAAGGAATACGGCGATGAACTGGTAGTCGTGATCGCGCGCGATAAGACGGTTTGCTCCGTTAAGGGGAAAAACCCCAAACACGGCGAAGAAGTGCGGCTTAAGAATGTCTCTGATTTAAAAATCGCCGATCGAGTAAGACTCGGTTGCATCGACGACAAATACCAGGTTATTCGCGAAGAAAATCCCGATATCGTCGCTTTGGGCTATGATCAAAGCGCCTTTATCGATAATCTGGCCGAAGCTATTCGACCGGACGCTCAAATTGTCCGCGTTCCGCCATATATGCCGGATAAGTATAAAAGCTCTAAAATGATATGAAGAAAATTTTGATTGCCACCACCAACCCTGGAAAATTCGAAGAATATTTATCTGAATTCGGCGATTTGCCCATCAAGTTTGTGAGTCTGCGCGATGTAAAATTGGACAAGATCGAGATAGATGAGCCCTATGACACCTTGTCGCAAAACGCCATTCATAAAGCCCGATTTTACGCGCGAAAAAGCGGCCTGATTACCATTGCCGAAGATGCGGGATTTTTTATTGATCAGCTCCAAGGAGCACCGGGAATAAAGGCCAAGCGCTATGCCGAAACCGGAGCTAAACGCAATCAAAAAGTATTGGAAAATTTGTTGGGCGTGCCGGAACGAAAAAGAGGAGCGTTTTTTCAAGCTGATGGCTGTGTTTTTGATCCCATTACCGATAGTTACACTGTGTTTACCGGCAAGGTTCGAGGGCGAATTGCCGAGAAAATCGCATCCCAAGAGCGCGCCGGACTGGATTATGACGCGATATTCTATTTCCCGCCCTTAAAAAAGATTTTTTCCGAATTGACTATTTTGGAAAAAAATAATATCAGCCATCGCGGCCAAGTCATTCATCAAATTAAATATTTTTTGTCGAAGCATTTTTCGGGCCGGCAATGCATCGCATCCGCCGCGCTCGTGATCAAAGATCGAAAGGTTTTGTTTACCAAGCGCCGCGATCATCGGCCGGAATTCGACGGTTGTTGGGAATTTCCCGGCGGTATGGTAGAATTTGGCGAAGACCCCAAACAAACCGCTTTGCGTGAAGGAAAAGAAGAGACCGGCCTCAATATTCAAATTTTTAAAACTTTACCCGGTATTTACGCTCGTTTGGAAAAAAAATATAATTATCAAGTTTTTATTATTTTGTATTTAGCAAAATATATTTCCGGCAAAGTACGGATATCACCCCACGAATCATCGGATTTTGGCTGGTTTGATCTGAAGTCGGCTATGAGACTTAAATTTTTACCACTAAACAAAAAAATAATGAGTGAAAATTTGTCGATATTAAAACAATATATTGATTAATTATAAATTTATGCTCGATATCAAATTTATCCGCGAAAATAAAGATTTGATAAAAAATAATTGCTCCGCGCGCCATGTCAAAGTGGATATTGATAAGTTGCTCGAATTAGACGCTCGTCGACGCGATGTTTTGAAACTCGCGGAAACTTTACGCGCCGAGAGAAAACAAATATCCAAAAATAAACCCAGCGAGCAGGAAATTGCGCGCATGCGAACGGTGGGCGATGAGATCAAAAAACATGAAGACGCTCTCATGGATATCGAAAAGGAATATGTCGATTTGATGATGGCTGTGCCCAATCTAACTCATCCTGAAAGCCCGGTGGGCGGAGAAAATGATTTTAAAGTAATTTATACCAATCGCGAACCGCGCCAACATGATTTTTCTCCGAAAGATCACGAAGCATTGATGGCCGGACTTGATCTCATTGATTTTGAAAGAGCCACCAAGGTCAGCGGTGCCAAATTTTATTATTACAAAAATAATCAAGTCAGGCTGAATCGGGCTTTGATTAATTACGCTATCGATACTGTCACCGCTCATGGATACACCCTGATTGAAACGCCTGATTTGGCTAAGGACTCGATATTATCCGGCATCGGCTTTAATCCCCGCGGATCAGAAACGCAAATTTATTCGGTCGAAAATAGCGACTTGAGCTTGATTGGTACGGCCGAAATCACCATGGGTGGATATCATGCCGGAGAAATTTTGGATTTAGCCGGCGGTCCCAAAAAATATGTCGCTCTTTCGCATTGTTTTCGCACCGAGGCGGGAGCATACGGGCGCGAAAGCAAGGGTCTTTATCGCGTGCATCAATTCACTAAATTGGAAATGTTTATTTTTTGCAAACCAAGTGAAAGCGAAGCTCTGCACCAAGAAATTTTAGGCATTGAAAAGGAAATTTGCGACGGCTTGGATTTAGATTATCGTGTCATTGATATCCCAACCGGTGATCTTGGCGGACCGGCTTATCGCAAATATGATCTCGAAGGCTGGATGACCACGAAAGGGCGGGGGGGTGAACAGGGTGGATATGGAGAAATAACCAGCTGCAGTAATTGCACCGATTATCAGGCTCGCCGTTTGAATATTCGCTATCGCAAGGAGGATGGAACTACCGAGTATGTTCACATGTTAAATGGCACGGCTGTCAACAACAGTCGCTGGCCGCTAATTATCGCGGAGACTTACCAAAACAAAGATGGATCGATTGGAGTTCCCAAAGTATTGCAAAAATATTGCGGGTTGAAAAAATTGTAATTTATGTTGACTTGGGTGGAAATAAAGGCCGCTGCCTTGCGGCACAATATTGGTGTTTTTACGAATGTCGTTGGAAATGACAAGCTGCTCATGGTGGCCATCAAGGGCAATGCTTATGGTCATGGTTTTTTGGAAATGGCTCGAATTTTAAATACATTGAAAACTGTTAATCGATTTTGTGTCGTTGATTTGGGAGAAGCAATTCGTTTGATTGACGATAATATCAAGACAAAAATTATTATTTTGAGTTTTTTTGATTTAAACGATTGCGACAATATCAAACGGGCAATTTCAAATGGGGTGGCATTTCCGGTATATACTCGGGAGCAAGCTCGTCTATTGGACAAAATTGGAAATCAAATTAAGAAGAAAGCCGTAATTCATGTTAAAGTTGATTCGGGGGCATCGCGCATCGGAGTACTGGCGAGCGAGGCGGTCAAATTCGTCCAATCGCTCGATAAATTCAAATTTTTAAACATTGAAGGTATTTTTAGTCATTACGCCTCGAGCGAAGATGACAAACTTTTTACCGACAATCAATTATTAAAGTTTAAACAAGTAATTGAAGAATTAAAAAAACAAAATATCGATATTCCCATTCGACATTTATCATGCAGCACCGCCGCTGTCTTGTATCCGCAAACGCGATTTAACGCGGTTCGAATCGGGCTCGGCGCCTATGGGCTTTATCCGGATGAATTGACTAGAAAAAAAATTAAATTAAAGCCCGTTTTGAGCTGGCATACTATAGTTATGCAAGTAAAAATCGTTCCGGCCTGGTCAAAAATCAGCTACGGCGGGACATACACGGCCAAACGAGCTATCAAGTTGGCGATTTTACCGGTTGGTTATTACGACGGTTATGATCGGTCGCTCAGCAATCGCGCCGAAGTTATTATCAATGGCGTGAAATGTCCGATTCGGGGACGGATTTGTATGAATATGTGCATGGCAGATGTTACCGGATTAAAAAAAGTGAAAGCAGGGGACAGGGCCACCCTGATCGGTAAGGTCGGACGACAATCCATTACAGCCGATGAATTGGCCAAGATAGCGGAAACCATTAACTACGAAATCGTCAATCGAATCAACCCCCTGATACCGCGGATTGTCAAATAGCCATTAGCCGATTGTTTATGTTTCGGCATTATCAGTCACAAGGCGCTCACAGGCAATTTGCCCCATATCAAAGCGGGTGGAGGCGCTTTTTAAGCAACCGAAAAAAGAAACGGTTGGCGCCATCTTATTCAGGCGACAATAATTTCAATCGCTCAAATCCATTTGTTAAAAAAAATGCGTCTTCCGGAGATGTTCGAAAAATAATTTTCGTGTTGATTTTCGCGTCCGCGCTTATTTTATCCTGGATCGCCACACTTGTTTATTTACCGTATTTTAGAATTACCAAAGTAAATTACATCGGATTGCAGGTGATCAAAAAAAATGAAATTGACAGCGATATCAGCGGTAAATATTTCGAGGCCAAGAGCTTGTTGCCAAAAAATAATTATTTTTTAATGAGCGCGAATGAGATGGAAAAATATTTAACGCAAAATTATTCTCTTAGCAAAATCACCGTTAAAAAAGAATTTCCGAACAAAATTTTAATTGACTTAGAGGAAAAAATCTCTACCGTTATTTTTGACAATGGTTTTGATTACTATCTTCTTGATCAAAAGGGTAGCATCGTGAGACATCTCGCCAAGGTAGCTCCAAGTGAGGTGATTGATGCTCGGCCGATTATCTCCACTACCACCGAAGTGTCGTCGTCTACGATCTCGACTTTCACCGAGAGGATCCATCTGCCAAATTATAAAAAAATCAAATCCGATTTCGGTCCGTTTCCCATTATCTATGATTCGCGATCCCTGATCAACACATCGACCGAACAAATTTTGTCTGCCGATTTGATTGCCGGAGTCATTAATTTTTATACCCAGACTGAAAAGCAGGGGATAGCCAATATAAAATATTTGGTTTTAGATATGCCTTTGGCCGGAGTTACTGCCAAGACAGATCGCGCTTGGGATATATATTTCCAACCTCTGGAAAACATCAGCACGCAACTTTCAAATCTGAAGCTGATTGTCAAGGCCAATAAGCCAAACGAATATATCGACTTGCGTTATGGGGGAAGGGTGTACTGGAAGTGATTTGACAGGTTTGATTGGATAATGTAGAATTGAGTATAATAACTCTTACACTCAATTCTATTACATTAATATGCCCAAGAATAAGGCAAATCACATATCACGTTTACTCGGTCAACCATTTAAGGATATTCTACAGGATCTTTACCAGTCAAGGCTCTTATCGGGAGTTCAGATTGCCGACAAGCTTCATCGGCTTACCGGTATTCAACTAACAACCCGATCAGTGCCGCGCTCCTTGAAACAGTTTGGTCTAATCAGGTCATATAGCGAGGCATTTAAGTTGGCCATCAAGTCCGGTCGCAAATCATATGATCCACTACGTAAGCCAATCAAATCATCTTCATTGCGCCGCGGTATTAATCCCAAATTGAGATACCAAATCTTAAAACGAGACAATTTTAGCTGCGTTTTGTGTGGAAAGACTGCCAAAGATGATTTGTTGCAAATCGACCACATTATCCCGGTGGTTAAGGGTGGAAAAAACGAGATTGATAATTTACGCACACTTTGTCGAGAATGTAATAACGGCAAGATGCTGCTAGAAGAAAAATATGTATAGACTCCCCTATTTGGATGATTTTATTTTGAATTTGCGCGCTAATAATTTTTCGGAAGAAACCGCCTATAATTACGAGCGTGATTTAAATACGTTTGAGTTTTTCTTGAATAATGATGTTAAGAAATCATTTGAATCCGCTACCAAGACCGATATTTTGCGTTTTAAGGCCTATCTCACCTCAACTGATCGTAAGACCGCTCGCGAGCATAAGTCGTTACAAAAATTAGGTAGTTTTTCCATTAATCGTGTTTTATCAGCGTTGAGATCTTACTTGAAATTTTTAGAGGATATGGACCGAAAACCTCCCGTATCTTCGGCGGCGGTGAAGTTGCTTAAAACTGAGAAAAAACACGCGCGTATCCCGGAGTTTGAGGAAATTATCAAAATTATTGAATCACCCACCAAATACGAAGACGACGAGAAGGTTGGTTTACGAAATAGGGCAATGTTAGAGACGCTGTTTGCCACTGGTATGCGTATTTCCGAGCTGTTATCACTCAAAGTTAATCAAATTGACCAAACTGGCCGGATTTATGTGATGGGTAAAGGGAAAAAACAGCGATTTGTTTATCTTACTCCCCGCGCCTTAACTCATTTAAGGGTCTATCTGACAAAGCGCGCCAGCACCTCTGAAATGTTGTTTGTCCCCTATCGCGGTCGCAATAATAATGAAAAAAATAAGAAGATTTCTACCAATTATTTGCAATTTAAAATTAAGCGTTACCGTGAATTATTGGATATTAATATTCCAGTGAGCGCCCATACTCTTCGCCATGCATTTGCCACTTTTTTGGCCGAAAAAGGCGCCAATCCGGCGGCAATTCAGATACTTTTGGGACATGAGTCGTTGGACACCACCACCCGCTATGTTCATGCATCGGACCGTTATGCCGAAAAGGCGCATCATGATTTTCATCCATTGTTTGGTAAATAAGTACCACTGATGATTATTGGATAATTGTCTTTTTATCAAAAAACCGGTTATCGTGCCGGTTTTTGTATTCATATAAATTTGGCTATTTCTTGCTGGCCTTGATAATGTAATCAAGCATTTTGTCAAATGGTATCCCGGCGGCTTTGGCCGCCTCGGGCAATAATGATGTTTTAGTCATGCCGGGAATGGTATTAGTCTCTAAAATATAGTATCCCCCATCGTCTCCGACAAAGATATCAGTCCGCGACATGGCTTTACACCCGAGAGCGATATGCGCCTTTAGGGCCAGCTCTTGCAGATCATGATTGATGTGGCCGGGAAAATCAGCGGGACACACATGAGTGGATCCACCGGCTTTGTATTTGGATTTATAGTCATAAAACTCGCCCAGATTGGGAATAATGCGAGTCGGCGGCAGGGCTATCGGTGAACCATCTTTTTCAATCACGCCACAGGTCGCTTCCTTGCCCACAACAAACTTTTGCACCATCAGCCAAGGAAATTTTTTGATAGACTTGTTAATCTGGCTCAATAATTCAGCTTCGTTTTTAACGATACTTACCCCCACCGCCGAACCCTGGTCAACCGGCTTCAAAACACACGGATACCCTACCCGTTCGCTGACATCGCCGATGATCGAATCGCGCCGATTTTTCCAACCGTCTTTTTTAAAATGAATAAACTGTGGAAACGGCAAACCATTGGCAAAATATACCTGATTAGCATAGACTTTATTCATCGCGAGAGCGCTCGCCAATACTTTTGAACCGGTATACGGCAAATTCATCGCCTCAAGCATGCCCTGAAGTGTCCCGTCCTCCCCAAAAGTGCCGTGTAAAGCGATAAAAACCATGTCAATTTTATTTTTCGTCAAATCGTCGTCTTTGATGGGAACCATTTTTTTAGCGACCGTTTTAGATTTTTTATTGTCCGCATTTAACAATTCATAGTATCCCCTATCTAAAAAGATTTTATTTTCTTTGGAAATAAAAAGAGGTAAAATATCATATTTTTTCTTATTCAATTGCTCGCAAATGGCTTTTCCCGTAACTAAAGAAATTTCTCTTTCGGCCGATGGTCCTCCCATGAGCACCGCTAAGCGCAATTTTTTTGTCATAATTTATTGAATTAAATAATTCATGGGGTCAACCGGAATGCCGTTTTTGCGCACTTCGAAATGCAGGTGCGCGCCGGTCACAAATGGCCCCGAACCCACCGCCCCGGGAGCCCCGCCGGAATATCCGATCACATCTCCTTTGTTTACGAATTGATCTTCAGAAACGGAAATCGAACTCATATGGCCATATAGCGTGGAAATTTCCCCGGTGTGCACCAATAAGACATAGCTATAACACGACGCCAAGGCGCATCTTTTGGCCCGACCGACATAACCAGCGCCAGCCGCTCGCAATGCCGTGCCTTGCGATGCCCTAATATCAACGCCACTGTGCTCAAAAACATTTCGGAAAGGATAGTCAGGGTCATGAAAGGTGGCGGTGATATACCGGCTCGATACCGGCCAGCTCAAACTGAAATCCCCGTCCGCTTGAATCTTGTCTTGTTGCTCCAGTCTCTTACTGACTTCTTTTTCGTAATTGCGAATCTCACCCTCGGTTGATTGATATTGTTGTTTCAAGCTACTAAGCAAGGTCTTGAATTTTTGCTCCGACGACTTGGTTTGATTCAATAAATTTTGTTTGGCCGTGGTCTGATCAGTCAGATCTTTGCGTTTATTTTCCAGTTCGATTTTTAAAGTTTCATATGACAGGTGTTTTTGTTTCACTTGTTCGCGTTTCTCATCCATCGCTTCTTTGATCAGACGCATGGTTTTCACATTTTTACCGAGATCAGTATAGACATTTTCCAAATAGCGCACCTGATTGTAAAAATCCGAAAAATTATCATTAGTCATCATTATCTCGAGATAATTTTTCTGATCTTCTTTGTAAACATCGCGAATGATCGCGGCCACGATATTTTTTTGTTTGGACATCGCCACCTCTTTATCTTGAATCGATAAATCCAACGCTTCGATTTCCAGCTGAGCAGAGCGCATTTTTTCTAAAGTAACATCGATTTCAGCATCAATACGAGCCAGGCTATTATCGTAAATTTTGATTTGATTTTTGAGCGACCGCGCTTCCAATTGATACTTTTCGACATTTTTTTGGTATTTACCCATGGTTTCCTCGAGCTGTTTGATAGTATCTTTGCGTTTGGCGATTTCAGTATTCAAAGCATCGATTTCAGCGGTGTTACCGCCGGTTTGAGCCAACGCCAAAATCGGGGCAAGATTTCCCCCGAAAATCAAGGTGGTAATAATTACTAAAACAGGCAATTTCATCAAATTAATTTAGTGAGCGCAATCTCCAAACGACGCAAAGATTCATCTTTGCCCAACACCTCCGCGATTTCAAAGGGACCGGGAGATTTATCTTGACCGGACAAGGCGACCCGCAGAGGCCATAAGACCGGGCCATTCGAATAATTATTTTCCTTGATCCACTCCCCCACTTTTGTTTCCAAAGACAATTTATTCCAGTCTTGAACACTAAAAGTGTTCAAGAAATCATTTAATTTCGGCAGGATTTCTTTGACTGCTTCGATTGAACTTTTTTTCCAAACTAATATTTCCGAAGCATAATCCGGCAGGGCAAAGACAAAACCTAAGGCTTCGGGAAACTCCGCCAAAGTAGTCACTCGCTCTTTTTCGAGCGGTAGCGCCTTGGTCAATAGCTCATCGCTCACTATCAAATTATTCTTATCAAAAAAAGGTCGAGCATATTTGATCAGGCGGTCAATCGGTATGGATTTAATATATTCTTTATTATACCAATCTAATTTTTCCAAATTAAATACCGCCCCGCTCTTACCCACCTTTTCCAAACTAAATTCCTTAATCAAATCATCCAAAGAAAACAGTTCGCGATTGTCGCCCGGATTCCAACCCAGCAAAACCATAAAATTGATAATTGCCTCCGGTAAATATCCCTTTTGAACATAATCAGCTACCGAAACATCGCTTTGGCGTTTGCTTAATTTCGATTTATCGCTATTTAAAAGCAGGGCCAAGTGAGCAAATGCCGGCGCTGTCCAACCGAAAAATCGGTATAATTGCAGGTGTTTGGGTGTGCTGGAGATCCACTCTTCGCCCCGAATCACATGAGTAATCTGCATGTGATGGTCGTCTACCACCACCGCCAAATGATAGGTCGGGAAACCGTCGGTTTTCATAATTACCTGATCGTCCACTAATTCGTTTTTTACGCAAATTTCACCGCGAATTAAATCAGTAAATACCGCCTCCCCTGTCTTGGGCATCTTCATGCGCACCACATGTTTTTCTCCTGACTGCGCGCGTTTTTTGGATTCGGCCGGATCAAGATCGCGACAGTGTCCATCATAGCCAGTGGGTAGCTTATTTAATTGTTGCATTTTTCGCAAATCCTCGAGACGCTCGGAACTACAGAAACAATGATACGCGTCACCTTGATCAATCAATTGATCGCAATACTTGTGATAAATATCCAATCTTTCGGACTGAATATAAGACCCAAACTCACCTTTTTGAGAAACACTGCTATTATCACCAAGCACAACACCTTCGTCCGGATTCAAACCAATCCAATCCAGAGTTTCAAGGATTTTTTTGGTGCCATCAGCCACGAAGCGCTCGCGATCAGTATCTTCGATTCGCAACAAAAATCGCCCACCGTGTTTCTTGGCAAATAAGTAAGCATACAAAGCGGTGCGCAGATTGCCGATATGCATGTATCCGGTCGGCGACGGAGCGAAGCGAGTTCGTACCATAAAAAATCAAAAATATAAAATCAAATATCAAAAATTATTTTTGAATTTTGATTTTTTATCTTTAATTGTTTGCCATAATAGCAACAAGCTAAAAATAATGGTAGCATTTAAAATTCTAATCAGTCTTTCTGGTTGTCTCACCAATCGATACACCCACTCCAGCCCTACTCGACGCATGATCAGCGGCGCGCGCGGAATCACTCCAGATAAATAATCAAATGATCCTCCTACCCCCATAGCGACTCGCACGCCAGGCAGTTTACCAATATTTTCGTGAATCCATTTTTCTTGCTTGCCCATGCCAAAGGCTACGAATAAAATTTTGGCTCCGGAGGCATTGATTTTTTGTATTATACTTTCGTTATCAATGGCGCTCATGCCGATTTTTTCATCAAATTTCGGACCGATTTCACCAAATATTTCCAGACCATTAAATTGCCTTTGTAAATTTTTGATCGCGCCGATTAAAATGATTTCACTCGCCGATCCCAATAAAAATATTTTTTCTTTTCGTTCGAAAGCCAACCGACACACCCCTATCATCAAATCGATGCCGGTCAAACGCTTTAATTTCCCGAGTGACGCCAGATATAAACCTGTGCCATCGCAAATATTCAGACCAGCGTCATTGAGCACGCTACAAAAATATTTGTCGCCTTGCGTCTTGACTAAAAATTCCGGATTGGGCGTAAATACCTTTAATTGGTTGGCGGAGTCGATATTGTCCTTGATCAATTCTATCGCGCGACACTCATCGACAATATCAATTTTAACTCCTAAAATTTCGACGCGATTCACAATGAAGCGGGTTTCGTATTATTATCGTCCACCGGCATGACACTATGTTTCTTTTTGCTGAAATAAAAAATATACAATATCTCCAAAATACCGACGGTATTGATCAAAAGCAAAACAATAAACCATGGCTTGCTTCCCTGGCGCGCGGCAATCCACAACGCCCACCCCTTCCATATCATCGCCCAAGCGATGAGCAATGGGATCAGAAAAACCAACCCCATCAAAAACGCCACCGGAAAAACACCTTCGCCTACTCTAAACACTGGCTCCATCATATGATTATATTAAACTTAATTAAGATTCTATGTTATGATATAATTGTATCACAAAGCATTTAGCTTGACAATATTTGCGAGCATGTTAGAATATTATCACTCTGTATATAAGAGTGATAAACAATAATTTTATGACCCCACAAAATTTTACCAATAAATCCCAGGAAATGATCCAGCGGGCGGCCACTATCGCCCACCAAAACGGCCAAGCGCAAGTCGAGCCACCTCACTTATTTTTTGCTTTTCTCGATGACGAAGAAAGCGTGATTATCTCACTTTTACGCAAACTCAACGCCAACTTAATCGCCATTCGCGCCGACATCCAAGCGCTGATTGATAAACTACCGAAACAAACCGCCCTGTCGAATAGCGCGGTTGGACAAATCATGCTTAGCCAATCGATGATATACATATTTCAAACCGCCGGCGTTGAAGCGCAAAAAATGGGCGACGAATACATCAGTGTCGAGCATTTATTTATCGCGTTTCTGACCGGAAAAAATCCAATCAGCGAACTCCTTGGCAAACACGCGATCCAATACGACACCGCCCTCAAAGCGCTATCGCAGATTCGCGGATCGCAAAAAGTGGATTCGCCCGAACCGGAAAGCAAATATAACGCGCTCGAAAAATACGGAAAAAACCTCACCAATCTCGCGCGTCAAGAAAAGATCGATCCCGTGATTGGTCGTGATGATGAAATTCGCCGAGTAATGCAGATACTATCGCGCCGGACCAAAAATAATCCGGTACTAATCGGCGAGCCCGGCACCGGCAAAACCGCGGTCGTCGAGGGGCTGGCTCAACGCATCGTCAATAGCGATGTCCCCGACTCTCTCAAAAACAAAGAGATTTTTGCGTTGGATATCGGCTCGCTGCTCGCGGGCACAAAATTTCGCGGTGAATTTGAAGATCGCCTCAAAGCCGTGCTCAAAGAAATCAATGCGAGCGCCGGTAAATTTATTTTATTCATCGACGAGCTGCACACTATTGTCGGCGCGGGAGCGAGCGAGGGCAGTATGGACGCGTCCAACATGCTCAAGCCCATGCTCGCACGCGGTGAATTGCGCTGTGTTGGCGCCACGACACTCAAAGAATTTCAAAAGCATATCGAAAAAGACGCGGCGCTTGAACGCCGATTTCAACCGGTGCTCGTGGCCGAACCATCAACTGACGACGCCATCGCCATCTTGCGTGGCATCAAAGAAAAATACGAAGTTCATCACGGTGTGCGCATCAAAGACAGCGCTCTTATCGCCGCGGTCAAACTTTCCGAGCGGTATATTTCCGATCGATTTTTACCGGATAAAGCCATCGATCTCATCGATGAAGCCGCTTCGGCGCTACGCCTCGAAATCAACTCTATGCCCGACGAGCTCGACAAGATGAAGCGCAAAATGATGCAGCTCGAAATCGAAAAACGAGCGCTTAAACAAGAGAAAGATGAACCAGCCAAAGAACGCCTGTCAAAATTGGAAAAAGACCTATCCAACCTCAAAGAAGAAAGCGTCGAACTTGAAGCGCAGTGGAAAAATGAAAAAGAAGCCATCACGCAAATCCACGATCATAAACGCGAAATTGATCAACTGAAACAACAGGCCGAGATCGAGGAGCGGCGCGGTGATTTGCAAAAAGTCGCAGAAATTCGTTATGGAAAAATCCCCCTGCTCGAAGGCGAGATTCGCAATGATGAAAAAAAATTAGCCTCGATGCAAAAAAATCGCGGGATCTTGAAAGAGGAAATTTCCGAAGAAGACATCGCTCAAGTGGTGGCGCGCTGGACCGGTATTCCGGTATCAAAGATGCTTAGAAACGAACTGGCTAAACTGGCGGAAATGGAAAAAGCGATGCAAGAAAAAATCATTGGCCAAGATGAGGCGGTCACGGCTGTAGCAAACGCCATTCGCCGCAGTCGCGCCGGTATTTCCGATCCCAAACGCCCGCTTGGTTCGTTTATTTTTCTTGGTCCCACCGGCGTGGGCAAAACCGAGCTCGCGAAGGCCTTGGCCGAATTTCTATTTGATACGCCAGATGCTCTCGTGCGAGTAGACATGAGCGAATACATGGAAAAACACGCGGTCAGCAAGATTATCGGCTCCCCTCCCGGCTATGTCGGCTACGATGAAGGCGGACAACTGACCGAGATCATTCGGCGTCGTCCTTATGCCGTGATACTTTTTGACGAGATCGAAAAAGCGCACCCCGATGTGTTTAATTTGCTTTTGCAGATCCTCGATGACGGTCGAGTGACCGACGCCAAGGGACGCACGGTAAACTTTAAAAACTCGGTCGTAATTATGACGAGCAACATCGGCAGTCAAGAAATTTTGGACTTTAACAAAAAAGGCGAATTTGGCTTTGGCAAAAATACCGCGCGCAAAAATCACAATGAAAATGAAATCACCACGCGAGTTACCGAGCTACTACGCGAGCGCTTTCGTCCGGAATTTTTAAATCGCGTCGATGAAACAATTGTTTTTCATTCGCTCACGGAAAAACAGATTGAACGAATCGTGGAACTGCAATTGGCTGAAGTGCAAAAACGATTGGACGAACGCAAAATTAAATTGGTTGTGAGCGCCGAAGCGAAAAAATTACTCGCTAAAGAAGGCTACAATCCGGATTTTGGGGCGCGTCCGCTCAAACGGCTCATTCAAACGGAGCTACTCGATAATATGGCCATGCTATTGGTCGAGGGAAAAATTGGCGACGGCCAAACCGTCATGGCGGAAGTCGAGAAAGGAAAAATTGTGGTGAAATAATATGGCCAACCAAAAATATCGGCATTATAAAGGAAAGATTTATGAAATGGTTGGAGTCGCTCGCCATAGCGAGACACTTGAAGAGATGGTGGTGTATCGCGGACTATATGATGACGAGCAATTTGGGCACAATCCCCTCTGGGTCCGACCCAAAGCTGAATTTTTTGGAACGGTGATGATTGACGGGAAGGAGATATTGCGCTTCGAGCCGATTAAATAGCAAAGTGACCTTGATATTTATCGAAACAGCCGTACTTTAACGGTTGATGTGACAAACAGCTAATGTGATTTGCGCATCCGACCGACATGGTGATATAATATTGGTAATTTATAGAAAGGCTCCTATAGCCCCAATTTTCAAAAATTTTTTTGTAATTTTAGCCAAAAAATCAATGAGTTGGTTTATAGGTAGTTTTGTGAAATATGCTTTTCTTTTTTGGCTAACGCCAGCCACTTTTCTATAACGAACAAATTTTATTTTGATAGTGATTGAGGGGGGTATTAGGTATTTTCTTCGCTTCGCTACGAAAACAAATTATAACTACTTTTCACTAATTATTATTCTATGGAAGGTAAAGAGCCCAACCAAAACGAAACGACAGAGCATTGGAATCAACAAATTGAGGTTGAAAAATTAAAAAATAACGGCTTTGATAGGGCCGCAATTTATTTGGAAGACCCTGAACTTGTAGATGAATTACATCTCAGCGACATCCTCGCGCTTAATGAATTATCGCTAAGAAGCGGACTAACTGAAAAAATTTTATTTAATGGAAAAGAAATTGATCCAGACCTAATTCCATCGCTTACTACCCAAGCGATTAACAAATTAAGAGAGCTAATTCCTAATGCGGAAAAACCGCTTACTCTTGAAGATGCTTTTTTGATAGTTTCAACCTTTCAACAACACCAATCTGTAAATCAAAGGATCACATCACCAAATGAAAGATCTACTTCGATAAATAAAAAATATCTTGATCCCGGTATAGCGTGCGGCCTTTTCCATGCCGCTTATTTCTATGCGCCATTTCCTGAACACAGAAAGCCAGGCGACATTTATGCCCCACCAGTTGCTTTTATAGAAAAAGTAATATCAACCGAACCGGAAACTGAAGAAAACATTCAGTTTTCAAATCAGATAATGACGAGATTACTTCAATACTATAACACTGAGTTGCGCCGTAAGCATCATTATTATAATTACATATCAATGCAGGGAAAGGCAAGCTGGAGTACAGCAAAATTGAAAGACGTAGAAAAACAAGATAAGGTTAAAATCGCAGACGAAATCAAAATTGATTTAAAAGGTTATGATGGAAAATTGAGCGGGAGAAACACCAACAAATCAAGAAATTTTCCAGCATCAGAGTATGATAGTGATATGGAGCAAGCGCTTCACGCATTTATACGGCCACTTCGTGGAACACACATGGAAGGACCGGAAGAAATTTTAAGTTTAGCTGTTATGGACGATACACCTTTTGCTAAAAAGTTAGCTGAAAAATTTAGAGAAATCGCGCAAAAAAATCCACCTCAATATTTTGATCCACCATATACAAAAAATTGGCTGACACAACCATTAGGTTGAAATAGTAAATTTTAGCTTCGGGGCATTCACCCCCAACCTCTCTGCCCCTACGCCAAACAAATGATAAAATAAAATTTGTTCGTTATAGAAAAGTGATCCGTGCGAACGGATAAAAAGAAAAGCATACATCACAAAACTAATTATATACGGCTCAAAAAATATCCCGATTTAATCGGGATATTTTGTTTCGCCCAAATTTTGACCTGTTATTTTATCCACGATTATGGTAGAATGACGGTATTATGCAGATATATAAAACTCGGGCAAAAAAATTTGCTGGCACGGACTTTGGCGAAGTGCACAGACAGGCTTTCGGCCTATATACCGAAATCAAAAAGAAATCAAAACGCCGGACATATATTAGGTCGGCGTATTTTGCTAAAGAAAAAATTTTCCTTGATTTGTACTGGCATCATTTGTTTGAAAAGTCCAACTGGCGGGATAGGGTTAGACGGATGAAATTTTTTGGTTGTGCTGTGGAGCTTATTCAAACTTCGCACTTCAAACCCAATCAAACAAAGAACCCAAATGAGCCAAAAGAAATGCTTTATCGTTTTTACGGTACTGATGCCAATAATGAAATATTTTGTGTACAAATCAAAGAAAATTTGAAGAAAAAACAGAAATTTTTGATTTCGGTATTTCCAGTGGATGGTCCAATCTTTCACTGAAACAAAAAAGAACTTTCCGCTAAGTGTGGTATAGAAACCACGGCCGAAAGCCTTTTTCTTGATTATATAGTACCATAGATATACAATAGTGTCAATAGGCGGAGTGTGGATAAAATAACCGGCCAAAACTTACTAACAGTATGACAGAAGAAAATTTTGATAAGGATATAAAGGATAACGGGGAATTTTACAAGAAATTAAATAAATGGCTCGAAAAGGAAAGGTCTAAAATTTTTTAGTAAACAACACATAACTAATTATGCTCAAAGAATTTAAACAATTTGCAGTCAAAGGAAACATGATCGACATGGCGGTGGGTATTATTATCGGCGCCTCTTTTGGCAAGATTGTGACTTCCTTGGTCACCGATATTTTAATGCCACCGATTGGTGTCATATTGGGCGGAATCGATTTTTCCAGTCTCGCCATTACTATGAAAAAAGCGACCGCGACGACTAGTGCAATCACCCTAAATTATGGTTTATTTATAAATACGGTGGTCGATTTCGTGATTATCGCTTTCGCAATGTTTGTCGTTGTCAAGCAGATAAATAGATTCAAAAAGAAAGAGGAAGCAAAGCCGTCTAATACGAGTGATGAGGTGTTGCTTTTGAGAGAAATCCGAGATGTACTCAAAAATAAGTAGGGTGAAAGTATGTGTCCCCTCGCCTACCCTAAATATAGTCATGTCAATATTCGAATCTTATGAGCCAAAAGATAACCCAAGATGGTATAGGAAGCGAAATTTCTGGCTACATCATACAACTAATTATATACGGCTCAAAAAATATCCCGATTTAATCGGGATATTTTGTTTCGCCCAAATTTTGGCTTGTTATGTTATCCACGATTATGGTAGAATATTGGCATTATGGATGTTTATAAAACAAAATCCGTTCGCTTGCCGAGTACTCACTGGGACAAAGTGATGGAAAAGGCTTTTGGCCAGTACAAAATTATTAAGAACAAAACCAAAAGACGACCGTATGTTCGGTCGGCTTATTTTGACAAGGAAAAAATATTCTTGGGTCTTTTTTGGCACCATTTGCACGAAAAAAATAATATTCGAGATAAAACTAGACGACTTAAATACTTTCCTTGCGCGATTGAGCTTATTCAAAATAGCAAGATCAAACCTACTACCCAAACCAGTAAAGAAGAACCGAATATTTCTTTGCATCGCTTTGCCGGTGTTACCCCTGACAACAATAGTTTTTTCGTGCAAATAAAGGAAAATACAAAAAATGGCCAAAAATGGTTAATTTCAGTATTTCCTCATGATGAGTAAAACAAAAAAGAACCTCTGACCAATTTGGGGCAGTAACCCCGGCCAAAAGCCTTTTTCTTGATTATATA
>Ga0172379_10003023_pt1 | contig 27911 bp, 23 predicted proteins | sample GrowelOW334metaG_FD_119756 | JGI IMG/M metagenome (GOLD analysis project Ga0172379, IMG submission 119756) | Groundwater microbial communities from an aquifer near a municipal landfill in Southern Ontario, Canada - Groundwater well OW334 metaG | ecosystem: Environmental > Aquatic > Deep...
AGTTGGTGAGAGAGGTAATTGGGGTATTGTTGAACGATATGTAAAGAATCAGGGACAGAACTTACAGGATGCGCAGTTGCGCCTCTTTTAATACCCCGTCGGCTTGCCGCGGGGAATTTTATTGCTATTAAAAAACATGTAAACGAAACTCTTGCTCCGAAGACGCGAGCCACAACTATCCCTGTCGAATATATATGTCCTATATCATTGGAGCTTATGCAAGTGCCAGTGTATGCGCATGAGGTATACCAATCTGAGAGGGCACATATATATGAGGAAAAGTGGCTTAAAGAGTGGTACGAAAAAGATAAAACATGCCCAGAATGTAGAAAGCCGTTGACGACAAATGAATTTAAGCCCAACCATCTTTTGCGGCAAGAAATGGATAATTTTTTTAGAGATAATCCGCATTTACGTCCGAAAGCTACAATGCCTAAGCCATCTCCAGCGTCTCAAGCAACCCCAGACAGCTCTTCGGAACAACATCGTATCTTTCGACCACTGTTATTTTAAGGTGGGCGTAAGTAGTACAACTAAAAATATTAGTCGCACCGCGTTGAAGCCAATGCCATTGTCAAAGATGGCGTTGGCTTCAAAGAAGGAAGTGTAAACATCAGCAAGGTTAGTAATTCTATTTTACAGTTTAATTCGCAATAGTGTGTATTTGGCGTTGTTCTTTGTTTTTTTGTACCCCCTCTTTTTTATTCCAACTGAAGTTTGATTTTTCAGTCTTAAGTAGTGTACTTGCTTCATGGAGCCAGCTAAACGCCCGCTTTATTTACCGTAACTCCCCAGGTATCTAATAAAAACAATCAAACAGCCACAAAGTGGCAAAATAAGATAGCCCAGCCTAAGCGAGCTAGCGAGCGCAGGGCTGGGTGAAAGGAACATAGGATTTTGAGCGCTGAAAGTGCGAAATAAAAATTATGGGAACTTCTTATTGAAAATTATTAATTAAGAATTCCTTAATTTTAAAAGTATACCGGTGGGTGTATATTTGGAGCCAGCTTATATGAGCAAGGCTTTAAGTTATAAATATTAGTTTAGTACCCAGAGCCGTATATTAAAAATAATTTTCGTTAAATTAATATTAGGAGTGTTTATGCAACAACATCCAGGGTCTTCTAGCGCTTTATTATCTGCTGCTTCAGCAATGTCTACAAGTATAGCCCCTGTGACAGTTACTGCAACACCAGCTGCTTCCAGTGCTGCGGCCGCTACAACAACGCAAGAAGATTCAGATAATGATAGCGTAAAAACTGCGGTTTACACACCAGCGCAAGAGGTGCCAGCTGTTTCATCCGCATCATCTGCTAGTTCAACAGCTGCGACTACTAGTGCTATATCATCTTCTACTTCGGCGATGCCTCGGTACGATATAGATCAAGAGGAAGAAGATGCTGATACAGCAGCTTCTATAGTATCTGAAAATACAAAAACTTCTCCTGAGGTTGGGGAAGAATCGTCATCTGCTAGCTCCGCAACTGCAGTCTATGAAGAGGAAAAATACTATCCTTTAGAATTAATTCTGAAATTTTTTAAAAAGATAAAGCCTGCGATTATCAAAATATTATCAGCAGAAAAGGAGGAGGATTTGCTGAATAAGTTGCAGGATTTATGTAAGTCCCCGGACTGGATATTCATCAATATTTTTCTAGGATCCTACCACATGTCTGGTATTAAAAAGCAAGACTGCCCATATCTTATCATTAAACTTGAGCTTTTTATTAGATCTTTAGAACAAGGTTTAAAACAAGGTTTAGAAAATTTAAGGGAAAATTATGATAAAATTCAGGTTGCTTTTGATACTGCTGTTAAAGCCGCCACAAAGTATGAGGTACTTGGCTCGGCAGTAACGTCTGTTGCGCCAGTAGCATCTGTTTCTTCTGGCTGCATTATTCCTGCTTTTTGGATAGGAGCTTTTAGCCCTAGCGTTGCAATTAGGGTAATAGCACCCGTGGAAAATGGAGAAAATAAAAATATTCTGCATTTAGCTGAATTAATGTTTCCAGCCCTACAAGGTTGTATTGAAAGCATATTGGGAAAGCTAAACGAAATAAAGATTGCAGACCAGGAGCATTTCGAAAAAACGGATTATTTCCTTTTAAGGAGAGAATTGCAAACGATCTTAAAGTATTTATTTATAAACACCGATTTGATGACAGCCCTCAAAAAGATAGAAAGTTTTAAACTTGTAACGCTAAAAGGGATTGAGCGAAGGTTCATCGAAGGAGTGAAGGAAGTTATTGTTTTTTTACACCCGGATGTGGAAAGTTTGGTTATAAACCATATATCTTTGGAGGATTGTTTTGTTAAGGTTCAAGAATGTTGGAAGGAAATATGTCAAGTGAATAGCGTTAGTCCAACACCCGTTTTCAGCTTTGCATTTGCCACACCAACATCTACAAGCGCAGTGCCTGTGGTAGCAACTGTACCCCCCCCTGTTTCTAATGATGCTTTAACTGTTGGTGAGTTGCAGGAATTAGCTAAGGAATTTTTTAAAAAGATATGGTCAAAAATTTTGCCCATATGGCATAAAATATTTGATACAGTAAATGCGGAATCATCAACAGAGAAAGATAATTTAGTTGAACAATTGCGAAATGGGCTGAATGGATTATTTGAAGACGAACAGTGGAAAGTAACCGAAGGATTGGTAAAGATACTAGCGAGTAGTCCTTATGTTGAAACGCAAGATAATAAATTAAAGGCTTACCAATTACTTATCGGTGGAATTAGGATTATGTCTCAGGATGGTATAGGATATTTAGAACATGTGTTGTTTAAGGTTCTAGGTGCTCTGAAAGAGATATATCTAAATGATAGGGTTGCTATAACACCTGTTTCTAGTTCTGCATTTGCCACACCAACATCTACAAGTGCAGCGTCTGTGATAGCAGCTGCACCAAGTGTTTTTTCACCTATATCATTTTCTAGATTAATATCTTTTCAAGTGTCGCATGTGTCATTATTTGTAAGACCCGTAGCACAACCTGCTGCAATGCTACCTTTAGCTCAAAATGGATCAGTTAGTTCAACAACAGTGGCTACTACTAGTAGCAGTGCTTCTGCTTTTTCTGGAGGTGGTTCTGGTTCTAGTGCTGCTGCTTTGCTTAATCCATCTCTAACGCTTAAAGCAACCCCAGACAGTTCTTCGGAACAACATCTTATCTTTCGACCATCGTTATTTTAAGGTAGTCGTAAGTAGTACAACTAACAATATTCACACCGCGTTGAAGCAAATGCCATTGTCAAAGATGGCATTTGTTCAATTTTTCTAGACTAAAATAGCTTCTCCAAGCGATAATAATCGCTATGGGTATAGTAGTTGCGAGTGCTGTAGAAAAAGAACTGCAAAAGTTGGCGAATAGTGCAAAGGCTGTAGTGCTGCAGCGGTTTTTTAAAACTGGTCCGGGCGAATATGGCGAAGGGGATAAGTTTTTCGGTATTACAGTGCCAGTTTTGCGTTCTGTCGCTAAAAAATACTCCACGTTAGATTTTTCTTCACTTTCTAAACTCCTAGAATCGCCTTGGCACGAGATGCGTTTACTCGCGCTTCTTATTCTAGTTTTGCAATATCAAAAAGCCTTTAAGCTGCAAGAGAAAGAGCTTTGTGGCGATATTTATAAATTTTACATTTCTAATTTTCAACGCATTAATAACTGGGATCTAGTTGATTTAAGTGCACCGCATATAGTTGGTGCTGAGTTGTTTCCAAAAGATCAAAAACAAAGCGGCGAGATTTTACTTTCTTTTTCTAAAGATAAAAATTTGTGGCTGCGTCGTATTGCTATTGTTTCAACTTTTTATTTTATTCGTAATAATTACTTTTCGCATACTCTAAATATTTCAGAGTCTTTGCTAGAAGATAAAGCAGATCTGATTCACAAGGCTTCTGGCTGGATGCTTAGGGAGGTTGGTAAGCGCGATCAAGAATGTTTAGAAAATTTTTTACGTAAAAATAAAGCGCTTATGCCTCGCACAATGCTGCGATATGCTATAGAGCGTTTTCCTGAGGATTTAAGAAAGGGTTACTTGAGAGGAGGCTAATATGTTTGGGCATTTTCCTAAAACCTCTAAGGGGAGCATTAATAGTCGTGGTTGTAGTTCTGCTTCATCGACCAGGAAGTTTTCTTTGCTTTCTAAGGATATGCAGGATAGTGAGAATCAGATAATAAATACTTTACGCACTAACGGTTGGGTATATGAAGCGGAACGAAGTACCGGGAGCATGTACAGCGATTCTAATGTGATTATTGTTGGTGGCACTCCATTGTCTAAAGTAACGACGGATTACGCAGATTTTTTTCATCGGAAATTAGATTTAGAAAATATTCAATGCGCAAGGAGAATTGTGGATGGATGGCACCAGCCTTTAGTAAAATTGCCAGCTTCGATTGTTTTTGCTGATCTAGCAGATGCTAGGACAGGTTGGAATTTGTGTGGTGGTTTAAGCACGAGTGCTGAATTTGGGGTTTTTGGTGGCGATGTTATATTACGTACTTCTTTGAGTGGTAATTGGAAGTTTTGGTGCATTAATCCAGTTTCAAAAGAGGCTGATTATAAAACTTTGTTTCAACATTGCTGCATCGAAAGTTTTTACACGTACAGCCCTGAAAACAACTGGAAGCCTCAGTTTACTCGATTTGAGACTGATACAACTACCTCTTGGTTTTTAGATCTTTGCTTACAAAAAAGAAGCATTGTCGCTGAGCTGGAAGAGCATTACAAGCAAACCCTGCAGCCTTTATCTTCTAAGTGAATTTTTTAATCCTGCCCCAACTCCGCCTTTTGCATCAAATAAGCTCTATGTTGCAAGTAAGCATTTCTCATAAAAGAGTAGGGATCAAAAGATTGATTGATGACTTTATCGCTTGGTAGCAAGCTATCGCGCATATCAATCCAGCGCATAGCCACGAAGGCATATCGCGTGCCGTCTGATTTTATCATAGGCCACATTGTCAAAAATTGGTAATATACGGGCAAAGATGGGGCGTCATTTAAAGTGCTAGGTCCTAGGAATGGAATCACGAAGTAGGGTGTATTTCTAGATCCCCACTGTGCGAAAGTAAGTCCCAAGTCGGTGTAGTGTTTTTTAACCCCCATTAAGGTAGCCATATCGATTAGTCCGCCGATGCCAAAAGTAGTATTAATAACTAAACGTGTGAAATCACTAAGAGCCTGTTTGCCGCGCGCTTGTAGGAAATCATTAGCTATGGTTGGAATTTCATCGGTGTTATTGAAGAAGTTATTGACGCCTTTTTGAGCAATGTTAGGGACTACTGTGTCATAGACTACGGCAATGGGGCGAATAATAATTTTATCCAGGAAACGGTTGAATGCAAAAGTTTTGCGATTGAATTTTTCAAATGGATCAATAGTAGCGTAAGCGTTGGTTATTTCTGGAAAGTTAGTGTTAGTAGCATCGTCACCGTAAAAGTCATTCTCGTCATTTGGTTGAAGAGGATTTGCAACTGGGTTGTCTGCTGGGTTTTGTACTTTGGCTTCAGCTGCGTAAACGTCGGTGCCAATGAAAGTGAGCATTAAGCTCATTAATGTAGCAGATAAAAATTTCAGAAATATTTTTTTGTCCATGTACATCACTCAGAAGGTTAATAGAATCCAAAAGTCATTATATTTTTCTTTGTACTGCAAGTAAACAGATAAAACACTGTAGAGACGCGATTTATCGCGTCTGATTTATGTACAGTTTGATCATCCGATCCCAAATCTTTCCAGGCTTGCCATTCCCAATAATTTTCCCATCCAATTTTACAATAGGAAAGATGCCACGTGATGAGCTGGAAATCCAGACTTCATCAGCGCTGAAGAGGCGATCTTTCAGTATTTCTTCTTCGCGTAGAACAAAATTATTCTCGCGGGCAAGTTTTAGAATCAAATTACGCGTTACTCCACTTAAGTTTTCTTCCGAAAGTGGAGGAGTGAAAATTATGCCTTTTTCTACGATAAAAACATTGCTAGAAGTTCCCTCTAAGGCATAACCGTTACGGATTAAAATAGTTTCATCCGCATTAGCTTCCACGGCTTTGTCAAAAAGTAGTAAAGTGGGTAAGAGCGAAATAGATTTTATGTGGCAATATTTCCAGCGAATATCTTCATGCGTAACAGCGCTTTTGCCATGCCGCAAAGTTTCATAAGAAAGTGGTGGAATTGCTTTTGTTATGGCAAAAATGGTTGGAGTTATTTCTTTAGGAAAAGCTTGGCCCCGTTCACTTGCGGCTCCACGAGTTATTTGTAAATAAATAGAATAAGCTCCGGTCGTCGCAGAGTTCTTCTCAAGTAAAGATTTGAAGATACTTTCAAAGGTTTTGACGTCTATTTTTAAAGAAATTTTTATTGCATCTAAACTATGTTGTAGTCTTTCTAAATGCTCTCTAAGGCCAACAGCAGAGCCGTTGTAGATGGGGATGACTTCGTAAACGCCGTCACCAAAAAGAAAGCCCCTATCTAATACAGAAATTTTCGCGTTTTTTATCTGCAAAAATTTGCCGTTTAAGTAGACGATCTGTTGTTTACTCATAAGAAGTTTTTAAATTTTGCCTTTTAAATAATCCAAAAATTGTGAGAAGAATCCTCCTTGAGCATTATCTTTCAATGCAACTAAGGATCTAGTGATAACTTCTTTGCCATCTAAAGTGATTTTTATCGTGCCTAAAACATCGCCTTTTCTAATTGGAGCATGAATGGGTTTAATTAAGCTTACGTTGATTTTAATGTTTTTATATTGCCCATGCGGGGTAGTTACATACAAATCTTCTGTAAGTCCAATTGGTATGGTTCTTTCTTTCCCAGCGCGTACTTTGGGATTAAGTAAAGCTGTATTGGCATTATAAAGTTTATGTGACTCGAAAAACCTAAAGCCGTAGTTGAGCAGAGATTCCGAGTAAGCAGCTCGCATTTTATCGCTTGGAGCTCCCAGGATAACAGCGATGAAACGTGTACCGTCACGTTCTGCAGAAGCGGTTAAGCAGTAGCCAGCTTCCTCGGTATGTCCAGTTTTCATGCCGTCTACAGACGGGTCGCGCCAGAGTAAGCGATTGCGATTGGGTTGTTTGATGCCATTATAAACAATCCATTTAGATTTAAACCAAGGATAGTATTCAGGGAAATTATAAATCCAAGCGCGCGCCAACGTGGCCATATCACGAGCAGAACTATAATGACCGGCGGCTGGTAGACCATTGCTATCGACGAAATGCGAATTGTTCATGCCTAAAATGGCAGCGGTTTGATTCATTAAATCAGCAAAAGAATCTTCAGTTCCGGCTAAAAATTCTGCCATAGCGACCGTTGCGTCGTTGCCAGAGGCGATGATAATTCCATCGATCATTTGTTGTACTGGTATAGTAGAGCCTACTTTTGCAAACATGCGCGAGCCGCCTGTGCGCCAAGCTTTTTCACTGATCGGTACGGCATCGGTAAATTTAATTTTGCCGTTTTTTAAAGAATCAGCCACTAGATAAAGCGACATGATTTTGGTCATGCTAGCAGGAGGCAAGCGATCGTCTGGGTTTTTTGCTGCAACAACAGTGTTACTTTTTGCATCGACCAAAATGTAAGCTTTTACATTTAAATCAGGAGCTGCTGGAATGAGCGTTGGTACAGCGCTGGTGCTGGGACGCATTGCGTTTATTGGTTGAGTTTGTGCAGTAGGCTGCGGCGCCGCGATCGGGGCTTGAGGTGCTGGCGCGTTTGCGGCATTGGCTTGGTAACTGCAAATTACAGCTACAATGCCGATTAAAAATAAAGCTATTTTTTTGTTAATTTTAAACATAATGAAACACCATTAAAAAACATGTCTATAAGAATTCTTTATAAATCAACGTGTTGCGCTTTAAAGTGAGAAACTCGCATAATTTGCAACTTAATCGGGGCAGTTTAGCGCGAAAATCTTGTTCGTACAATACTGTGGTTATGTTTACGACTATTTAGGTTTAGGTTCTGTTACCCCTGAAGTTGGTGCGGGAGTTGTTGTTGCTGGTGGGTTTGTTTGTAATGATCGACGGAAAAAAGCGCTGCTATTTGCTAAGGTATCTACTCGGAGTTGTAGACCGGAAAATTGTTGTTGTAGTGTTTCACGGGCTTCGCGCTCGTTTTTAAGTTGTTCTTCCAACGCAGGGACCTTTTCAGCTGATGCGCTAGTTATGGAAAGTTTTTTTTCTAGAACAGTGATTTTGGATTTTAAATCTTCAATTTCTTGTTGAGCATCTGAAAGTTTTTTCTCTGCAGTTGCACGAGTAGCTTGTTCTTGGGCGAGTTGTTTGTCTAATCTTTGAATGTTTTGGTTAGCAATAAAGCCAGTTAATGCACCATAATAACCAACAGAACTATCGGCAATCTTATAATGGTAATGTTCAAAATTAAATAGGGATACTGATCTTGCTATGTGGCATTCTTTCTTTACATCTTGATCATTGAGCGTTTGTTGAATCTTTTGCTGTAGTTGTATGACAATATCGTTCACATCAGTAATATTGATATCGTGAGCAAGATGGATATTTAAAACAAATCTATATGTAGAATCAGTTGGTAAGGCATATTTTATTTCTATGTGACATGCTTCGTTATCAAAACGGAAAGGGGGAGTAAAAGTGGGCTTGATAAAAAAATTAATATTTACGCCTATTTCTAATAGAGGGCAATCAATACTATCAATTTTAAAAGTACGGATATTCGATGGTATAGAAGACGTTGAGGGAAGATTAATGAAAGATGCTGGTATATTATGTGCAGCTACAACACCGTGATATTCAACTAGATTGCCTTTCTCGTTTGTTTCTTTTTTTATTCCCAGTTGCGGTAATCCACCTGGTTGTACACCAAAAAGCTTTTCGAGGAAAGCTTTAGTGAAACCGGAATTAAGGTTTAACCCCATGTTGTATTTAATGTTAGTTTTTGTCCTTTGGCCATTGAGGTCATAGTGTTCAAATTTGCACATTTGGGGTTGGCCTTTCGGTGTTAGGTATGTTGTATGTTGATATTGTACAAGTATCTCGTTCTGATTCGGATTAAACATAATGACTCCTCAAAGATTAGTACTGAGCTTCTAAATTAGCCAATTAAATAAATAGCCAACTATAACAATCCCAAGCGTTACTACGCCTAAGAATATGTAAATAAGCTGAACTTTTAAAACTTTGCGCAAAATCAGCATTTCAGGCAAAGATAAGGCGATTACTGACATCATAAAGGCTAAGACCGTACCAATGGCAGCGCCTTTGCCAATAAGAGCTTCGACTACAGGAACTATGCCGGCCGCGTTGGAATATAATGGGATGCCAAGCAAAACGGCTAAAGGCACTGACCACCAGGAGTGTGCGCCCATGATTAAAGAAAAAAAGCTTTCTGGTACATAGCCGTGAATAATGGCGCCAAGGGCGATTCCTAGTAACACATAGAACCAAATTTTAGCAAAAATATCTTCTACTGCCAGTTTGGCAAATACGATGCGTTCTCGCCAAGTTAGTGTTGGTGCGCTATCGTCGCTAGCGGTATTGCGTACTTTTTTGACCCAGTTTTCCAGATATTTTTCTGGATGTGTTTTACCGATGATAAACCCAGCAATAATAGCAACGCTTAGTCCAGTAACTAAATAAAGAGCAGCAATCTTCCAACCCAAAAGGCCATAAAGCAGCACTAAAGCTATTTCATTGACCATGGGAGCTGAAATTAAAAAGGAAAAAGTTACACCAATAGGGATGCCGGCGGTAAGAAAGCCGATAAACAGTGGAACAGCAGAGCAGGAGCAAAATGGCGTAATAATGCCAAGACAAGCGGCCAGTATATTTCCAATAAATTCGCTTTTACCGGCCAAGATTTGACGCGTTTTTTCAGGAGTAATGAAGGATCGAAGTAAGCCAACAGCATATACCACCAAGGCAAGCAGCATAAAGACTTTCGGCGTATCGTAGAAGAAAAATTCCAAAGTTGAACCTAGGCGGGAATTGGCTTGGATTGGCAGCAAAGTATAAGTTATAAAAGTAGAAAATTGCTGTAGGTGTGTGTAAACAAGCCACCATAAAATTAAAGCGGCTAGATGAGAGCAGATAATTTTGATAGGAGATAACTTTTTCTTGCTAATTTTGCTAGGTTTAAGCACTTTTTGGCATTGACAAGGGCAGGGTGGTTTTTTTTTCATGTTTAAATTAAATCTAAAAGATCGTGCTCTTTAAGCCAGTCTTTGTTGCATATTTTGGATAAATATTTAGAACCTCCATCATAAACAAAAGTTACAACGCGCTTTGGTTCGGTTTGTTTTTGGCAATAACGAAGAGCAGCGGCGAGTACTGTTCCAGAAGAAGTTCCAGCTAGAATTGATTCCTTTTTGAGTAAAGTAAAAAGAGCGGCAAAAGCTTCTTTGTCGGGTATAGTTACAACTTCGTCAACGACGCTCAAATCGCAAGTATTTGGGATAATATCAGCGCCGATTCCTTCCACTAACCATTCGGTAGATCTAATCAGTTCATGCGTTTCAAAATAATGCTGTAAAATCGATCCGGCTGGATCAGCTAAGATAATTTTAGTGGAAGGAGAATGGCGGCGCATGAAGCGGCCAATTCCAGTCATATGTCCGCCTGTACCAACTGCTCCAATAACGGCATCTACTTTTCCGGACATGCCTTGCCAGAGTTCAGGAGCTAAGGTTTGTTCATAGGCTTCAGGATTTGCGGGGTTATTGAATTGATCCAGGAAGCAGGAATTTGGGGTTTCTTTGGCAATACTGGCAGCTAAAGTGCGGTAATATTCTGGGTGCGTATAGTCATAAATGTGCTGCGTTACGGTGGTTTTTGCCCCAAGCATGTGTAGGCAGCCGAGTTTTTCTTGGCTTATTTTATCGTGTACGACAAAGTGCATTTTGTAACCGCGCAAAATAGCTGCATGAGCTAAAGCTAGGGTAGTATTGCCTGAAGAGGCTTCGATGATAGTATCGCCTGGTTTGATTTTTCCTTCTTTTTCGGCTATGTCGATCATGTGGCCAGCCATACGATCTTTCAGCGAACCGCTTAAATTCATGCATTCCATTTTTACAAATAATTGGCATGGTCCTGTTTGAAGATTTTTTAATTCAATAAGTGGTGTGTTGCCGATGAGAGAAGATATGGAATTTGATTTTATGGTCATAAAATGTGTTGGTGATTAATTATGAACGATGAATTATAAATTATAAATTTGCACGATTTATAAAATCGTAGGCATGAACATATTCCTAAATTCATCATTCATAATTTATAATTCATAATTATTACAAAAAACATGTCTACGCGTTTTCCTTATAAATCAATAAGTTGCATTTTTAACTTGAGTTTTGATTAATTAACCCGCCCACCCACCCATTTTAACCATCCAAAAATCCTTTAACAATACCGTGAAAAATACGGTATTGCGCGGATGCTGTTTTGTTCTTACAATGTAATTGGGCAGGGCGAGGGGTCCCCAAAAATTACCAGCTGAATTTAACATGATTTTAAAAAGAGAGCAAAAATGAACGAACAAAATACAGAAATTTCGACAGAAGAATTAGATAGCAACGATCAAATTGCGCAACGACGAGCTAAGCTTACTCAAGCTCGTGAGAACGGTATTGCGTTTCCAAATGATTTTCGTCGAACTATTTGGGCGTTAGATTTATACAAAAGCTATAATGAGAAAACTGCAGAAGAGTTGGTTCAAGAACACATTACCGCTAAAGTTGCCGGTCGCATAATGACGCGGCGCCTGATGGGAAAGGCGAGTTTTGTTCATATTCAAGACATGTCAGGGCGCATCCAGCTTTATTTACGTCAGGATGATTTACCAGCGGAAATGTATGAAAGTTTTAAAGATTGGGATTTAGGCGACATCGTTGGCGCGGATGGCGTAGTTTTTAAAACCAAAACCGGTGAGTTGTCCGTTAAAGTCAGTAACATTCGTTTATTGACCAAGGCTCTTCGTCCCATGCCGGAAAAATTTCATGGCTTAACCGATCATGAAATGCGTTACAGACAGCGCTATCTGGATCTTTTGGTTAATCCAGAAACTAGGCGTACTTTCCAGATTCGTTCGGCCTTAATTTCGGGAATTCGCAAGTTTTTAGTAGAAAGAGACTACATTGAAGTAGAAACACCTATGATGCAGGCTATCCCAGGTGGCGCTCTAGCTAAGCCTTTCGTTACCCATCACAATGCATTGGATATGAAATTATATTTGCGTATTGCCCCGGAATTGGCGCTTAAAGAGCTTGTGGTTGGTGGAGTGGAAAGAGTATTTGAAATCAATCGCTGTTTTCGCAATGAAGGTATTTCAACTCGGCATAATCCGGAATTTACTACGTTAGAATTTTATCAAGCCTATGCTGACTTTCGTGACTTAATGAATTTAACGGAAGAGTTGCTTAGAACTTTAGCTTTGGAAATTTTTGGTGCAACGAAAATGACTTATCAAGGCACGGAATTTGACTTAGGCGATTCTATACCGCGCCTTACTATGCGTGAAGCAATAGTGAAGTTTCATTCGGAAATTCAGCTCTCTGATTTGGACGATTTAGTCAAAGCCAAACAAATTGCCGCAAAGCATAATATTCCAGTAGAAGCTAACTATGGTTTAGGCAAAATCCAAACAGAAATTTTTGAAAAATTAGTAGAGAAAAAGCTGCTTCAGCCAACGTTTATTACATCGCATCCCCTTGAAATTTCTCCACTTGCGCGCAAAAATGATCAAAATCCATTTTATGTTGATCGTTTCGAGTTTTATGTTGGTGGACAAGAAATCGCCAATGGATTTTCGGAGTTGAACGATCCGGAAGATCAATCTGAGCGCTTCCGCAAACAAGCTAATGATTTGGAAGGTGGAGATGAAGAAGCTATGCATTACGACACAGATTACATCACAGCGTTGGAGCATGGTTTGCCACCAACAGCAGGCGAGGGAATTGGCATTGATCGCTTAGCGATGCTCTTTACTGATTCTGCATCCATTCGTGACGTTATTTTATTTCCGCTTTTAAGACCGCGGGAAACGGAATAATTGGTAAAAAATAAAGACGTTCTCACGCGAAACGCGTGATTCGCTTGGACTGGGCTACCATATTCCGCCCCGTTGGGGCTCTTGATTGTTAAACTATTATTTCTCGGAAGTTTTTTTCTTAGGTTTTTCTGCTTTTTCTTCTTTGGCAGTTTCGCTGTCTTTTTTCCCAGCTTTTGGCGTAACTAAAATATTGCACAGCGATCCAAGAGCTGCGCCAATTTTATCTATTTCTTTGGTTTCTGCGGCTTTCAATTCTTGCAGTTTTTTAAGAGATTCTGTGATTTCTGAAAGATGGAATCCAGTAGGATTATCTTTCATTTCGGCAGGAATTTGCACTTCTGACCCCAAAAATGATTTCACATTACCAATGATTTCTTGCAAATTAAATTTGCTAACTAAATCGCCTAATTTGTCAGGTGTATCTGCCATGTTAAGACTCCTTCTGAAGTTAATAAAATCTAATTATATCATAGAATTAGCTAAACTTATAAATTTGTTTTTTTGGAGTCGAAAAAACACGGTATTTCGTGATTTTTTTGCGAGCGTATAATTTGCTACTTTGGGTCTTAAAATTATGGCTGCGGATAGTGGCAGGCTAAAATAGAGCCTGTATATTACTACACGTTGTGGAGCTTTCGGAGTTTCTCGAGCAAAAGCTCGATGAATCTATCTTCCAACTTGGCTTCAACTGGCACAGTAAAACATTTTTTAGCAATATTTTTTGGCAAATTTTGGCATTTTACATCATCTTTTTCTGTCATAAGTATTGGCTTTTCATCTCCAAAATCTAAATCTTTTGCGCTAAACCAATGATGATCGGGAAAGGCGTGTGGTATAACGCTAAAGCCTAATTTACGGAGTGTGGAGAAAAAACGGTCAGGATTGCCAATGCCAGCGACGGCGTGTACGGTTTGTTTGGATAGGTTAGGTAAGTTTTGTGGTTCTAAACTCATGGAAAATTCGTTATTTTTAGCTTTGCCATTGCTAACTATAAAATCAACTTCTTTTAAGCGCGATGTGCTTTCGCGAAGAGGGCCGGCTGGCAAGAGAAAGCCATTACCGAGGCGTCTTTCGCCATCTATAACTGCGATTTCGATATGGCGATCCAAAGCATAATGTTGCAGACCATCGTCACTTATAATTACATCACATTTATGTTTTTTAAGAAGTGTTTTTGCTGCTAATACGCGATCTTTGCTTACGATTATTGGGCAATGTAAGTGTTTAGCCAGAAGAAATGCTTCGTCACCGATTTCTTCAACAGTATTTTTTTTGCTAATTTCAATAAGATTTGTTGTGTATTTGGCTTTATAGCCACGCGTTATAACTGCGGGGTGAAAGTTTTTGCTAGCTAATAATTTAGCGAGAGCAATGACTAGAGGAGTTTTGCCAGTTCCTCCAACAGTGATGTTGCCGACAATTATGATCGGAATTGGAGATTTATAAGAATGAAAAATGTCTAGGCGGTAGAGTGTACGTCGAATATAAATTATTAAACAATAGATCCAACTGAAAGGGAGCAATAAACAACTAAGCCAATTTGTTTGATACCAAAGAGTGGCTGGGAAGTTGGTTTGAAGAGAAGATGTTTTTTTTACTGCAGTTTTCATAATTTTTTATAAAAATCTTTGTTTGGGTATATACCCAAAATTTGTCGTGTACAAAGGTAGAAAACATGTCTATAATAATTCTTTATAAATCAACGCGTTGTATTTTTAAAATAGGTTCTAAAGCATTCTGCTAAAACACTAGATTCCAGTAACAAAAAAGCCGAGAAAAACTCGGCTTTTTTTGCAAAAAACTTGAGATAAATTATTTTGCAGAGCTTTGAGAAGCTGAGCCGAATTTATCTAGACATTTTTTACCTTTGCAATGTTTACTTGCATGGTGTTTAGCTTTGACCACAACTGGAGCTGGGGTTGGAGCTGGTTTTTGAACGACGCAACCACCAACAAAGGCAAGAGCTGCAGCAAGCATGATTACTTTTACTAATTTCATAATTTGATCCTTTATCTCTCAAATTGAAAATACAAAAACCTCGTATCACACTGAAGCAATACAAGACTCATAGTATCGTAACGTTACAATACGATAAGTAATGACATCGCGCTGTTGCCAGTATGCGTATCACCACAGCGACTATTTACCGCATTTTTCTTTGAAATGCAACTCTTTATGATCTTTTTTTCCATATATTTCAAAAAGTATGGTACAATGCACATCCTTTTCGCATCTTAAAAATTATTTAAACCAGTCTATCCAAATCTACTTTTTAGATAATCGTAAGCTACGAAAGTTCACTAGATTTTTATTTATAATAGAAAAAGTAGGATTTGCATGAGTTTTAAAAAATTTAATTTTCACCCTAAAATCGTTGCTAATATTGAAAAGGCTGGTTATGAAAAGCCAACGCCTATACAGAGCGAGGCCATTCCTGTTGTTATGCAAGGGCATGATGTGATGGGTTTAGCACAAACTGGAACGGGTAAAACGGCAGTTTTTGCTCTACCAATTTTAAATCGAATTATTGATACACCGCATGGCAATGTGCGAGCGCTTGTGGTCGCTCCAACACGTGAATTAGCAGAACAGATTCATCAAACTTTTGTGCTTCTTGGAGAACACACACGAGTTCGCAGTATTGCTATATATGGCGGTGTTAATATTAATCCGCAAATCCAAAAACTCCGTCAGGGAGCGGCTATCGTTATTGGTTGCCCAGGGCGTTTACTCGATCATATTCGTAGTGGCACGCTTAGGCTTTCAAAGGTCGAATTATTAGTATTAGATGAAGCTGATCAGATGTTTGATATGGGATTTTTGCCGGATATTCGTCGATTATTGCACCATGTTCCAGCCAAAAGGCAAACACTTCTTTTTTCGGCGACAATGCCGCCTGATATTAAAAAACTGGCAAATGAAATCTTGCATGATCCAGTTACTGTGAAGGTTGGTGATACTACGCCACCAGTTACTGTTACACATGCAATTTATCCTGTACCTCAGCACCTTAAAACAGCGCTTTTGTTGGAGTTATTGCATAGTACTAATACAGAGTCGGTACTGATTTTTACGCGCACTAAACACCGTGCTAAACGTCTTGGTGAAGAGTTAGAGAAAGCTGGCTATAAAGCAACTTCTTTGCAAGGTAATTTATCGCAAAATCGTCGCCAAGAGGCAATGGAAGGATTTCGCAGTGGTACTTATCAAATTTTAGTGGCAACCGATATTGCGGCTCGAGGTATCGATGTATCAAAAATATCTCATGTTATAAATTATGACATTACTGCGACTGCGGAAACTTACATACATCGCATTGGTCGCACCGGAAGAGCAGCAAAATCTGGAGATGCATTTACTTTAGTAACTAATGAAGATATGCATATGGTGAGGATGATTGAGCGACTGCTTGGTTCGTCATTGGAAAGAAGAGATGTTCCTGGTTTTAACTATAGTGCTCCAGCTCCAAAAAGAAATACAGAATTTGCGCGCCCGCCTCGTGAAGTTAGGTCACGCAGTAGACGATCAAGATGATTTATTAGCTTCATCTTCTCTTTGCCGGGCCTCACTTGAGAGATGATCTACTTCGATTACTAAGGCAGTTTGATTCGCAAAAGTTTCTAGAAGATGCAACTGTTCTGGAATGGCAAAGCGATCGTGTGTTGCAGGTTGAACGCGCAGTACTCCAACTATGGATTGTTTTCCTAAAAGTGGTACATAGACGGCAGGTACTACTGGTAAAGTTTGAGTGCCAAGCCCCGCTACTTGCCCCATATCAAATACCCAGCGCGCTACGCTTTGTTCTTTATCATCCATGACAAATTCTTCACCGGTTGTGGCTCTGATTTGCAATTGATCATTGGTGTTTGGTAATAGAGCCGCTGCTTGGCTGTCAAAGACATCGGCAATATGTTGTAAGGCAGTTTTTAGAATTTGCTCCAAACCACGGCTGCTGGCGAGTTTTCTGCTTAAAGCATACATGGCTGTTGCTCGTCTTTCGCGTAAGCGAGACAACACAGCATGTCTTTGTGTTTGTATGGTTATATGGCTTACTACGAGTCCAATTATGAGTAAAACCACGCAGGTTAATAAATACTGAACATCATGGGAGGCAAATGTATAACGTGGAGGAACAAAGAAAAACGCAAAGGACAATACGCTTAAAAAGGCTGATAAAATAGCGGGTCCACGTCGACCGCGAATAGAAACGAGAACTACGCCTAGTAAATACAGCATTGCTAGGTTGCTTAATTCAAAATGAGAAAAGAAAGCAACACCGAAGAGGGTGCAAAATAAAATTGTAACGAAACTTAAAAGATAGGCTTGCCACGTGCTTTCAATACGTAAATTTACAATTGGTAACATGCGATGATTTTTCTCATCACCACCCTGAATGGCATAAATGTCAATATCACCACTACGTCGTAGTAGTTCATCAATAATACTACCGAATAGAAAAGTTTTAAAACGCGGTTGCATCGCTTTGCCAATAACGATTTTTGTGACGTTGCGGTCTCTAGCAAAACTAATGAGTTCCTCAACAACATCGCGTCCACTTAATGTGAAAGTTTCTCCGCCTAAACGTTCAGCTAAACGAAAATTGTTTTCTAAATGATGTTGTGCTGTTTCTGGTAATTTTGCACGTTTGACTGTTTCTATGTAAACAGCCATCCATTCAGCTTGTAAGCGTGATGCCATGCGACGTGCAGCGCGAATTAATTTTGCTGAATCGGCATTTGGGTCGATGCAAACTAATAGCCGCTCTGTTGTTGGCCAAGTTTTTTGAATAGATTGATCTTCGCGATAAGAAAGCATTTGAGCATTAACGCGCTCAGTTGTAACGCGCAGGGCTAATTCACGTAAAGCAAGTAAATTTCCTTTGTTAAAGAAATTTTGTTGAGCTAATTCCGCTTGTTCTGGTGCATAAACTCTACCTTCTTGTAATCTTTTCAGAAGATCATCAGGTGGTAAATCTACTAGTTCAACAACATCGGCTTGCTCGAGAATGCTGTCGGGAACTGTTTCGCGTACTACAACACCAGTGATTTGCGAGACAATGTCATTTAAGCTTTCTAGATGTTGTACATTGAGTGTTGTGTAGATATCTATGCCACGTTCTAAAATTTCTTTTACGTCTTGCCAGCGTTTGGTATGACGCGAATGCGGGGCGTTAGTGTGGGCAAGTTCATCAATAAGAAGTATAGCTGGCTTGCGTTGTAAGGCTTTATCAATGTCGAATTCTTGGATAATTCTACCATGATAATTGATTTTTAATTTTGGAAGTTGTTCTAACTGAGAGAGCATGGATTCAATCTCAGTTCTGCCATGCGTTTCGACAATGCCAGCTACTACATCTAAGCCTTCGTCAACGCGGGCTAGAGCGTCTTCTAGCATCGTATGAGTTTTGCCAACACCAGGAGCGGCTCCGAAGAATATTTTCAATTTTCCTGTAGATTCCCTACCTTCTTTCGCTTTAATACGAGCTAATAGCGTTTCAGGATCAGGACGTTTGTCAGTCATATTTTTGTCCTTTCAGCTAGTTTCTACCACTAAGTGTAAACGAAATTAAATATTTTAAAAGCGAGAATTTTCTAATCTTTAATGTTTGTGAGTGGCTGCTTGTCTTGCATCTAAATCTAGGTTTAGCTCTAAAACATTAACTCGCGGTTCGCCGAATATGCCAAACTGTCGTTTTTTAATGTGATCTTTGACTATTTGATTAACTATATTTGAATGTAAATTACGTGCTTTTGCTACGCGGTTAACTTGGTAGAAAGCAGCAGCAGGGCTGATATGTGGATCAATACCGCTTGCTGAAGCTGTGACTAACTCAATGGGAATTAAGTTGTTATTTTGAAGATCAGATTTTTTTAAAATAGCTATGCGGTCTTCTATATTTTTACGAAGCAGGGGACTTATTGGGCCTAAATTCGATCCTTTTGCTGTCATGGCAACATAAGGTAAAGTGCTACTCACAGATGGACGCCCCCAGAAATATTTATCAGATGTGAAGTTTTGCCCAATTAATTTAGAACCGATAACAGTATTGTTTTGTTTAACTAAACTGCCGTTCGATTTATTGGGAAATAAAATAGAAGCAAATCCGGTTATAGCTCCCGTATAAATAAAACCTAAGAATAGAGTAAAAAGGAGAAGCAGAATAACAGTTGCTTTGCATTGTTTTACGATATTTTTAAACATATTTGATCCTTGTTGCTTTTTAAGTTGTTTTTAAAAAATATTTTGGAAGGTATGGAGCACGATGTCGATTAATTTAATGCCGATAAAAGGCACTATTAAGCCACCTAGGCCATAAATAAGAACGTTGTTGAGTAATAGCGTAGCAGCTGGTACATGGCGATACTGAATGCCGCGTAATGCCAAAGGAATTAGAAATACTATGGTTAAAGCATTGAAAATTACTGCAGATAAAATCGCATTCCCTGGTGTGCTAAGGTGCATAATATTTAAAACTTTTAATGATGGATAAGTGGTGGCGAATGCGGCTGGAATGATGGCAAAATATTTGGCTATATCATTGGAAATACTGAATGTGGTAAGTGCTCCACGTGTCATTAAAAGTTGTTTACCGATTTCAACAATATCGATGAGTTTAGTTGGATTAGAATCTAAGTCGACCATATTACCAGCTTCTTTGGCGGCTTGTGTTCCAGTGTTCATGGCAACGGCAACATCAGCTTGAGCTAGAGCTGGAGCGTCGTTTGTGCCATCTCCTGTCATGGCGACCAGGTGTCCCTCGGCTTGCATTTTGCGGATAAGGTGCAACTTATCTTCTGGTTTAGCTTGAGCTAGAAAATCATCTACGCCTGCTTCAGCGGCAATAGCGGCTGCAGTTAAAGTATTATCTCCTGTAACCATGATGGTTTTAATGCCCATCTTTCGAAGTTCTGCAAAACGATCTTTAATACCACCTTTTACAATGTCTTTTAAACGAATAATACCCAGAACCTTATTGTTTTCAGTTACGACCAGTGGTGTACCACCTTGTTTGGCAATAGTGTCTATTTTTGAATTTATGCCCTCTGGAAAGACTCCGCCGATTTTCTTGATGTAATCTTGAATGGCATCAACTGCGCCTTTGCGAATTTGTCTGTCGGCTAAGTCTACGCCGCTCATGCGTGTGTGAGCGGTGAATGGAATAAAAGTGGCATTTAAATCTTGAATATTACGTCCACGTAGCCCATATTTTTCTTTGGCCAAAACGACAATACTGCGTCCTTCTGGCGTTTCATCAGATAAAGAAGCGAGTTGTGCTGCGTCTGCAAGAGCAATTTCCGAAATACCATCAGCTGGTACAAACTCAGTGGCTTGGCGGTTTCCCAAAGTTATTGTTCCGGTTTTATCTAAAAGTAGAGTATCAACATCTCCAGCAGCTTCTACAGCTCTTCCCGAAGTTGCAATTACATTAGCTTGAATCATACGATCCATGCCAGCGATTCCAATGGCAGAAAGAAGTCCGCCAATAGTAGTTGGGGCAAGACAGACGAACAAAGCGACGAGGGCAGTGATTGTGATTACAGTTCCTTGATGTGAAGAAAGGATTGCATACAAGGAAAAAGGGAAGAGCGTTACACTGACTAAAAGAAAAATTATGGTTAATGTAGCAAGTAAAATATTTAAAGCTAGTTCGTTGGGCGTCTTTTGCCTTTTCGCGCCTTCAACTAAAGAAATCATGCGATCAATAAAAGTCTCACCTGGGTTAGATGTTATGCGAATTATTAGCCAATCGGAAATGACGCGCGTACCACCTGTCACGGAACTGCGATCGCCACCGCTTTCGCGTATAACTGGAGCGCTTTCGCCGGTTATGGCGCTTTCATTGACTGAAGCAACGCCCTCGATTACTTCACCATCTCCTGGAATAAAATCTCCGGCCTCTACTAATACCACATCACCAGCACCCAAACTTTCCGACGGAACTAACTTGGTTTTCGCATCCCGTACAGGTTCATTAAGCAATTTAGCTTGAATACTACGTTTAGCTGCACGCAAGGAAGCTGCTTGGGCTTTGCCGCGACCTTCGGCCATGGCTTCTGCGAAGTTAGCAAATATCAAAGTAAACCAAAGCCAAAACATTATAGAGGCGATAAAGCTAGGAGAAGCTTCGCCATGTCCAGCCAGGGATTGAAAAAATAAGACAGTGACTAGGAGTGAGCCAACAAAAACAGTGAACATAATAGGATTATGTATTTGGTGGCGCGGATCCAATTTTAAAAGAGCGCTCAAAAGGGCTGGTTTTAAAATTGTTGGTTCAAAAAGTGAAATTTTTTTAGCTTTAGCTAGCATGGTAATTTTTCCATTTTTTTAATTAAGTTCATCAAAAAACATGTCTACGTAATTTCTTTATAAATCAGTAGGTTATATTTTTAAATTTCAATTTCTCAAAACAAGTGAGAGAAATACTCCCTGTTTTTCTTTCAGTTCCTTTTTTCAACCTGATCATTTTGTTGGCTCCAACAATATGATCAGGAGGTACTGCAGTACTGCGTTTGAGCACTTTTTATTTGTAAAGCAATTCCTCTTTTTCTGTTTTTTTATCATTTTGCCGATATCTGGAATATGATTGCAAACCTCGTCATTACTGCTTTTCCAATACTTTGTTTCTATTTCAGTGTTAGCCTCAATAAGACCATTTTGTTGGCTTCAACAATATGGTGTGGGGCCTCTTCAGTGCTGCTTCCTCGATACTTGATGTCCGGTTTTTTTTAACTCTATTAAGATGGCTTTTTCTTCTCGTTCTAGTTTGCGTTTTATTTTTGCAGTATCTTCTGAAGGTGGCAATTGTTCTGGTTTTACGCCCCTTTTTTGTAACATTTTTCTAACTTCTAAATTATTTGTAACATGTTCTCCTGCTATTTTTTCTTGTCCTTTTAGATCTTTTTCTACCACGTTATGACCTAGTAGCTCAGTACCGCGTTTTAGTGCCCCAGCATAACTAAATGCTCAACAATTGGTCCAAGTGCCAAAGACGGAAAAAATGTTAGGGCACCGATAATTAAAATTACGCTGATCAATAAGCCAACAAAAAGCGGCGTATGAGTTGGCATAGTTCCTTGGCTATTTGGTACGATTTTTTTACGAGATAGTGAGCCAGCAATTGCTAATATTGGCACAATGATGAAAAAGCGCGAACAGAGCATCGCTATGCCAGTTGAAATATTATAGAAAGGAGTATTGGCGTTTAGTCCAGCAAAGGCGCTGCCATTGTTGTTAGCCGTAGATGTGAAGGCGTATAGTATTTCACTAAAGCCGTGCATTCCCTGATTACCCAGTGAAGCAAGACCAGCTTGGGAAGTAACCGCAAAGGCCGTGAAAAGTAATATTAAGAAATGCGGAACTAAAATTGCTAGAGATGCCATCTTCATTTCAAATACTTCAATTTTTTTGCCTAAATACTCCGGTGTGCGGCCAACCATAAGGCCTGCAATAAAAACTGTTAGAATGACAAAGACTAACATTCCGTAGAGGCCAGATCCAGCGCCGCCATAGATAACTTCTCCAAGTTGCATAAGTACTATTGGAACTAGCCCGCCAAGCGGTGTGTAAGAATCTAGCATAGAGTTTACTGCGCCATTCGAAGCTGCTGTTGTTGATGCGGTCCAAAGAGCAGAGTTTACAATACCAAAACGCAATTCCTTGCCTTCCATATTGCCGCCAGGGTTTGCTTCATAAAGCATAAAATGCGGTTTTTGATCGATGGGTAAAGTATTAAATAGGCGATTTCCATCTTGTTCGCTGTGCACCGCTATGGATAGGAATAGCAGAAAAATGCAAGTCATAGCTGTGAAAATTGCTAAGCCCTGCCGCTTATCTTGCACCATATTACCAAAGGTAAAACAGAAAGCTGCCGGTATTAAAAGTAGGGCCAGCATTTCCAGAAAGTTAGAGAAAGGTGTTGGATTTTCGAAAGGATGCGCAGAATTTGTTCCAAAGAAGCCACCGCCGTTGGTTCCAAGTTGTTTTATAGCGATTTGTGAAGCGGCAGGTCCCATAGGAAGCAGCTGTTTTCCTTGCAATAAATCATCTGTAAGTGGCGTTAAATTGGGCAGTTCTGTTGGGTTTAAGTGGGTTGGAGCTAAATTTTGCAAGAGAGGTACTTCTTGATAAGAATGAAAATTTTGTACAACGCCTTGAGTAACCAAAGCTCCGGCTAAAATTACAGCCAAAGGCAAAAGAATATACAAAGTTGATCGAACTAAATCCACCCAGAAGTTTCCAATAAGCATAGTTTCATGGCGTACGAATCCGCGAATTAAAGCCACCATGACAGCCATGCCAGTTGCAGCTGAGACAAAATTTTGTACGGTTAAAACCAACATTTGAACCGCATATCCCATAGAAGTTTCACCAGCATAAGCTTGCCAGTTGGTGTTGGTGATGTAACTTATAGCGGTATTGAAGGAAAGATCTGTAGAAACATTAGGTAAACCTTGCGGATTTAATGGTAGAGCGCTTTGGAGGCGCATTAAAGCATACGCCAAAAGAAAGCCGCCTACGCTAAATATCAACACGGCTGAAGCATAGCTTTTCCAACTCATTTCTTCATTTGGATCAATACCAGAAACGCGATAAAAAAAGTTTTCTATAGGCCGTAAAATAGGGTCTAATCCGGAAAATTTTCCGGCATAGACTCGAGCCATATAAGGACCAAGTAGTGTGGCGGCAGCAAGGAGGGCCAACATGAAAATAATAATTTGTAATAAGCCATTGGGAGTCATGAGAATACCTTCAAAACTATGAAATGATAGACTGTAAGTGGGTTAGAAGATCTCCGGTTTGATTAAAGCAAGGAGGAGATAGGCGAATAAGCAGCCGATAAAAATCAAAGGGACCAAATTAAACATAGAATTCATCCTAAAAATTAAAGGGTTAGTTTAATACATTTTTCCGGAAGAATCATCTTTTGGGTTTTGATAATTCGGAAAGTGCGGTAGAATCCACGTTTTATTGTATAAAATCCTATTTGAAATGAGAAAAACGTACTATGAAAAATAACTCATTGATTTATAAGGTAATCTTGTGGACATGTTTTTTGATATTTCCATTTCTGGCAAGAGCTGAAAATGCGGCAGCTGAACTGGAGAGCATGCTTTCCAGTAGTAAATCCATGTCTGCTGACTTTGTGCAGACCACAACTGGTGCTAAAAATGTTACTGCCTCCAAAACATTCGGCAAAATGGCCTTAAAGCGTCCAGGGAAGTTTCGTTGGGAAGTTATAAAACCCAATAAGCAGCTGATTTTGGCAGATGGGAAGAATCTTTGGGTTTATGATGTTGACTTAGAACAAGTGACGAAAAAAAAGATCGATTATGCCGAAACCTCAAGTCCAGCTATGCTTTTAAGCGGTTCACGCGAAGCATTGGAGAAAGTTTTTTTAGTGGAAAAGTTAGCCGCATCTAATTCTTCTGAAACTGTCTTTAAACTTACGCCCAAGTCTCAAAATGCTATGTACGGTGCGGTTTTTCTATACTTTAATTCTGGCAAACTTGCTAGGATGAAAATATTGGATAATCTTGGCCAATCTAGTACTTTGCAATTTGAAAATGCAAAAATTAATACCGCTTTACCGAGTAGTCTTTTTGAATTTCACCTGCCACAAGGCGTGGATTTGATTGAGAATTGAATTTCAAAACATAACATATTGATTTTAAAAGAAAACATGCAGACATGTTTTTTGGTATTTTTGCTAAACATCCAGAATTGTGCTATATTAACGCCTCAAAAAACCCGGTATTTCAGGGAAATAGTTAGCAAGTTAAATTACAAGCGGTTTTTGCGAGATATTGTCATGGCTAAACATTTATTAATCAGCTTCGATTGGGCGATGAAAAAACTTCTACGAAGTAAGGCCAACTTTGGCATTCTGGAAGGTTTTTTGAGCGAACTTTTGAAACAAGATTTAAAAATTCTGCAGTTACTAGAAAGCGAGAGCAATAAAAATCATCACGACGATAAGCAAAACCGCGTCGATATTTTGGTGAAGCTGCAAAGCGGCGAAATAGTGTTAATCGAGGTGCAAGTGAGTGCCGAACTCGATTATTTCCATCGCATGCTTTATGGTTCTTCCAAAATAATCACAGATTTCATGGAATCCGGAGCTCCCTACGATCAAGTCAAAAAAGTTTATTCCGTGAATATTTTATATTTCGACCTAGGACATGGCGAAGATTACATCTACCACGGCACAACAAAGTTTATCGGTCTGCATAAAAAAGATGAATTATCGTTAAGCGAAAAGCAGAAAGAATTATACGTAAAAGAGCGTCCACACGAGCTCTATCCTGAATATTATTTAATCAAACTTAATCAATTCAATGATGTTGCCAAAACCACCCTCGACGAGTGGATTTATTTTCTAAAACACGAAGAAATCAAAGACAATTTCCACGCCAAAGGTTTGCTAGAAGCCAAAGACAGGCTAAGTCTCTTAAAGATGACTGATCCCGAAAGATGGGAATACGACAACTATATCAAAATCCGCCGCATTCAAACCAATGAAATCCAAACTGGTTTTTATGAAGGCGAAACGAAAGGCAGGCTTGAGGGTAGAATGGAAGGCATCAAAGAAGGCATAACCCAAGCTGCACGAGCTTTGGCGCAAAGATTGCTAGCTAAAGGCTTACCGTTAGAAGAAGTAGCACAATTAACGGAATTGTCTGTAAACGAAGTTGCTGCGTTGCAAAAAGAAAAACGTTAAAACTATTCACCACCATCTAGCGCGATACGCTTATCCAAGTGTCCGCGAAAGTTGCGTTTGACACTGCCACTGCATGTAACTAAGATGCGTTCAATTGAACAGAATCCGTTCGTATTTTTCAACCGTGCGCCTGAATAACTCTTTACTATTCGCAGCGCGTTTGCATGAGGTTATTAAAATGAAGAATGTAACTAGTGGTCGTTCTGTTAGTTGGTTCAATCTGTATAGCTACAATACATCCTCATACCATCCGTTGAGTGAACACCGCACCCCTATTACAGCGTGTGTCGAATCAGCATTAAAAAATTATGAGGAACGTAGAAGCAATGGAAATTCTTCACATAATCCTCAAGGATCTATGCCGTGCGACGGGAGCTTTGTTCTTGTTAATCCGGATATGGCTCGATCAGAATATTCCCGGCTACGCTATTGTGAAGGTCCGGGCGATATTCTCTGGATGATAGAGAAAGATCATACCTTTCTTTCTGGTGGCGGTGATCCTAATAGCCTTAAAAAAGCTACTTTTGGCGATTCTACGGGTGATCTTTGGATTCCAGCCTGGGAAGCTATCGCTGATTTTATGAATAAGCGCGCTAATGGTACTAATGCCGATAACCCTTCTCGTTTCTTGCCTTACGATGGCTCTTACTCATGGCTTGATCCAGATGAATTGATGTACAGTAGGGTTGGTTACGATCCAGGACCTAAAGATATTAAATGGATGGAAGAAAGAGATCGCAACTATGTTTTCCGTTTAGAACGCGAAGGGCGATTAGATCAAGTGGAACCAAATTTACGTACAGAACGTCCAGCTCTTTATGCAGAAGTGATGGCTGCTAGAGCTACAGTAAGTAGAACATCTATTCCTGTAGTATGTCAACCTTTGAGCGGTTCCTCATCATCTGGCTCACCAGTTTCGGAACAAGCTCGTTTAATCCAAGAAACCCAGCAACGTGCTGCACAAGAAAGAGCACAACTAGAACAAACAGAGAGAGCAGAGCGAGAAAGAGTAGCGCGGGAAACGCAACAACAAATTCAGCCAAGTACTATTGCTGCAAGTTCATCTTATGTTACAACCCCCACAATCGCATCGCCTAATAATGTGGTAATTCGCTGGCAAGACCTAACTATAACCCAGGGACCAGAAGGCGAATTAGGTGCTGGTGGTTTTGGAATAGTACATCGAGGAACTTGGAAAGGTACTCCAGTTGCAGTTAAAACTTTAATAGCGCGAACAATGAATAACGATACTTTAAACGAATTTAGAAGAGAAACAGAAATAATGGCGACTTTGCAACATCCCAATATAGTGCGCTTGTATGGAGTATGCTTAGAACCAGGTCACAATTCTATGGTCATGGAATATATGCAACATGGCTCTCTGCTTGACTTCTTAGAGAATCATCCAAACGTATCTTGGAGCGTACGTTGGAATATTGCACTCGACATTAGTAGAGGTTTACTATCCTTGCACCAGCACCATCCAATAATTATGCATCGTGATTTAAAAAGCCCGAATGTCTTATTGGATGAACATGACCGTGCTAAAATTTGCGACTTTGGTTTAGCCAAGGTTAGACATACCACTCGCTTAAATAGTTCTAGAGCTAATCCAATGAGCACTCGAGGATTTATTGGCACAATAAATTGGACCGCTCCTGAATTATTCGAGCCAGGTGCACCTTATACCCCTGCTTGCGACATTTACAGTTTGGGCATAATTTTATGGGAATTAGCTACTTGTAAAACACCTTGGGCAAGCGCTACTACAGAAGCTCTAATAAGCATTTGGGTTAGGGAGGGAAGGCATGAACCTATACCAACAACCACCACCCCGCCAACTTTCGCTAGTTTGATAGCAAACTGCTGGGCGACACGTGCTGAAAATAGACCGCCTATCGCGGCTGTTGTGCAGGAACTTGAACAGCACCAAAATGAAATCCAGGGGACGACTGCACAAACTACCACTATGTCTCCTCCAGCCCCGAGATCAACTTAAAATTACAACTTGTTGATTTTAAAGGAAAACGCGTAGACATGTTTTTTGGCTTTGTACACGACAAAGTTTAGATTGAAAAAGATAACTCGCTGAAGTATAACGTAAAACTTTAATCTACTAAAAAGAAAGGAGTACGTTATGAAAGCAGTCAGCGAGTTAGAAGAGATCTTA
>Ga0172379_10003024_pt1 | contig 27909 bp, 21 predicted proteins | sample GrowelOW334metaG_FD_119756 | JGI IMG/M metagenome (GOLD analysis project Ga0172379, IMG submission 119756) | Groundwater microbial communities from an aquifer near a municipal landfill in Southern Ontario, Canada - Groundwater well OW334 metaG | ecosystem: Environmental > Aquatic > Deep...
TCGATGAGGATGAGAAGCTCGGAGGCGCCGATGAGTCCGAGCTTGAAGCCGGGACATGGCTGAAGGATACTCTCGCTACCGGCGCTCTCGAACTGCGCTCAATCGATCTGAAATGCGGCATGAGTTGGCGGAGCGCTGGCCTGGGCCGGGTGCTCCAAAGCGGAAACCTTGCCCTGGGGATTGGAGCCGATTGGATCGAGGGCGAGGCGGGATTCTCCGCGTCCTTCGCGCTTTCGCAAACGTTCCGGCTTTCGCCACGGCTCGACCTCCTGTTCGCCCTGAAAAGCCCCGAGGGCGGCTACGCTCTCGATGTTTTGCCCAACGTTTTCCCCCGCCTTGCCGTGGAGCTTGCCTTTTGGACTGACTGAGTCCGCGCAATGGCACGGCTTTCCGAAATTCGCGTTTGTGAGTATAGTACTTCCTATCACCTGGCGGACGAGGTTGAATATATGCGTTCGGCTTTGATTGTCGTGGATGTCCAGAATGATTTTTGCCCCGGTGGCGCGCTCGCGGTTCCCCGCGGCGATGAAGTCGTTCCCATCGCCAATGCTCTGCTCGAAAAGTTCCCAATTTCCATTCTCACCCAGGACTGGCACCCGAAAGGACATATCTCCTTCGCATCGTCGGCGGGAAGGCCGCCATATTCCCTCGACGAAAACGTAAAGCCGCCAAGGATGCTTTGGCCCGATCATTGCGTCGCCGGTTCCAAGGGCGCCGATTTCCATCCGATGCTTCGGACGGAACGCGCTCGATTGCTGCTCCGTAAAGGCGCGAGTCGCGATTTGGATAGCTATTCCGCCTTTTTCGAAAATGATGGAATCACGCCCACGGGGCTCTCTGGATGGATCCAGACGCTGGGAATCCGATCGATCGTTGTCGTGGGCCTCGCCACCGATTATTGCGTGAAGGCGACAGCCCTCGATGGGCGCAAACTCGGCCTCGAGGTAGCATTGGTCACTGAAGGAATCAGGGGCGTGGACGCTTCCCCCGGCGACGCCGAAAAAGCCGTCGATGCCATGAAAAGCGCGGGCTGTCAAATGCTCGCGCTGAAAGAGATAACCCGATGAATACTATCGTCAACAGCGCTCTTTTCACCGATTTCTACGAACTCACGATGGCTCAAGGCTATTGGAAGCGGGGCATCAACGAACATCGTGTCGTCTTCGATTACTTTTTCCGGCGTCATCCTTTTTCCGGCGGCTATTCCGTATTCGCCGGTTTGGGCACCCTGCTCGAGGCCCTCGAGAATTTCCATTTTTCGCAGGATGATCTGGCCTATCTTGAAACCCTCGATATGTTCGACAAAGGATTTCTCGACTATCTCGGGAACTTCCGGTTCAGTGGCGACCTCCTTTCCGCGAGGGAAGGCGAGTTGATCTTTCCGCAAGAGCCGATCCTCAGGGTGGAGGGTGATCTCGTCCAAGCCCAGATCGTTGAAGGCCTCGTTTTGAACACTCTCAACTTCCAAAGCCTCATAGCGACGAAATCGGCCCGTATTTGGCTGGCTTCGCAAAAGGGTAAGATAATGGAGTTTGGCCTTCGCCGTGCCCAAGGCTCCGATGGGGCTCTATCGGCGACTCGGGCTTCCTTCATCGGCGGAGCCTATGGCACTTCGAACACGCTCGCTGGAAAGCTCTACGGCCTTCCCGTGCTCGGAACGATGGCCCATTCCTGGGTGATGTCCTACGCTTCCGAACTCGAAGCTTTCAAGGCATACGCGGAGATTTATCCCAATGGGGCCACCTTCCTCATCGACACCTACAATACGCTTGAATCGGGCATCAACAACGCCATAGCCGTGGGGAGGGATCTCGAGGCGAGAGGCTATTCCTTTGGCGTCCGGCTTGATTCAGGCGACATTGACTATCTTTCGAGGAAGGTTCGCGAGCGCTTGGACGATGCCGGCTTTCCCGACGCCACGATCGTCGTCTCGAACGAGCTCGACGAAGCCATTATCGAGCATCTCATCGCGTCGAACGCGCCTATCGATGTATGGGGCGTCGGCACGAAGCTGGTGACGGGCGGCGACGATGCGGCGTTTACGGGTGTGTATAAGCTGGCCGCCATGCAGAGCGGCGTATCGGAAAAGGCTGTGATGAAGGTTTCGGATAATCCGGAAAAGTCGACGAATCCTGGAAGGAAAAATGTATATCGGCTCTTCGGGGAGTGCGATACCGCCAGGCTCGATCTCATCACCCTGGGCGAGGAAAAGCCGGAAGCCGGAACGGAAATTATCGCGAATCACCCCTCGGGGGATTACCGGCGGCTATCCATCGTTCCCGTCAAGGTCGAGCCACTTCTTTCGAAGGTCATGGAAAAGGGCCTGAAGCTCGGGAATCTTCCCAGCCTGCGGGAAAGCCAGGACTACTTCGCCGGCCGCTTGGCTGCCTTCGATACGACCTATCTTCGCCAGCTGAATCCGCACCTTTACAAGGTCTCGGTGTCCACGAAATTGAGGGAGCTGAAACTGGGTTTGATCAAGAAATACATGAAGGCAAAATAAGCTGACCTAGGTCTTATTTAGGGCTTGCCGCGCCGCCGCTCGGGCTTTTTCAGGATGGAGGCGGCTGAGGCCGAAGCCTTCGCCTCGATCGCGTCGAGCATGCCGTTCACCGAGTCGGCTACGCACAGGTCTTCGAGCATGGACATTTTCAGGAAGCCATCCGAAGTCATTTTAGAGAGGAATTTCAAAAGATCATCGTAAAATCCACCGGCGTTCAAAAGCCCCACCGGCTTCGAATGGTATCCTATATAGCGCCAGGCCCAAACCTCGAAGAGCTCTTCCATCGTGCCTATACCTCCTGGGAGGGCGATGAAGGCATCGGCCTTCTCTTGCATCAAGGCTTTTCGCTCATGCATGTCCTTCACGACGAGGAGCTCGGACAATTCCATGTGCTCGACCATTTCATAGAGCCGAACAGGAATAATGCCGATCACCTTTCCCTTTTCCTTCATCGCGGCTTCGGCGAGTATCCCCATGGTTCCAACATTTCCGCCGCCATAGACAAGGGTAATGCCTTTTCGGGCAATCGAGCTTCCCAACTCGGCGGCGACGCGGCCATAGAGGGGCGACGCTCCTTCGGATGAACCGCAGAATACGCATATCGAGCTTAGCATATGCTCTCCTTGGAAAGAGGGAAGGGGTGGAAGGAAAGTGGAGGTGGGGGGAATTGAACCCCCGTCCTCGAACGCGCGCCGCGCGCATCTACAGGTTTGTCCGTCCTTTTGGGTTGTCGAAAGAGGGGGCGCGGAACGGCGCGCTTCCCCGGTTCCTATCCCGGTTTGTTTTCCCTCCCGCGCCCCGGGCTGCGCGGAAGGTAAGCCCTGGTTAGTTCCAGACGTTCCCGACGCTCAGGGCGGCGCTTCGGGGCGTCCGTCGTTCTACGCTACTTACGCGGCGAGAGCGAGGTTGCCGTTGTTGTTGGCAAGTAAAAGTTTTGCCGAATGTTAGGAGGTCGGCGTCTCCACCTGCGACGCGCGACACGGACCGCACGAGTCGAAACCGGTGCACCCCCATGTCACAGTTGGAATAGTACTCATTGCCTCGCCCTCGAGTCAACAAGCAAGGAAGGCGAGAAATCGGACTAAACAAAGCTTAAGGACTGGTAATCCGCCTTATTCCGCCGCTAGGGCCGTATCGATGATGCCACCGCCGAGCACCAAGCCATCATCGGAATACAGCACAAAGGACTGCCCTGGAGCCACTGCCCGCTGGGCGATATCGAATTCGACGATAACGCCGTTTCCCGATATCGAGACAGCGCAAGCTACTGGTTTATGATTCTGCCTGATTTTGGCGAGACCCCGGACATTCCCTCCCGCCATGCGGGAATCCTGGAAACGGAAATTGGGGCAGCTCAGTCCGGAGGAAAAAAGGCCGGAATTTGGGCCGACGATCACGCGATTATTCTTAGCGTCCAATCCGATTACATAGAGGGGAGTAGGCCCGAGGCTTATGCCAATCCCTCGCCGCTGCCCTATCGTGTAGAAAGGCAAGCCGCGGTGGCTACCTAACACCTTCCCCGAGGCGTCGACGATATCCCCGGGCTCGGGTGACATAGCCTCGAAAAGCGGGGCATAGTCTCCACCCGCGATAAAATCCTGGCTTTCCGGTTTTTCGGCGACTTCGAGTCCATGGGATCTCGCCATGGCCCGTACTTCCTCCTTCGTCATCATCCCAAGTGGGAAAAGGATTTTTTCAAGCCGGGCGGATTCGAGCCCATAGAGGAAATAGGTTTGATCTTTGGCGGAATCGACGGCCGTTCTCAGAAACGTGACCCCATTCCGCGATTCCTTCCTGGCATAATGCCCGGTGGCGAAATAATCGAACTTGAGCCCGGCTTCGTGCGCCTTGTCGACTAAAAAGCCGAATTTAAGTTCCCTATTGCAGACGATGCAGGGATTGGGGGTCCGCCCCTCCGAATATTCTTTCCTGAAGTAATCGATGACGTGGCGCTCATATTCGTCGGAAAGATCAATCACTTTGTAGTCTATGCCCAATTGGGAAGAGAGTCGTTCGCAGGCTTCGATGTCCTCTTCCTCGCCGGGGCCGAAACATGCGTGTTTGAGGCCTTCTTGTATCTTGTAGGCACCCCTCCATATTTTCATGGTGAGTCCTATGACCGTATATCCCTCGTCTTTCAGCATTGCGGCCGCGAGGGCTGAATCAACGCCTCCCGACAAACCAACGGCGACCTTCATAGAGTTGTTCATGATATAAAAAGTATAATCATATCCTTGGCTTCTATTCTAGCGCCATATTTGGGATTGCCAATAACGCGCTTATAGGATAAAATTTTTCATTCATCATTATCCCCAACGCCAGGGCTCTATTGCCCGCGATTCGGAAAGGAATAGCTTCAGATGCAAGATGTTTTTATCGGTTTCACCTCAATAACATGGAAGATGCTTCTCATGTATGGTATCGGGGGGATTCTCATCTGGCTCGCCGTAAAAAAGGAATACGAGCCGATGCTTCTCCTTCCAATCGGATTTGGCGCCATCCTCGTCAACATGCCTCTCTCCGTTGTATGGGAGCATGCTGGTTCTACAGGTTTTCTTAAGATTCTCTACGATTTTGGCATAGCCACCGAGATTTTCCCGCTTCTTATCTTCATCGCGGTTGGGGCGATGATTGACTTCGGACCTCTCTTCAAGAATCCCATGATGATTTTTTTCGGCGCGGCAGCCCAATTCGGCATTTTTGCGACGATGATAATCGCTACCCTTGTCGGTTTCGACCTCAAGGAGGCGGCAAGCATCGGAATCATCGGCGCGGCGGACGGACCCACCTCCATTTTCGTGGCCAACCTCTTCGCTCCGAATCTTCTCGCCCCAATCTCGGTCGCCGCTTACTCCTATATGTCCCTTGTCCCCCTAATCCAGCCGCCCGTCATCAAAGCGCTGACCACGAGCAGCGAGCGGCGCATCCACATGGCCTACCACGAATCCAACTCGCCCAAGTGGCTCAAGATACTCTTCCCAATCCTCGTCACGATGATATCGGGCTTTGTCGCGCCCATCTCAGTGCCATTGATCGGCTCCTTGATGTTCGGAAACCTGATAAGGGAATCGGGCGTTCTGGAGCGTCTTTCCCAGACCGCGCAGAATGAGTTGGCCTACCTGGTGACCCTCCTCCTGGGCATCACGATCGGTGCCTCGATGAGCGCTGAGAATTTCCTCACTTGGAAGACGCTGCTCATCATGGGGATGGGGCTTGTAGCCTTTGTCTTCGACACCGCGGGCGGCGTTCTTTTCGCCAAGCTCATCAATCTCTTTCTGCCCAAGGACAAGAAAATCAACCCGATGATAGGGGCTTGCGGGATCTCCGCTTTCCCGATGTCGGGCCGAATCGTTCAGAAAATGGCGAACGAGGAGGAAAGAGGCAATATCATCCTTATGCACGCCATAGGCTCGAATGTTTCCGGCCAGCTTGGCTCGGTGATCGCGGGCGGCATGGTTCTGGCGCTCGTACCCCTCATTTTTATCGCTGTCGGATTCTAAGGAGAATGCAATGGAAGGCATAATCGAATATTTCAAATCCATGGGCGAGCGCGCCGCCGATGGCTCCCTCGTTCACCCCTTTGGCACTACCATTCAAGCCCTTGGCATAACGGCGGGCGGGCTTATCGGGGTATTCGCCACCCTGGGGATTTTCTTCCTGATGATCAAGATAGCGAACAAGATCAGCAAAAAAGCGGAATAAGGAAGCGCAGGCTTTTGAGCCATGGTTTTCGCAAAGCCGGGAATGCCCCGGAAAATTAAAAAGGCGCCGAAAGGCGCCTTTTTAAATCGATTCAACAGACTCGCGATCAGGAATTCTTGACCGCTTTCGCCAATTCCCTGCCCCGCTCGTAAAGCAGCTCTAAAACGGCTTCATCGGGAGCGCCCGCCCATTCCGCCGGCTCCAGACATTCCCACTTGAGCGGCGCGATCTTGTTGTCGTATTCCTTCTTGGCCCCGCCCACCCAGCCAAAGCTGCCGATGCGCAATGCTTTTCGATACCAGACGTGTTTGCGCTCGAAAATATCGAGCACGTAAGCCATAGGGGGAAACATCTTGTATTCGTAAGTGGGCATCGCGATGAGGATCGCCTCGCTCTTGTAGGCGTCGGCGAGCACCCAGGACACGTCCTCATTCGGCACGCGATGGATAGTGTAGGGCACCCCTTCTTCGTCGATTCCCTCAATCACCGCGGCCAGACCTTTTTCGGTGTTGCCATACATTGAACCCCAGACGATGGCGATTTCCTTTTCCCTCGGTCCTTCGAGGTAGTCCGCGTAACGCCCATAGCGATTGATGATCTCCATGGGGTTATCCCGCCATACGATGCCATGGCTTGGGGCGACGACTTTTATATCGAGCGAGAGAACCTTTTCGATGGCGCGCTTAACGAAAAGCCCGAAGCTCGAGATGATGTTCGCGTAGTAGCGGAGCGTTTCGGATTCAAAGAAAACATGCTCCTCGCCATTGAACTCATCGTCGAAAATGCGGTCGCCGAGAGCGCCGAAGGAACCGAAGGCATCACAGGAAAAGAGAACGCCACCATCAGCCGCCCAGGTTACCATGGTTTCCGGCCAATGCACATTGGGCGTTTCGAAGAAATCGAGGGAGAGGCCTTCCCCGAGATCGAGCCTGTCGCCGGTCTTTACGGCGCGCAAGCCATCCTCCATCTTGTAGAAGCTCCTGACAAGATCGATGCCTTTCTGGGTCGCGATGATCTCGGCTTTCGGATTGATAGCCCTGAATTCGGCCAGCCAACCCGTGTGGTCGGGCTCGAGGTGATTCAGGATGAGGTAGTCGATGTCATCGAGGCCTATGCCGATCGACGCGAGCTGGCCGGCGAGTTCGCCAGGCGCGCCGACCCAGTCGCGGACAAGGTCGATGAGAGCGATTTTTTCCGATTTAACGAGGTACGAATTGAGCGAAACCCCATAGGGGATGGGCCAAATGCCTTCAAACAGATCGTCGGATTTGATGTCCGCATGGAGGGCGAAAATCTTGTCGGTGATCGGGTGGATCTTCATAGTCTGTTCCTTTCCTTGGATCATCGCGGGATCATGCCCGCTTGTTATCCTCGATTAAACCATTTCTTTCGGCAAAGGGCAACCTGAAACCGTCAGCCCCTAAAAAGAGCCGCTCACGACGCCGCCCAAAGAAAGCATGACGGTATCCCCGCCCGCGAGAAAGGCGTATTCGCCGTCCGCCGGCCCGAATATGAAGGTGGGGCTGAGTGTTATGGAAAAATTATCGACCACGGCCCAGGAAATCGATGGCTTTACAAGCCCGGAACCATCGGAGAGATTGGCCACGGCGATAGCCGAAACGGAGAGCTTGTCGGTAAATAACTTGCTCTTCGAAAGGCTCAGCGCCGCGTAGTGTTGGCCTGAGCCGTAAATGAGGCTTGCCAAGGAACTTGTTAGCACCGGCAACTGGCTTGAAGCGGACATGGTCGCCGAGGCGATCGCGAGCTTCGCGTCCGCGATAAGGGCGGTTCTGTCGGAATCGGCATAGCCTTCACCATTGTAATAGTACTGACCCACTGCGGTAAAATTGTCTATGGAACTGGAATAGAGAAACCCCGTGCTGGCGGAGAAATAGAAACTTTCGCGGTTATCCGAAGTCGAGCTTGTGGAAATCGTGTAGGGGGCGCTGGTGTCGATGCCGGTCACGAAAGTTTTTGCGCTGCCCCGCGAAACCATGGCCTCGCCGAAGACGTCGAAATTGCCAAGGGGGCCGGTGAGGGTAGCCATGGCTCTCTCCGCCGTATCATAGCGATAGTAGGCGCCCAAACCCAGTTCGTAATTGCCAAGGAGGAATTCAGCCTTCGCGGCCAGGGCTGTCGTCGCGAAATCCACGCTCGATTTGTCTAGAATAGTATACATATAAAAGTTATTTTGCGTATTGGGAACGGGAATCTGGATGCGGAAATTGATCGGTCCCTCCCTCTGGGCCGTGGCGTCGAGCACGTTGATGGGTTCGAGGTTAATGACGTCCGCGGGACTCCAGAAATATCCAACGCCCCATTTTACGGTACTCTTCCCGAAACGGAAATAAACCTTGTCGTTGAGCGAAAAGTCGGCGAAAAGCTCGAAAACCGAAAGATTGGGCGCGGTTATGGAAGCGCTCGTCGGCGCCACGGAGGTAAGGAAAGTCTTCGTCGTCGAAAAAGGCCAGCTGGTTTTGGCTGAACCATAAACGCGGAAATCCTCGGAGGGGCGCGCGTCGAAGAAAAGCGTTGACTTCAGGCTGAGGGCGAGCGCCGTGGCGTCGGGGAAAAGGATATCCGATGTGCCCCCCCAAAGGTCGTTCCATGTCGCTGTAGGGCTGAGCGAGCCGCTAAAACTGCCGCCGAGCCTGACTTTATCGGTCTTGAGCGCGGCGGCCACGGGATCAAGGGTCGGCGCGGTCGCCGCCGGCGCGGCCTCCACGATATCTCCGCCAAAAAGCGAATCAAGGTTCGTATCCGAAGTCTGGCTTGTGCCTGTTTCCTGCGCGCCGGCGGTGGCTCCCGCCAACAGCAGAAGCGCGATCGCCAATGCATACGCATATCGCGATGTTTGTTTCATGTATAAGGCTCCTTTATGCCGCGCCGCGAATCCGGCGATCACCGATTCACCTGTTCCAGAAAAGCCTTGGTGAAAACCTTGTCGGGCAAAGGTTCGACCGATTGCTCGGCCATGGTGATCTGGCTCTTCTCGCCCTTGTTGATCTCATCGACAATGAGAATCTGCGAAGGCAGAAGTTTGCCGTCGAGCGCCACATATTTGGGGTAGAGCGTCGTTCGCATGAGTCTGCCATTGACCGAATAATCTTCCCGCTTGAGAGTCATGGTCTGGTCTTTCCGAACATAGAGTATGATACGTTCGTAGGAAACCTCGTTCGTCTTGGCCTTGAGGTCCAGGACCCAAACGGGATATTTCCCAATCGTGCCCTCGGATATTTTCTGGACGGTATAGTCGTCAACGAGCGAGGAAACGGTGAAATCGGAATTTTTGGCTTCGGTGTTTTGAAGATTTTCCTTCACCGAAGAGTGGGAAAATTTCCGGCTGGTCGGATCGTAAAACCAGACATTGTCATTTTCGCGAAGATATCCCTGCCCCTTGTTGACGTCAGGCAGCATGATAAGGATGGTGAACTGCTTCTTCGTGTCGCGTCTGAATACCCTCACCTGAGTCACGCTTTGCTTTTCGCCCGGCTTTTCGGAGACAATGGTGAACAAAGACGTGTAATCCTTTCCGGGAAAATTGCCGAGATTGTCGAGTTCCGTGAGGATCTTCTCAGCCCCGGCCGGAGTAAGTCCCTGGGCGAAGACCTGGAGAGGAAGGGAAAGAGCCAAGAGCGAGAGGGCGAAAAGGACGCCGAGGCGCCTGGCGCTTGAATAGCTGGTTTTCATGATGACTCCAAAAGATTTCTTTGCGTTGGTGGAGGCGTAAGCCCCGCCACGGGCCGATGAATTTTTTGTCATTTCATCGTCCTTAAGGCTATCGCCGGCTCCATTTTGGCTGCGGATTTCGCGGGGAAGTAGGCGGCCAGAAGCGTGAGCAAGGCGATGATGGCGATATTTCCCAGAGCCCGGAGGGGCGGAAGGAAGAAGGAGAGATGACCGTTCCTCATGATGAGGAAGGCCGGGGAATCCATGCCGAAATTGATAAGCGAGAGGAGGTTCATGCCGAGAAGCGCCAGGATGATGCCCGCGATCGCTCCGCCAAGGGCGAGGAAAAGCGCTTCGTAGAGGAAAAGAGATCGGATTTCTCCTCGCTGCACGCCGATTGCCCTCATCGTGCCGATTTCGCGAATGCGCTCATACATGACCATTCTGAAGGTATTGGTGATGCCGATCATCACGATGGCGAAAAGAACGACGAGCACGATGAAACTGGAAGTATCGAGAGCGACAACGATCTGCTTGGCCTGGGCCAGGACGTCATCGATCGTGTAGACGCGGTATTTTACGCCCTTCCACGTCTCTTGGTTCTGGGTCTGCATCATCGCCTGAAAGGGAGTCGCCGTGCCGCTGTCGGATTTGGCGCTCTGATCGAAAAGTTGCAGACCCATGCCGTTCATGGAAGTATAGAGTTTCTTCGAGAAGTCGGCCGAGTCTTTCAGGTTGGCGAGCATGAAGCCTAGGGACATGTATTCGCCCGTTTTTAGCCCGAGCGCCTCATTGAGATAGGGAAGGTTGGTGTAAGCCATGACCGAGCCGACGATGCTGGAATCGACGCTAATGGCTGCGATGGTGAAATCGGCGATATTATTCTGGCCGGTTATGGTCTGGAATTGGGCGGTCACCATGTCTCCCGGCAGAACATTGAGTTTTTTAGCGATTTTCTCGGAAATAATCAACGCGTCGGGGGCTTTCGCCGCATCCCATGAGCCTTGCTTCAAAACAAGCCTTTCCTTGAGGAAAGGCGAGTTCGTCATGTCGAGACCAGTGAGATTCTGGCGTATGCTGTTGCCGGCGAAAACGAGGGTGGCCATCACTTCGCTGGATTTTGTGGCGAATTTGTAGGTAATGCCGGCATCCTGCACCGCCTTGAAAATCATCGAGTCGTCGCGGATGACGGAAATCCTTTTCCCTGAGTCGGTCTTTTCCGCGCCCTGGATGAAGACATGGCCCGCCATGAGGTAGGCGAAGTTTTCGGATACGTTTTCGATGAAGGCGCCCGCGAAGCCATTGATGAGGGTGACGATCATGATGCCAAAGGCGATGGCCCCGCCGAGGAGGAAGGTTCTTTTCTTTTGACGCGAAAGATTGCGAAGCGCAATCCGCGGTAAAATAACGTTCATGTATTCAATCTCCTAGTCTTGCTGCATGGCCCGGACAGGCTGGATCTTCAAGGCTACCGATACGGGGTAGAGATGGGCGATATAGCCGACGGCGATCATGGCCGCGATCGCGAGGAAGAAGCTCACCGGGGTCACGAAGGGCGATAGATACTTGCCGCCGAAAAGCACTTCAAGGAAGGTGTTGCCCGCCTCGAGCCGTAGGGCTCGAAGGATGGCGACGAAGCCCATGCCCAAGAAGGCGCCTATCGTCGAGAAAATCAGGGAAAGCACGACGGCTTCGGCCGCGAACAGCTTTCGTATGAATCCTTTTTCAGCCCCTATGGCGCGCATCGTGCCAATCTCCCCCGTTCTTTCGATGACGGAGATAACAAAGGTGTTCATGATGATGATGATCGCGACGATGGAGAGAATGGCTATGGCGATGGTAAAAACGATGCGGATGACGTCGACCGATTGCCCGTAGGGGCCAGCCGCCTTCTGCCAGTCGCCGGCTACCGCCGCTATTCCGTCTTTCTGGAAGCTGGCGTTGAGATTCTTGATGAGGGCGGGAACCCCCGCGTGATTCTTTGTCTTGATGACGATGAACTGCCAGGCCCCCGTATCCGCGGTATTGGCCTTTTCCCTTGCGGTCGTGTCCGCCAGCTGGGACTGAATGAGCTTTTCGTTGAAGCCCGCGTTCGTCGGAGCCGCGTCGAAGAGGTTGTCGCCGAAGAGAGCGTCGGTGTTATCGGTGGAAAGCATCGACGTCTCGGATTTCGTGAGGGTGATGGCTTCGTTCGAGCCCACCGTCATGCCGGCCATGACGCGAAGCGTGTCGATATCCACGAAGGCCATTTGCTCGGGGCTGGCTCCATCGCCTTTCTGCCGATACGTCGCGACGATGGTAAGCTCGCGAATCTTCATGCCCGAGGAAGAAAAACCTTGGACAACGATCTTGTCGCCTATGCCGAGTTCGCGTCCCATCCATTTGGAGATCTTCGCCAGCTGCTTTTCATTGATGACCAGGCCGGTCTGGCCGGGCTTAAGCGCCGAGCCCGAGGCGATGTCGATGGAATTGAAGACCGTCCAATAATCGCGGGCGTCGATGCCGAAGAGAAAGAGGAAGCGCGAGGCGGGGTCGTTCTCGTCTTTGGACGAGGTGTCCGCGGGTTTGGGCTCATCGCCTCTCGTCACGAGGGCATAGCCGGTGGCTATGCCCGTTGCCTTATCGACAATGGGGGAAGCCTTGATCGTCGCCAGCACCTTGTCGAAATCCGGTATGACGGGGGTGGCGGCGAGCCCGCCCACCGAGGTGACGCCGAAAAGCGAAACCGCGCCTTCGGAGGATATCCCCGACACGAAGACATCACCGGTATAATTGTCGGTGAAGGCGGTTCGTATGCCTTGGCGGGAGGCGTCGATGAACGAATTGCCGACGACGAGCACGAAGGCGCCAAGAGCGAGAAGAATGCCGATAATCAAGCTTTTCGACTTGTGCTCGAACAAGTTGCGGAAAGCGATTCGTAGGGTGACGGGCATCGCGCTCACTCCTCGCTGCGGTTGCTGCCGGAAACGTTATCCTCGCCCCGCCTTCGATTCTCGGTAATCTGGCCATCCCTCAGGCGGATGATATGATCCGCGACATCGACGATTTTTGCGTCGTGGGTGGAGAAAATAAAGGTCGTATCCAGCTCCCGGTTGATTTTTTTCATCAGTTCGATAATTTGCTCGCCTGTCGTCGAGTCGAGGTTGGCGGTCGGCTCGTCGGCGAGGACGATCTGTGGTTTCGTGACGAGGGCTCGGGCGATGGCTACCCTCTGGCGCTGCCCGCCAGAGAGCTCATTGGGCTTGTGGGTCTTCCATTCCGTAAGTCCAACCTCGGCGATGAGCCAATCGATCCACGCCGTTTTTTCGCTCGCGGTGATCTTGGTCTTGCCGAGCAATAGGGGGAATTCGATGTTTTCCCAGACATTGAGCACGGGAATGAGATTGAAACTTTGGAAAATGAATCCGAGCACCTCATGCCGGAATCGCGTCAGTTCCTTATCGGAAAGCCCCGATGTCGCCTTCCCATCGATGAAGACTTCCCCAGCGGTGGGCTTGTCGATGAGTCCGATCATATTGAGGATCGTCGACTTGCCTGAGCCCGAGGGACCAGCGATGGAGATGAAATCGCCTTTCTCTATCGAGAAGGTGACGCCCTTCACCGCTTGGACTTCAACCTTTCCGAGCGGATAGACCTTCCTGACATCGCGGACTTCGATGATAGCCATGCATTTCTCCTTGCCCTGTTCCATACCCCATTCCCGAACACGGCCTCACGGAGCGCCGCGCGGGACACAGGGCGGCCTTTGACCGTGGAACTGCGTTTTGTAAGAAAATACTTCCGTGAGGCTCATACAATCAACGGGGAGGAGGGGGAAAAAGAGAAAATCGCCGGAGGGGAGCTGCCACGTGGCGAATCGGACTCATTTCGCCAAGGCTCAGAGCCCTTCAGGCGCGGTCTGCCCGCGGGTGCCGGATTCGTAATCGCCAATTTCGCCTCGCACGACTTCGGCGAGGCGCCGCACCCCTTCCTCGATCTGCTCGGGACTGGAATAGGAGAAGTTGATCCGCATCGAGTTGTGCTCGGGGTTATCGAAATAGAAAGCGGAGCCGACGACATACGCCACCTTCTTTTCGATTGCCTTCAGGATCATGAGGTCGGTGTCGATGTAGTGGGGCAGGGAAATCCAGAGGAAAAGGCCTCCTTCGGGCTTTGTCCATGTTAGGTCGAATCGCTTGGGCATATATTTTTCAAGCATTTCAACCATGAAGTTTCTCTTTTGGCGGTAGAGAGCCCTTGTCCGGGCTACCACTTCCTCGAGTTTTCCCTCGGCGAGATATTCGGCGAGCCACATTTGGGTGAAGGGGCTTGTGCAGAGATCCATCGCCTGTTTCGCCGTGACCAACTTGGAAATAATATCCGCTCTCGCCAGAATCCATCCGATGCGCGTTCCGGGGGCGAGAATCTTTGAAAAGGTTTTTAGGCCTATGATATTCCCCCTGTTTTCCCCCTCCTGATCCAGCTGGTAGATCGAGGGGATGGGCGAGCCGAGGAAGCGGATTTCCCTATACGGCGCGTCTTCCACGATGAAGAGCCTGTTCCGGTAGGAAAAATCAAGGATTTCTCGCCGTTTTTCAAGGCTCCAGCAAATGCCGGTGGGATTTTGGAAATCTGGAATGACATAGATGTATTTTATTCGTTCGCCCTTGGCCAAGGCCCGCGCGTAGATCTTTTCGAGTTCGACCATGTCGAATCCATCGCGATCGGCGCTGAAGGGGATTCCGATCACCTTCCCCTGGTACGATTGGATCGCCTGGATGGCGCCGATATAGGTAGGCCGTCCCGCGAGCGCCGAGTCCCCTGGATCGAGAAACAGCTTGGGAATCATGTCGAGGGCTTGCTGGCTGGCCGAGGTGATGAGAATTTCCGAGGTTTCGGCGGCTATGCCATGGGCTTTCTCATACTTGAGAAGTTCGGCTTTAAGGGCGGGATCGCCCTCTGTCGTTCCATACTGGAGCGCCTTTGCCGCGTTCTTCGCGAAAACCCTGTCAGCGGCGGCTCGCAAATCGGAGACGGGAAAGGTAGCGGGATCGGGCAGTCCCCCCGCGAAGGAAATGATGTCCGGCTGCTGGGTAAGCTTGAGGAGTTCGCGAATGACCGATTTTTTCATCGTGTTCGCGTTTTTTGAGAAAACGGGGCCAATGGGATCCATCGGGGCCTCCTCTGCCTTTTCTTGTTTGATTCATACTAGTATGACTTGATCGGGGCGTAAAGTGGGCTTTCGACTCGCTCGAGGATTTCCTCATCGAATCATGGGGCGCTCATCGCGGTGGGCTCGGTCCGCAGGGGCGTATTGCGCTTCCCAAGCCTTTCCATAATAATGATTAAACCAAATAAAAACACCAGAGAGGTTATCCATGGCTTTGAATTGCGGCATTGTCGGCCTTCCGAATGTGGGCAAATCGACAATTTTTTCGGCCCTCACCAGCGCCAAAGCGGAGGCAGCCAATTACCCCTTCTGCACGATTGATCCCAATGTCGGTATTGTCGCCGTTCCGGACAACAGGCTGGACAGGCTCGTCGAAATGTTCAAACCCAAGCGCAGGGTGCCCGCTATCGTGGAATTCGTCGATATCGCCGGTCTGGTGCGGGGCGCCTCGAAGGGGGAGGGGCTCGGCAATCAGTTCCTTTCCCATATAAGGGAAGTAGGGATGATAGCCCATGTCGTACGGTGTTTCGACGATCCTGACGTCATTCACGTGGCTAATAGAGTCGACCCTGTCGACGACATCGAAGTTATCCATACCGAGCTGGCCTTGGCCGATCTGGATACCCTGGATCGCCGGCTTGAGAAGCTTCAGAAGCAGCTGAAGGTCCAGGACCCGGCGGTAAAGAAGGAAACGGAGAAAGAGATCGCCTCGCTCCAGAAAATAAGGCCGGCGCTGCAGGAGGGGAAGCCCGCTCGTTCCGTCGCCCTCGATCAGGATGAGCTGGAAGCCGTGCGTGGGGCCTTCCTTATCACGCTAAAACCGGAAATATTCGTATGCAACGTGGATGAATCGGGCGTCGGCGGAAACGCCCACGTCGATGCTGTCCGCTCGATAGCGGCCGCCATGGATTCCGAGGCCGTGGTCATCTGCGGAAAATTCGAAGCCGAACTCGCCGATATCCAGGATGAGGGAGAGAAGCGCGAGTTCCTTGAGGGCCTCGGCCTCAAGGAATCCGGCCTCGCGAGCCTTATTCACGCGGCGTATCGGCTTTTGGGGCTCAGGACCTTCTTCACCGCGGGCGAAGACGAATGCAGGGCATGGACGATCAAGGCCGGCGATAAGGCGCCCCAAGCCGCGGGCGTCATCCATACCGACTTCGAGCGCGGATTCATCAAGGCGGAAGTGTACCACTATGACGATCTTATCGCCTTGGGTTCCGAGCCAGCCGTGAGAGCGGCGGGCAAGCTGCGACAGGAGGGACGCGACTACACCGTACAGGATGGCGATGTCATCTTCTTTAAATTCAATGTCTGAGAAAGGCGATGGAGCGGGAAGCGTCGGCACCCTGTTGAGCGGCTTTCCGCCAGCCGGCGCCGTAGGCGGCGGGATTCGCCCTCGCTTCCTTGTCCTTGGTTCTTTCCCTTCGGTGCATTCTCTGGAAAAACGCGAGTACTACGGCAATCCGCGAAATCACTTTTGGGCAGTCGTGGCGGCATCTTTGGGCCTGCCTGAACCTCGCGAGTATTCCCAGAAGATCGAGATGCTCAAAAAGGGGAGGATAGCGGTTTGGGATGTCTTCGCTTCCTGCGAGAGGAAGGGAAGCCTCGACAAAGACATCATTCACGCCATTCCCAATCCTATCGCGGCCTTTTTATCCCAGAACCCTTCCATCGCCGCGATCGGCGCGAATGGCGGGGCGGCTTCGGCCGCCCTTGCGGCGGAGTTGGGCTTGCGGGCCAAGCAGCGCCTCGCGAGAACGGGCGATCGCTTTCTTTGGAGCTTCCCCCTCGCCGACGAACGACGCGTCACTCTTTTTCGTCTGCCTTCGACGAGTCCGGTTCCCTCCGCCGACTATAGGACGGCGGCCGATAAAATCGCTCTATGGAAAGAGTTTTTTACTATACGGATGTAGGCCTCTACTTGCCTAGAATCCCCAAACATCGTATCCTTGTCGCATACTATGGATAAGCTGATCATTAAGGGCGCGCGCGAGCACAACCTGAAAAACATCGACCTCGAACTTCCCCGCAACAAGCTCATTGTCATATCCGGGCTCTCCGGATCAGGCAAAAGCTCGCTCGCCTTCGATACGATATTCGCGGAAGGGCAGCGGCGCTACGTTGAGTCCCTTTCCGCCTATGCCAGGCAGTTTCTGGGCAGGATGGACAAGCCCGATGTCGATTACATCGAAGGGCTTTCACCCGCCATCTCCATCGAACAGAAAACGACCCACCGGAACCCCCGATCCACCGTAGGCACCGTTACCGAGATATATGACTACTTCCGTCTTTTATTTGCGCGAATCGGCATTCCGCACTGTCCTTCCTGTGGAAGAGTGATTAAGGAACAAAGCGTCGACCAGATACTGGACGTTGTGCTCTCCTGGCCTTCGGGCAGCAAGCTGCAGATATTGGCGCCGGTCATCAGGGCTATGAAGGGCGAACACAGGAAGCTGTTCGAGGACGCGCGCAAGCAAGGCTACGCGCGCGCTCGCGTCGACGGGACGATGCGCGATCTCGAAGAGGAGATCCAGCTCGAGAAGCAAAAGAAACATACGATCGAAATCGTCGTGGATAGGATCAAGCTTGGGCCCGACGTCAGGCGGCGCGTGGCCGAAGCGGTCGAAACCGCTCTCCAGATTGCCGATGGTATCGTTATCGTGATACGGGAGTCGGATAAAGAGAATCTGGAGGAGTTTTTCAGCCAGAAGGGAGCCTGCCCCGAATGCGGCATCTCCCTTCCTGAAATGGAGCCGCGCCTTTTTTCATTCAACGCGCCCCAGGGTGCCTGCCCTGCCTGCACCGGTCTCGGCATCAGCCTCGAATTCGAGCCCGAGCTCATCATCCCCGACGCGAGCCTCTCTTTCAACGAAGGCGGCTGCCTGCCCTACAACCCATCCTCTGCCTGGAATAGATCCCGCTTTGAGGCCCTCGCCAAGCACTACAAATTCAGCCTCGATACGCCCTTTTCGGAACTGGACCCCGCGGTGATGACTGCCATTTTTTATGGGACGGAAGATTCGATAAAGGTCCACTACGACAACAGGCAAAACACCGGCCATTTCGAATACGAGAGCAAATTCCGGGGGATTCTCGCCGACCTCAAGCGGCGCTACCTGGAGACCACGAGCGAAGGCGTCAAGCAGTGGCTCGAAGGCTTCATGACGGAGAAGCTTTGCAGCGAATGCGGCGGCAAAAGGCTGAGGCCCGAGGCTCTCGCGGTGACGGTTGGCGGCCGCAATATCCATGACATTTCTTCGATGTCGGTTGAGGAGGCGCTTGAGTTCTTCGCCTCCGTGAGTCTCTCCGATGTGGAAAAGCAGATTTCCAAGCAGATCGTGAAGGAAATAAAAGCGAGGCTCAGCTTCATGCGCAACGTGGGTCTCGATTATCTCACCCTCGAACGCAAAGCGGCCACCCTCTCAGGCGGTGAAGCCCAGCGGATACGGCTGGCGACACAAATCGGAAGCTCCCTCGTCGGAGTCCTCTATATTTTGGACGAACCTTCCATCGGGTTGCACCAGCGCGACAACCAAAAGCTCATCGACACGCTTCTTTATCTGCGGGACATAGGCAACACCCTCATCGTCGTCGAGCATGACGAACAGACTTTGCGAACCGCGGATTATATCGTCGATCTGGGGCCAGGCGCGGGAGAACACGGCGGCAAGATCGTCGCCCAGGGCACGCCACTTGAATTGATGCAATCCGCCAAGAGCCTGACGGGACAGTATCTAGCCGGAAAATTGGCGATCGAAGTGCCAGCCTCGCGGCGCGAAGGGAATAGAAAGGATATCATCGTCCGAGGCGCCCGCGAGCACAACTTGAAAGGAATCGACGTAAGATTCCCCTCGGGATGTTCGTATGCATCACCGGCGTTTCGGGCTCGGGCAAGAGCACTCTCCTCACCGACCTGCTGTATCCGGCGATCTCGAACAAGGTAATGCGTTCCAGCTTGCTCGAGGGCGGGTTCGATTCCATCGAGGGAATAGAGAATATCGACAAGATCATCAATATCGACCAAAGCCCCATAGGCAGGACGCCCCGATCGAATCCCGCCACCTACGCCGGCGTCTTCACCGGCATCAGGGAGCTTTTCGCGAGCATGCCCGAATCCAAAGCCAGAGGCTGGAAAGCGGGCCGCTACAGCTTCAACGTGAAAGGTGGCCGCTGCGAAAACTGTCAGGGCGACGGCACCATCAAAATCGAGATGAACTTCTTGCCTGATGTGTACATAACCTGCGATGTCTGCCACGGGAAACGTTTTAACGCCGATACGATGGATATCCGCTATAAGGGGAAAAACATCGCCGATGTCCTGGACATGACCATCGAGGAAGCCGCCCACTTCTTCGCGCACATACCGCCGATTGCCCACAAGTTCCAGACGCTTCAATCGGTTGGCTTGGGATACATCAAAGTGGGGCAATCAGCCCTCACGCTTTCAGGCGGAGAGGCCCAGCGCGTAAAGCTGGCTTTTGAGCTATCCAAGCGCTCCACGGGCAAGACGCTTTACTTCATGGACGAGCCTACCACCGGCCTTCATTTCGCTGACGTGAAGCAGCTCATGGAAGTGATCCAGCGCCTCGTCGACGCAGGCAATAGCGTCGTGATGATTGAGCACAATCTCGATGTCATCAAACAGGCTGATTGGATCATTGATCTCGGGCCTGAGGGCGGCACGAGGGGCGGCGAGATCGTCGCTCAAGGCCAACCCGAGGATATCGCCAAATGCAAGGCTTCCTATACGGGGAAGTACCTGAGAGAGTATCTGGGAGGGCGACGCGGCTAATGTTGCGCCGATCGGGCAGGGCGGTGTACTATCGCCCTGATGTTCCGCAGAATCCTCGCCCTGTGCGCCCTACTACTTCTGGCCTTTTCGGCTTTCGCGCAAGCTGAGGGAAGCGCGACTTCGCTCGATCCGCTCGCGACAATGTCCGAGCTTGAGCGGAAGACTTTGTCGCTCGACATAGCCGTGAGCAGCTATTATGAACTCAAGGCATTGGCAGAGCGCTATGGTCTTTCGACAAGCGGCGCGAGCGAGGAATTGCGGACCAGGATTTATCAGTTTCTCAAGCTGAGCCCACCGACGAAGCTAGCACCCGCTTCCAGCGTCACGATAGAAAGCGCCTCGACCTTTGAGTACTTTACGCTCGACGACTCAAGCGATCGCATGATAAGGCTTTCAGGCCCCGTCTCCATGTCGGTCACGACCGATGATGGGTTCAGCCACAAGGTCACCGCCGATGAAATCGTGTTCGACAGGGATAAAAACATCATCCAGGCGAAAGGCGATGTCGTCTATCTCCGCGAAGGGAGCGGGCGCAGCGACAGGTTCTCGGGATCGATGATCACCGTTGATCTGGGATCGTACTCGGGAGTCTTCCTGGATGGAGCCTACAACCTCGAGCCTACCGCCGCGACAAAGAGGACGCTCTCATTCCATTTTGAGAAATTGACGCGGCGCGGTCCCGATCTCACTATGCTTGACCAGGCTGTCGTCACCGGCTGCGATGAGGTGCCTCCCCACTATCACATCAGGGCAAAAAAAGTATGGCTTTTCGAGAACGGCGATTGGGCATTGTCGGGCGCAACCTTGTATTTGGGCGTCGTGCCCGTGATATGGCTTCCCTTTTTCTATTACCCGAGCGATGAGATTATCTTCCATCCCGTTATCGGCTACCGTTCGAGGGAAGGCGCCTTTGCCCAAACCACTACCTACCTCATTGGCGAAAAGAGCCAAGGCGCCGATACGTCAAGCAGCCTCTCCCTTTTCAACCAGCAGGGCGTGGCCGGAAGCACGTCGATCTCGGGAATTTTCATTCAGCGCCTGCAATCGAATGCGGGAGCCACGGCGGAAAACGGGGGCGGCGGCGCCGGCACCGGGGCGACGCTCAAGCTTCTCGCCGACATTTACTCGGCTCTTGGCGCCTATCTCGGGGTGGAGGGGAAAATTCCCGAAACCAAGGCCGCAACCCTGGATTATAGTTTTGGATTGGGCCTGAGCCGGTCGCTCTTCCTTGAATCAAGCGGGTACTATTCTCCCTTCGATTACGCGAACGGTTATGCCTCGGCATGGAATTCCTCCAATTTCCTGGGATTCGACTTGCCGTTCAGATTCGGGCTGGATTTCAGCTATTCGTACAAGAAAACCACTGGTCCCCTGCGCTACTCCATCGCCATCGAAGCCCCCCTCTACTCCGATCCGTATTTCGAACAGGATTTCATGCAGCGCAACGAATCGAGCGGCATCCTTTCAGCCCTGGACGCTAACACGACAGCCATCGTCAAGCGAAGCTCGATGACCCAGAGCCTGCAATCAAGCCTAACATGGATGCCCCCCACTTCACGGGGCTTTTCCCTTTTGGAAAAGGCGGGGTTTTCCAAGCTGGCAGCGCAGATGACATGGAAATCGAAAAGCCAGCCAACCACCGGGCTAACGATCGCGCAGAAGCGCCTTCTTGCCGTCGACCCTCAAAGGGATTTCTACTATCCGGATACACTGAAGCCTTTGGATGGAGCCTTTTCCTTATCGGGCACCTTTTTCCGCTACGATTCGAATGCCTCGAAGACGGGAGGGGAAAGCGCTAAAACCGATGGGGAAGTCAGCCAAGCGAGCGCCAGGGATTTTTCGCGATTTTTCTCGACGCTCGGCTGGTCCAGCTCTGGCACGGCGAACGTGGAGGAAAAATTTTATACTTCGGCGTGGACCTATCCAGAAAATGTCGACGGGGCGCTCTCGTACCTCCTATTAGGATGGAAGGGCAACGCCAAAATCGCGTCGAGCAGCGATTGGGCCCAAAAGCTTGTCTCAATGCAGACAAGCCTTGGATTCTCATCCCAAGATCAGTGGAGGCCTTACCTCTACGATGACCGGACGGCGCCGACAACCGTACATCCTTACCGCCTGTCGGATTATGCCTATAAAATGACATCGGTGGACGCGAGCGCGGTTTTAGCCTTATCCCCTTTCCAGACCGGATCGGAGTGGTCGGCTTCCTCGCTCCAATATTCGATAGGCGGAACGATCTATAAATATGGGTACGCGGGGCTTTCGGTGGGAGGGGGCGTGAACGCCACGCCCCTGTATGAATCGACCTGGATTGGCTGGAACAGCGACACGCTGAGCACGCACAATCTCGCCGCCACGCTTTCGCTCGCGCCCCGGAACAAGGCAGCCCAAAAACTGAGCTTTTCGGCCTACCTTCCCCCTCTTCTCGAGAAATATACCGCCGCCTACTCCCTCAGTTCGAAGTATTTCAAGGCCAGCCTGTCGGGCTCAGTCTCGAAAGCAACCGAGCTTGCGGATTTGTTGCCGTCGAACCTCGCTTCCCAGATCATTATCGGTTCCACGCCATTCCCCGTGCTAAAGTCCGATTTTTCCTGGGATTTCGACGCGGCCGCTCCCCTGTCGAGTGTCACGTCGCTCGAATACGGCTGGGCGAAACTGGGATTTACCGCCAAAAAATCCAAAGGCTACACCTTTTCCGATGGACTATGGAGCCCCGACGGAAGCGAAAGCTTCAGACCCTATGAAGCTTCCTTTACTCTCGTTCCCAAAATCGGCAACGCAGCGAAAGAGACAGCCGCTTCCGCCGCCGCTTCCGCGGCCGGAAACGCGGCCGAACCCTCCGCCCCAAGCGCAGCGGGCAATTCGCTGAAGCTCAGTATCCTGCCAACGATCTCCTACACGCAAAACCTCGTGCGATTCACGGAATCCACACTTGGCGCCGGCATCGACCTTTCGCTGACGAGCCCCCAGGGCACCTCCTTGAGCTTCACGAGTTCGTCGGCGAACAAATCGGCCTGGAGGTATTGGCCATCGCTCTTCCCCGTCACCTCAAGCTTCGATCCCAACGACTATTACCGGAACTTTTTTTCGGACCTGGCGGCCTCGCTCTCGCTCTGGGATGCCGTCACGCTCAAGAGTTCGCTTTTTAAGCTGCAATCCCTCAGCCTCAAGCTCTCCCAAGATCTCCACGATTGGGATTTCCAGGCCGCGCTGGCCATGAGCCCCGTGCTGGTTACGCCGGATAGCGGTCGGCCCTATTACCAGCTGGATTTTTCCTTTAGTCTTTCCGTAACCTGGAAGGATATCCCGGAACTGAAAGCCTCGGCCAGCTACAAGGATGGCGGCTTCACTGAATGAGAGAACCGGCTCCCGCCGAAGGTCTGGCGGAGAATATACAAAATCGCCGGGCATCGATATACTTTGCTCGCGAATGCGTGAAGCACGGCGATTCAGAGGAGAGGATTTGAACTCGGAGAGCATCGTTCTTGAAAATACCGGAATATTGGCTGAACTCTGCGGCCCCAACGATTATAACCTATCCATAATCGGCGATCTCCTGGGAACGAGGGTGTTCAGCAGGGGAAACGAATTATCCTTGGAAAGCGATGACCGGGAAAAGCAAGGGCTCTTTTCGGCGCTTATCGACGCGCTCGTCAGCTCGATCGATGGCGGCATGCCCGCTACGCCCGACCTCATCATCGCCCTCCACGCCGAGCTGACGCCGCTTGGGTACCAACCTTCCGATCGCGGACGCGAAGCATCCTCCTGCGAGGATTTTTGGGATACCTGCGTTCAGATTCCGGGAAGCCCCGCGAAACTCTACCCTCGAAGCAAGGGACAAGGGCTCTATCTGAAGGGGCTCGCGACCCATGATTTGATCTTTTCAGTCGGGCCCGCGGGAACGGGCAAAACCTACCTGGCCATGGCCTGGGCGCTCAGGGAACTCCTCGTGAAAACCCGAAGGAAACTTATCCTGACGCGGCCCATCGTTGAGGCGGGAGAAAGCCTCGGCTATCTGCCCGGCGACCTTGTCCAGAAAATAAATCCCTATCTTAGGCCTCTTTACGACGCCATGGAAAGCCTGCTTCCTTATGAAGTCATTCGCCGACTGGAGGAATCCAGATCCATAGAAGTCGCGCCTTTGGCCTATATGCGCGGAAGAAGCCTGAGCAACTGCGTCGTCATCCTTGACGAAGCCCAGAATACGACGAAAGAGCAGATGAAGATGTTTTTAACCCGTCTCGGCGAAAATTCCAAAGCGATCGTGACCGGGGACATCACGCAGATCGACCTGCCCAAGAGGGCCGAATCGGGGCTCGTCCACGCGCTTCAGATCCTTGCCGATGTCGACGACATCTTTGTCAGCAGGCTCGACGCCCGGGACGTGGTCAGAAGCCCTCTCGTAAGGAAGATAATCGAAGCCTATGAAAGCGAATAATCACAATCCTTCCGGAACGCGCGGAATGTTCCCGAGCGACAAAGAGAAGGATAAGTTCTATGGCCTTCACCTGATCCTCAGTCTCGTGATCGCGACGACGCTGCTCTTTCTTTTGGGACCAGGCGCGGCGGCGGTGCGGCGCAATTTCGAGGGCTTGAGCCCTGGGACTATCGCAGACAGGGATATCACCGCGGGGAAAGATGTCGTCTATTTTGACGCCGAGGCGACGCAGTTGCGGGTGGATGCCGAGGAAAGGCTTGTCCTTCCCGTATTCCAGCTGGATACGCGCATCACCTCAAGGATGCTTGAGCAGTTCAATGAATTTTCCGCGAGTTTCAGGGACCTCATAAGCCAGGACGTGGCGCTGGAAACATCGATCCTCATGCTTCAGAGCAAATTTCCCGGCGCCCTCACAAAAGAGACGCTCGCGGCGCTCGCGAAATCGTCCCTGAAAGGCCAGGTTCTCGTTTATGCCGAGAATATCCTGGGAACAATCCTCAACAATGGGATATTCGCCTTGCCGACCGAGGGCCTAAGCCCGTTCAACCAGGATTATTTCGAGCTGAAACGCCTTGTCAACGATAAAACCGAACTGGAGCAGCGCTCGCGTTCCTCGATCGTCACGAAAGCCGATCTTAGGCAAGCCATCGACGAGCAAGTCGCGCAAAAACATTTGGCATGGCCCTTGAGTTCCATCGTCGGCAGCCTCGTCTCGGGATTTTCTGCCGAAAACGCCTTTTTTGACGAGACAACCTCACTCTCCAGGATCAAGAAAGTGGCTTCGAAGGTTGAACCGGTGATGCGCGCCGTAGGCAAGAACGAATTGCTTATCCGCAAAGGCGAGATGGTAAGCGAAGAAAGCTACGCGAAAATCCAGGCGATACGCGCGGCGGTTTCGCGCGCCGATATCGGGCTTTCCCTGCGCGGCCTCGGCATCTTGCTGACCTCGGCGATTCTCGGCTTTTTGCTGATGAAACGAAATGATGCCGAATATGGAGCCACCGGCAAAAGCGGAATACTCATGGGCATTTACGGCGCCCTCATCTTTTACTTCCTTATACTTCTCGCCAGCAGGACGGGGGAAGGCCGGCTTCAGATCGAAGGCGCCTACCTTGTGCCGGTCGCCCTTTTCGCGGGTATCACCGCCGCCCTCGCCGGGCAGCGCTTCGCTTTCTCGTTTTCGATAGTGCTGGGCATGCTCGCGGCTTCGGCCTCCAATCTGAACCCTTACTATGTCCTTTTCGTTATCCTTTCAGGTATTTTCGCCACCTTCCTCATAAGCACCGTGAAGAGCAGGCTCGACCTCGTTCTGGCCGCGGTGTTTCAGGCCGGGATCCAGTTCATCCTCGGCCTTATCCTTCTTGTCCAGCAAGGGCTGCGGATCGCCGAGCTTTTTTCCCTTTCGGGCTATCTCGCCCTCAATGGTTTCGCGAGCTGCGCCCTCATTCTAGCCATCCTGCCTGTCATCGAGCAATCCTTCAATATCCCCACAAGATTCAGATTGCTCGAGCTTTCGGACGTGAACGCCGAGCCGCTCAAGGAACTTCTAACCCAGGCTCCTGGCACCTATTCCCATTCCATGAACGTGGCGCACCTGGCCGAAGCGGCGGCCGAAGACATAGGGGCGAATCCCCTGCTCGCGCGAGTGGGCGCCTACTACCATGACATAGGCAAAATAGAGCAGCCTGAGTATTTTGTGGAGAACCAGCGCGGATCGAACAAGCACGACGACATGAATCCGCGCCTTTCGGCGACGGTCATCCGTAGCCATGTAAAGATCGGCGTGGAAAAGGCCAAAGAACTGAAGCTCCCCAAGGCAGTCGTCGACATCGTGGCACAGCATCATGGCAACTCGGTGATAGCCTGGTTTTACGACAAGGCTAAGAAAGCCGACGATTCCATACGCAAAGAGGACTTCTCCTACCCAGGACAGACGCCGACGAACAAGGAAGCGGGCATCGTCATGCTCGCCGACGCTGTCGAGGCTTCCACGCGCACGCTGAAGAAGCCCTCCGTGCCGCGCCTGGATGCCCATGTGCGCCAGCTTATCATGGACAAGGTGCAGGAGGGCCAGCTGGATGACTGCGCCCTTACGCTCAAGGATCTGGAAGTAATCAGGCATTCCTTCGTGAGAATCATGGCGGGGCAATTCCATTCTCGGATCGAATATCCGAAACAGAAGGAACAAGGCCTATGAATAGGGTAAGCATCGATTGGCGGGATATCGATGAGCCGGCATGGCTCGCGAAGGCGGAGCGTTTCGCCGACAAGGCGCTGCTATCGCTCGGGAAGGACAATTGGGACCTTTCGCTTCTTTTCTGCGCCGATGAGTTCATACGCGCGCTGAACCGCGACTATCGGAACAAGGATGAGGCTACCGATGTGCTCTCCTTTTCGATGGCCGATACGATCGAGGAAGAAGGCCGGACGGTGTTCATCGCGGGCGATATCGTCATCAGCATCCCGGCAATGGAGCGAAATGCCGAGGAATTCGGCGCAGGAATCGACGAGGAGCTCAAGCGCCTTATCGTCCATGGAATTCTGCATCTTTCAGGGATGGATCATGAGGACAACAGCCCAAGCCAGCCAATGCTCATGGAGCAAGAAGCCTTGCTGAAATCATTCGAGGGAGAAAAAATACGGTGAGTTCCTTTCTGAATCTATTCGGGAAGAAAAGCGAAGAACCGAAAAAAAGCGAAGAGCCGGAAATTCTCGAACAAAAGGAAATGATCGAGGGCATTGAACATCTCTCGGATACAACCGTGAAGGAAGTCATGGTTCCTCGCACCGATACGATCTTCATAGCCCATGACGCAGCGCCCGAGGAGGCGTTCAGGTCGCTTATCGAATCGGGCCATTCACGAATCCCGGTCTACAAAGATTCGATCGATAACGTGATCGGCATACTCTACGCCAAGGATGTGCTCGCCGCCCTTATACACAAGCAGGAAATCGTCATAGCGAGCATTGCCCGAAAGCCGTTTTTCGTGCCCGAGACCAAGAGGATCGACAGCCTGCTGCGGGAATTCAAGCGTCGGCGGGTGCATATCGCCGTCGTGCTGGACGAATATGGCGGGACCTCTGGCATCGTATGCATGGAAGACATCATCGAGGAAATCGTGGGCGAGATACAGGATGAATACGATAACGAGGCTGAGGAATGCATCCAAATGGGGCCGAACGCCTGGCTCTGCGATGCCCGGACTCGTCTCGATGAAATAGGCGAAAGGCTGGACATCGAAATGCCCTTTGAGGAGTTCGATAGTCTCGCGGGATACGTTTTCGACCTTTTCGGCCGGATTCCCTCGGAGAGCGAAAGCATTTCCACGGAAGCCGCGACCTTTACCGTCCAGGAAATGGAAGCTCACAGGATTCTTTCGGTGAAGATCGAGAAGTTGAGCAAGGATTCCGAAGGGAGGGACGAGGAAGCCGTGATTGAGTAAGCGCGCTTTTTCGCTCGACGCGGACTTGCCTCTTTGGGCTGCATTTTTATGCGAATGTGTTTCGATATTTAAAACTTCGTTTCAAGCTGCAATTTAACTTGCCGGAATCGATAAGTCGGTATAGAATAATTTTGCTGAAACATTACCAGCGCAATAAATGATTTCCCCGAAAAAACCCACAAGGAGGGTCCAATGAATTCCTACATTAAGCAA
>Ga0172379_10003025_pt1 | contig 27908 bp, 32 predicted proteins | sample GrowelOW334metaG_FD_119756 | JGI IMG/M metagenome (GOLD analysis project Ga0172379, IMG submission 119756) | Groundwater microbial communities from an aquifer near a municipal landfill in Southern Ontario, Canada - Groundwater well OW334 metaG | ecosystem: Environmental > Aquatic > Deep...
AAAATAAATTCATCAACCTTTCATCCGTCCGCCGAGACGACCAACAAGCCGTGATGGGAAAAATTGAACAAGAAGGACATTGTCCGTTTTGCCGTGAAAATCTTGATAAATATCACAAACAACCGATTATCAAAGAGGGTAAATTTTGGTTATTGACGGAAAATCAGTGGCCGTATGAAAAAGTAAAACATCAACTCTTGGCCATTTACCAAACTCACGTCGAACATCTCAAAGATTTAGACCCGAAAAGCGGCCAAGAATTATTCGAGTTGTTCGCCGAAGAAGCGAGAAAAAGAAATATCCCCGGCGGCGGCATCGCTCTGCGCTTCGGTGGCAATCCCGATTTAGGCAATTACGGCAGCAGTGTTCTTCATCTTCACGCTCATCTAATCGAACCGGATTTGGCGGCCATTGAAGATAACGAGGCTTGGCGTTTCAAATTCGGCCAACCAAAAAATTATCAGAAATAATTTGGTTTACCGAATTACTCGACAAAAATAATCTCCACGCCTTGCGATTTGAGAACATCTTGACCGTCGAGCGCGCCATAACCACGATTGTAATAAAGTTTTTTAATTCCGGAATAGGCCACCAGTTTGGCGCAAGGCGGACAGGGAAAATCGGAACAATAGAGCTCGCCACCAGTGAGAGAAATCCCTTTTTTAGCCGCCTCGGCGATCAACCTCGCTTCAACATGCATTGAAGTTGAAAGTTCCACTCCTACTCCTTGCTTGAAGCAATTACGCGGATCGCCGTTAGCGTATGGCAAATGCTCGGACGGGACATGTTTATTATGAGAGATTAAAATTACTTTACCTTTTTTTAAAATAATTCCCCCCACCCGCCGCCACCAACAAGAACTTTTATCCCCTTCCGCCTTAGCTTGTTCCATCAGTTTCTTATCGAAATCGGAACTGGAAATTTTGATATCCGGCTGTATCGGCTTAGGCGCCGATACTAAATGTTTGTCCCAACGCAAGAAGATATTATCGAAAATTATTTTCCGGCCGGAGAAATGAGTTTTAGCTAAAGACTTGGTCACGTCTTCGCGCGGCATAACAACTACCCCGTTTTCTTTCGCTAATAACTTTAATTTCTTCTCGCTCAAAATTTCTATCGTTTTGAAAATGCGGAGCGATTCAATCGCCCGCCGCATCAATTCCGGATCCAGCGCCCTAATCTCTTTGCGCAAGTAATCAAACTTGGCGATAATCTCCGCGCCAAAAATATAGAGGCGCTCGGCCTCACGGTGATTCTCAAAAAAGCGCCGGTAGCCTTCATGTAATACCGGAACGTAAGCGATAATAATTTTCTTGGCCATCACTTATCCTTGAGTTCTCCGAGAGATTCCTCAATTACTTTTAATAACTTAGGAGTAAGCGTCTTGGCCAACTTATCGGCGGTGCCGATCTGTAGTCGCCTGATTTTAGCGCTGGTAGAAGTGGTCGCCATCGGCTCAAGCACAATAATTTCCCCGCAAAATTCCCGAAGACTATTCAATCGTTTTTTGTCATAAGTTTCCTTGGTCGCAATCAGCACGTCAGGACGAATCGCTTTGATTAATCCCCATTTGGGATGTTTGAGTTCTTTTAAAAACACGGCGTCGACTGAACGCAAATGGCAAAGCATCTCTAATCTTTCAGACTCCGGCACCACCGGACGTTCGGGACCTTTCCGGAAACGCACTTTCTCGTCGCTGTCGATGCCGACGACCAAGAAGTCTCCCTTGCGTTTCGCCAACTCTAAATACCGAGCGTGGCCAATATGAACCATATCATAAGTGCCTTGAGTCAGAACGATCCGCCATCCCAAGCCGCGACAATGATGAACTAATTTCTTAATATCCGCATAATCAGTAAACAAACGAGAGCTAAAATTGGCATTGGAACTGAAGATCCCCTTGCGTTCGACTCCCTTAACCTCAACTTTGGGATTGGTCATACTGTCTAATTTACTTCACCTCGATACCCATACTGCGAGCGGTGCCGGCAATCGTGTTCATCGCGGCGTTGATGTCAGTCGCGTTTAAGTCAACCAATTTTTTCTCGGCAATCGCCCGCAGTTGATCCTTGGTGATTTTACCTATTTTAGAAGTATTGGGTTTGCCGGAGCCCTTGTCTTTACCGGCCGCTTTCAAGAGTAAATTGGAAGCCGGCGGCGTTTTTAAAATGAAAGTATAAGAACGGTCGGCGTAAACCGAGATTTCCACCGGAATCATATCACCCATCATTTGGGCAGTCGCGGTGTTAAACTTGGCTACGAAATCGCCGATATTAATCCCCGCCTGGCCAAGCGCCGGACCAACCGGCGGCGCCGGATTGGCCTTTCCGGCCGGGATTATCAACTTCAATTTTTTTTCTACCTTTTTAGCCATAACATTTATCTCGACACTAATTACGAATTAGCACGAATGACACGAATGGGTTTCAAATACTTGTTTCTAAAGTTAACAATCAATCCTAACTTAAAATTGCCTGCTTGTAAATACCTATTCATTTGGTAGTAATCTTCTTTGGTTATTATCGCTTTAGCTTTCAAATCTACCAAAATTTTGTCTTCAATCATAAAATCAACAATATTTGTCCGTAAATTATCAATTTTGTCCACCGGTAAAGAATATTCTCTGGTAAATTTTATCTTATTATCAACCAATAACCGCTCCAACAAATCACCATATTGTTTTTCTCTACAAAACCTCTCCAACTTATTATGAACCTCAAACAACAATCCCGTTAACTGATACGATAAATCTTTATAAATTATCTTTTCATTCGTGGATTGGTGTCGTGTTATATTTTTTTAACTTGCAAGAAATCGATTTCGACCGGCGTTTCGCGGCCGAACATCGAAACCAGAACTTTAACTTTGCCGCGGCTGTCATCCATCTCGCTTACTTTGCCTTCAAAATCCTTAAAGGGCCCGTCCACAATCTGAATCGCCTCGCCGATTACCAAATCGATATTATGCTTGGCCTGATCATCGCCCATTCGCGCGAAAAGTATTTCCACTTCTTTCTGATCAAGCGGCACCGGCACCACGCCGGAACCGACAAAGCCGGTCACGCGCGGCGTGTTGCGCACCACGTACCATGACTCGTCGGTTACAATCATATCCACCAGCACATAGCCGGGATAAATCTTTTCTTCCACCGTTACTCGCTTCCCGCCCTTAACTTTAACTTTTTTTTCTGTGGGGACGATCACGTTGAAAATCCGATTGCCCATATCGAGCGAATCGATTCGTTGTTTCAAATTGCGCGCCACCGCGTTCTCATAACCGGCGTAAGTGTGAATGGCGTACCAATTGCGATCCTGTCCTAATTCTTGCTTGGTCATATAATAAATTTCAATAAAACACTGAAAATCAGGTCAAAAAAACTCAAGACTAAAGCCACCGCCAAAGAAATACCGATGACGACAATCGTATAATTAATCGTCTGCCGTCGAGACGGCCAATTAACATGCTTTAACTCCCCTTTGGTCTCATTGAGATAAGTAGAAATATTCATATCAGGTTAAGGTTGGAGAACATCTTCGCTTCGGCCATTGATGGCAATCACCACTGAATCAACGGTCGAAAATTGCTTAAGCGTTTCGCCAATCTGCGCGCGAATCGCCGTTACCAAACAAGAACCGCCCACTCCCTCACCCAAACGAGAACTGAAGTCGACAGTGGCCACGCCATCCTTAATCATCAGTGATTGTAACGCCACGCCGGAATTAAGCGCGGTGAAAAAACCTTGCGCCCGTTCCGTTTCGGTGGGACCGGCCAATAATTCCGTTAGCGCCGCCCGAGCCGACGCCACGGTCTTAGTCACTTCCCGTAAAGCCGGATAAGCCCGCTCGCAATAAAGACTCTGGGGATCATTACGATGGTTGCCAAAAAAAACTTTGATTGTCATCGTTTCCGGCGTGATTGGCGTCGTTGTGGCTACTGGTGTTGGGTTTGAGTTGAGAATTGGCCCAGAAGTCCAAGTCAATACCAAACCAACCAACACCACCAAAACCATCAGCCCGATAATTATCTTCAATTTCATATGGATTTTATCCTAGCATCTTTGATTGAATAAAAAAAGCCGGGCATCACTGTCCGGCTTTTTTTCACCCTCTCCTCCGCTTTATCGGCGAGAATCGTCCGGTGACTCCTGCTCCAAAACCTGGAGCACTCGATCAACAGTTTTGTCGATCTTGGCCGGTGTTTCGTAAGTTCCATCAGCAATTTGCTGACGAACTCTCGCGATTCGCTTCGGTGATACCCCCTCCTTCACCACCAACCACAAAGGTCCTTTTGGCGACTTTTCCATGGTTTATCTCCTTTCAACGGCGAAGATTTGATGTCCAGGTCCAAGGACTATACTAGCAGAACACGACTTACTTGTCAATGTCAACAACAAATACTAACTCACCCCCTTAACCCCCTCTCTTATGTTAAGAGAGGGGGTTTTGAATTTCACCCTCCCCTTAAGGTAAGGGGAGGGTTGGGAGGGGTTATGAAGAGTTTAACAATTTTTCTCAAACCAGTTCAAGACGGCCGTTTTCACTTGTTCGAGACTTCGCCCTTTGATTACCGCTCCGGCCGCCAGTTGATGACCGCCGCCGCCGAAATGCTTAGCCATTAAAGACACATCGCAAAGCTCCGCATTCCGGCTTCGACTGCTAAATTTAATTTGACCCGGCGCTTCTTCCGTTAACGATACCGCCGCGATACAACCGGCCGCCGCGCGCAGGGCACTCGCTAAACCGCTATTGCCGGCTTGCTCCGGAGTAATTTGACAGCGTTTTAGCTCCGCATTGCTGATAGCGGCAACAATCAACTTACCGGCAAAAAAGCGTTCCGCTTTGGTAATTCCCATCGCGCGGAACCGCAACCGTTCAAACTCTTCATTGTTCTCAATCTCGTCAATCACTCGAGCATAATCGGGCGCTAATTTAAGCAACTCGGAAGCGATGACTAAAGTCCGACTGGAAACATTGGGATAACGAAAACTGCCGGTATCGCCGTAGAGCGCGAGCAACAAACAAAGCGCGGTTTCCGCTGATAAAGAAATTTCCCAACTGATAAATAATTGAAACAAAATTTCGGCGGTCGCCGCGGCTTGAGGTAAAACTAAATTAATTTCGCCGAAAGACTCGTTGCTCGCGTGATGGTCAATCACCACCGTTTTCAAATTGGCGGGAAACTGAACGACTCCCAATTCCGACAACCGTGACCGCGCGGACATATCGGTGGCAATAAACAAATCAAACTGCGTTAAATCGGTTTGCCAAAAATTTTGCGGTAAAATCTGATTTGACCCGGGATAAAAAACGGCGAATTTGGGCAACGGCGTATCGCCGGCAATCATCGTCACCTCCTTGCCTAAACTCAACAAAACCCGACCTAAAGCCAAAACGCTGCCAACACTATCAAAATCCGCCCGCGGATGACACGCCAGTAAAATCTTCGACGACCGATTAATCAACGCTTTAATCTCGGGAGCGACTTTTTTAATGGTCTCGTCGATTTCCATCCCGTTAGAAGCAGGTCGCGGTCAGATTATCCAACCACGAGATGTCTTTTTGTTTATTAATAATTTTCGACTTCATAATTTTATTTAATAGCGACCGCGGCTTCTAACGGGACCCATCATAGCAAAATCAATCTTTCCCCGCGAGTGAATTGAGATTGATTTGTTTTTGTAACCCATAGCCATTCCCCCACTTCAACATTCCCAGATAAGATTGCTTTACCTCTGGTCTATCACCCACCACTTTCAACCGCTTTATCATTCTTCTTTTTGTTGTCGTTCGTAACACTCGATGATTAGGAAAATTGACCCAACCAAGAAAATCAACGCCGGAAGCGATGGTTTGGAGAAAAACTTTGTTTGGATGTAAATCGAGTTTTAATCGTTCCGACAAAAAATCGGCAATTTTTGGCGTCATTTCCAGCAAATAATCTTTGTCGCGATTGAGAATCACGAAATCATCGGCATAACGAAGATAGTGTTTAGTTTTCAGTTTATGCTTCATAAACTGGTCCAATTCGTTGAGGTAAACATTGGAAAACAGTTGCGAAGTGAGATTGCCAAGCGGTAAACCTTTGCCAACAATGCCAGAGTTAAAACTACAAACTACTTTTTCAATCAGCCAGATAATATTCCGGTCTGGAATCTGTTTTCGTAATAAACCGAGTAAAGTTACTTGATCAATCGAAGCGAAGAATTTTCGGATGTCGCACTTTAGAACCCAAACCACTTTAGTATTATTTTGCGAAAGTTTGGTAGTCTTGTCGGTGAATCTTTTAATCGCTTTATGTGTTCCTTTTCCCAAACGACACGAATAGGAATCATAGATAAATTGCTGATGGAAATGCGGATAAAGAATCCGATAAATCGCTCGATGAACTATCCGATCGCGAACCGTGGCTTTGTGAATTTGGCGCGGTTTAGGATCAGAAATGCGAAAAGCGTGATAAGGCGAATGTTGATAAGTTTGGGCAACTAAATCTTGATGGAGCAAGATGAGATTAGTCATCAAATTACGTTCAAACCCTTGCACGTCTTTCCGGCTTCGTTTCTCTCTCACAAATTCTTGCCAGGCGCCAAGCAAATTTTCGAGCGAGACGATATTGCTATATTGATGAGGTAATGATAGTTTTGGCATAAATGCTACCGGTAAGCCCCCCCCCAATCGAAAATTTTGCCTTTACTGCAGAAAGTTAAGGACGCTTATCTCTTGTGGTATGAATATTATCAAATCCTCCCCAAAACTCACCGCCATTCGCTAGGCCAAAAAATCGACGGTTTGTTTATTGAAATTATCGAAGGAATTGCCATTGCCGGTTTCTTAAGTAAAGAAGAAAAACAACCGTGGGTCAGATTAGCGATCAGAAAAACGGATACGCTCAAGATATTATTAATGGTTTTGTGGGAAACAAAGTCGTTCAACAACAAAAGGTATATTGCCCTCTCGCTCAAAATTGAAGAAATTGGCAAGATGCTCGGTGGTTGGAATGGACAATTGTTAAAAACCATTCAACAAGTTCAGGTTAAACAAAACTCTCCCAGCACAAAGCCGAGAGAGAAATGGAGCGAGTAGCGAGACACGAAGACCCAGCGGTTGTCAGGATTCCAGACGTTGTCGGGATTGCCGTAATTGCCGTTGAGCCACAACCCGTTCTCGTTGCGTTCGACGTTGAACACGTTCGGGTTGCCATTCGAGTCAGTAATGTACAGAGCGCCATCCGTGTCACTACCTCTCGTGGCCCGAATGAGCGAACTCGAAGTTGAATATTATTCGGCATCATAATGCCTTAGCACTCTATACCAAGTAGCTTCATTTTTTATTGAAGTGTCTGCATACACCACTCTATCCGAAATCGTAATCGCGGATACTCTCGATGTATGGATACTGGATTCGGTAGCGGGAAACCGTAATCTCCCGCATATTCACCTACTACCGCTTGTAATCTTAACATTTTCAAAATTTTTAACAAAAGAAAACCCCATGCATTTCGGCACGGGGTTGGAGTTGTACGCGTATCTCCAGAGCGTTTTGGCAAAATTGCCGGACTCAAGGACTAAGGTCAAAGTGTCCAAGTTTAGGACAAATCAACCAAAGTTCCAAGAGCTACTGGCGAGACACGAAGACCCAGCGGTCGTCAGGCCTCCAGACGTCGTCGGGATTGCCGCAATCGCCGTCGAGCCACAACCCGCGCTCGTCGCGTTCGACGAGGAACACGAACGGGTCGCCATCCGAGCCAGTAATAGGTTCCATGGCCACGAGAAGCCATTCGCCCATGGGCTGGTCGAGGTACTGGAGTCGCAATTGCGGTCCAACCTCGTTGGGACAAAGCTCGAGCTCAAGCTCCCGGGCCCGACCCCAGATTTCCTGGGTAGTCGCGTTCCGGTCAAAACCGAGTTCGCGTCCACTCACACTTACCAAATGAACACCCTTGGATTCGAGGCTCGCGTGGAAAGCGGGCTGGCCGAGGATGTCATTTCCCCAGTCACCGATCTTGCAACCGGCCTGCTTGAGGGCGGCGCGAAAATCCTCAGCAGTCATGAGACCTGTGCCCAGGTTGATGGTCTTCCAGAACGGAAAATTCTTGACCACCACCTGCGTCCGTCCGCCGTTCTGAAGGAACCTTTCGAACTCCTGGACAAAGCAATCAGGGTTGCTGATCACCTCGTTCTGGAGCCGATCACGATCAAGCGTCTTCAAGTTGACTCGACCGCTGACAATGATCTGACCGATTGCGAACAATTGTTCCAGGGTTGCTGATGCCATCAGACATCTCCTTCCGTTTTTTGGTTGATTTGTATCCTCCCGGCAACGCGCCAGAAGAACTTGGTCAACTAGACTCGTTCCCGCAAATCAAAGAACTCTGTCTAATAGTATATACCTATATACCTGATTTGTCAAGGGTTTTGACGGATGGTAAAAGGTGGCTTAAAATAAGGGTATTTATGCTGATTGACAAGATTTATGGCTTTGCTAAGATATAAGCACAAATGGCCACTGGCCAACTGAGGAGTCCCCACACGGGGGCTCCGTTTGGTTTAATCTTTAATAAAAGCAATCAATTTTTGTCTTATTTCTCGAAAATGCTCCGATGAAATCTTCCGAATAAACTTTATTCCAATTATCAAAATCCTTTTGCATTTTCCACACGAATTTATTAATACTTCCGAATTACGGCGCGGACGACGGCGGCGATATGAAGTTTAGTTTCGGGATAAATCGGTTTAAAATTCTTGTTGGCCGGCATTAGATATTTCCGGCCGTTTTTTGTTTTTAAATATTTCATTGTCCAATCGCCATCCACTTCTGCCACCACGATATCGCCTTCGCGCGGTTCACGTTTAGTGTCCGCCAATACCAAATCCCCGTCGTGAATTCCCGCCTCAATCATCGACTCGCCTTTCACTTTAAGTAAAAAAGAATCGCCGCGATGCTCCACCAATAAATCTTCCAAACTGGTGGTGTCTAAGAGCGCCGCTTCTGCCGGCGTGGGAATTCCCGCCTCTACTACTCCTGCCAGTGGCAGTTCTGACAAAATAGCGAGCGGTACCAATTTGCCGCTCCGGTCTTTTTTAATTAAACCAGCGTCAATCATTTTCTGCGCCAATTTGTAGGCGGCATTTTTTGATTGAAAACCGAATAATTTCGCCAATTCCCGATAAGTCGGCAAGCGCCGATAATTTTCGTAAAAGCCGGAAATTTTCGCTCGATAATTATCGAGCATAAACTTTGGTGATCTGTCTCGCGAGCGTTCGGTGCTTCATCGACTCCGCGCGGTAAGACTGACCTTGAAGAATTTTGTAATCAATTTGTTCGTTGACCACCGCCAGTTCCCGCTTCAAAAAACTGATTAATTGTTGCTTCGACATGATGACATTAGTATAAGTGAACGCTCGTTCACCAGTCAAGAAAATAGTTGGGGATAACTCCTCCACTTTTAGCTAAATTATTGTTCTCGAGCGGATCGAGAACATGGTTAATCCTTCATAATATCATGATGCAATTCTTCTATCGACGAGTACGCCTTACCAAATTTGAGAGCATACTTAGTCTCTCTAATCATTTTTTTTCTTGCGCCGGAGTAAAGCCGTTGGCCGTCCGAATGGTAAAAGGAATCGAGTGTGATTTAATCACTTGGTGCAGATAAAGCTTGATGCCAGACGAGGTATCAAGACCCATCTTTTTAAAAGTTTTCTCGGCCGCCCTTTTGGTTTTTTGGTCAATTCTAATTTGAATGGTCGTAGTCATATCTCTTATGCTATTACAATATCATTACAATGTCGCTTACCGGAACTGGGACTGTTCCCCAATTTTCTCCCATTCTAGAGTAAACGCCCCCGGGAGTTTTCCCCTGCCAAACAGTGCCGTCAGTCTTCAGTAGAAAAGTAATGACACCATTATTATACATAAATGCGATGTTCCCAGCTCCGTGTTGAGCAGGAAGTCCAGGCTCACCTTGTAGTCCTACCAGTCCTCGCGGTCCAGTCAGACCAGGTTCACCCTGAATTCCCTGTTGCCCTTGGGGACCGGCCGGTCCACTTGGCCCAGGTGGCCCCGGAATCAGCTTGATATGAGCGACCACATTACGAAGCCTGGCGAGGTCAGTCTGCAAACCATGGATTGCGTTCCAAATCAGCGTAAACGGGTCCTTCTTATTTCCCGCCATTGAATTGGCGCCTTGGAGCAAACCAGCAAACAACAGGACCCCAACGATCAACAAGTAAACGATTCTTCCACGCATAGCCATACTCCTGATTAAAAGAACTATCGTGCCCGGAAAACACTTCCGAACTTATCAGCCCATAGACTAGCACTTGTTTAGATTTCAGTCAAGCTCACCAAATTTGACTTTAATCTATCACTAGGTATATACTTTAGGCATTAGTGGCTTCGGCCTCCGAGGACCCCGCATTTGTTGCGGGGTCCGATTTTTTTAGGTAATTTGCGACCCCACCTAAAACCGTTTCGAATTCAATTTCTGAAATCATACCAATTTTACGTAGCAATCGTTTAGTACTCATTGTTTTGATTTGTGAAAGATAAACCCATGAAATGCCATCATCGTGGACAATTTTCAGATAGTGATCACCAATTCGTTCTTTGGTAGTCAGTGGCACCGCCCAAAACATCTGCCCATTGAATTTTTTAAGAATTAAAACCGGCCGTTCAAAATTATTATTCTTACCATCAGATTCAACGCCGATATTTAGACCCATCGAACACCACCATACTTCTCGTTCATAAAAGAAAAAGTCTCGATTAATTTTCTTACCATCAATCTCTTTCTTGATTTCATTCCAATTATCGAAATCTTTACTCATTTTTTGTTTTCACCAACTTAAAAACTCAAGGCCTGATTCAGCGTGTTGAGATAGTAAGGCACGGCGAGCAAGAGGCCGATAAGGGGCAGAATAAATAATAAGATGTAAATAATAACCGCGATAGTGAAATATTTTTTTATTTTCGCTAACGTGGCCGACAAACTATCCACTCGCGCTTTAAGGTCGGCTAATTGTTTTAAAGTTTCTTGGTCCATAAATTAAGTATAGCATCAGAAGCTATTCGCTCCACTTTGAACTCCTGCCGGCCAATCACCTGCCCGCGGCCGGTCTCGATATTGACTCGCCACCAACCCGGAGCGGGATTGATTTTAAACGAGTAAGTGCGATAACCGGCTTCGCGCCCGCCAATAATCGCCATCTTGATTTTACTCTGCGACACCCACGCCTCTTCGCTCTCATTATAATATTGCCAATGATGAACAATGCCGGTGTTAATTTCCGTCGGCGCAAAAACGGCTCCGTAAACATAAGCCGACTCCCCCGCCGCCAAATGAAGCGTCGGGTAAGGATTGAGTGATTGCCACCAAGTCGGTTTTTCAGCGGTGGCTGAAAAATTATTTCCCGAATGAATAATCGAGTGATACACCCCCGCCTCCTTAAGCGCCAGCGGAATCGGCGGCAAGATATTGGTGAAGTAAAAAATATTAAGCAAAACGAAAATCCCGCCGATGCCCCACTTTAATCGACTTTTAGCTTGATCGAACAACAACGGCGTGATTCGCGCGGCTAACGCCAAGAAACCCGTCATTGCCGCCAGACTGATAACACCGCTCAACAAGAAAATCCGCGCGCTAATTTCACCCCACAAAATCGGCAAAAATAAAATCAGGAAAGAATAGAGCGCCAAGTAAAAAATCACCAACTGAAAACTGAAACGCAAATAATGTTTTTTGCCAAACTCGCTGCTAAGAAAGATCAGAAACAAAATAACCAGAAAAGGCCAACTGATTACCCACGGCGCGCTGTAAAAATAAAGCACGAAGAAACCGCTGAAAATATTGCCAAAAGCGAATTGGATTAGTAATAATAACCACTGATTATTATAAACACTGAACAAGAGAATGCCCGCGCCAATGAACGCCAGATAACCTAAAAGCGCCAATTTTATCAACGGAAAATCGGCGTGACGAAGCGCGATATTGTCGAAAATAAAACCGCCCACCAACAAACCGATCGAGAGATGATGCTTATATTTATATAGGTAATTCACAGCCGGAAAGTTCCGCCATTTTTTTCAAACCCACTTCACCGGTCTCACGAGCGTCATTCGGTCCCAGCCAAGTCGGATAACCCTCCACCTTTTTCTCAGTGCATAATTGAACCTCCTTGGTGCATTCGACATAATTGATGTACTGAAAAGCCGAACCATAATTGGCTTTTTCTTTTTGACAATGGCCACACCAATAAGCGCCATACATCGTCCAACCTTTAGCTGTGACGCATTGAGCGAAAGCGTTGAGCTCCGGCTTGGCTTGGTTGGAAGAGTTAAACTGATAAATCGCCGCTACCGCACCAACAATTATCACCGTCACGATAATCCAGGGTAAAATATTTTTTTTCATTTAGTTATTCTTTGCAACAATCAACTAATTTAGCGACCAAATCCTCCACCGACATCGGACCCTCACTTTTGGTTTCCGCTTTTAATTCTCCGGCAGAAATTAATTTAAACTTCAATGCCCAGAACAAGGAATATAATTTGTACGCTTTATGAAAAAAATCTTCGGCTTCGGTTTTTCGGCTCTCGCCGTTTTCCCCGAGTAACTTGGTGCCGACTTCCAACAAACGCATTGAGGCGGCCAAGAGATGTTTGGACACGCACCAAGTTTCGCCTTCGGTCCGGTCAATCATTTTGCCCAGCAATTCTTTGCGCAAGGAGCGCACCTCTTTCAACATGTCGAAATATTCCGGCTTGCCCGTCTTCTCGGCAGTGAAGAAAAAATGTTCTTCCAAACTGATTAAATTCATCACCGCGATGCTCAAATCTTCTTCGGTCGATAAATCCATTTGGCCGGAAGTTTTGGCCTCGTTTATTTTCTTGATAATTTCTTGAAATTTGGTTTCGGAAATCATTCAACTATTAAAGCATAAATATCACCGCGCCCAAAATAATCATTAGAAGCGCAATCCAGATTCCCGCTTTTTTGGTTTCGCGACGACGCCACTCGTCCAAGCGACCCAAAATCAACCGATTAGAAACAATGACCAAAGCGACCACTAACGGCAAAACGAAAATGAAATTATAAACAACTAAGTAGCCAAAGCCGGACCAAAAAGTCGCCTGGTCGTGAAGCAAACCCAAGACAAAAAGATAAGGTCCGCCGGTGCAGGGAAATTCGAACGCGCCGACCGCAATTCCCAAACCGAAAGCGGCCGGCAAAGAAGCTCGATTAATAATTCTGGCGATTTGCGGTTTGGCGAGTGCCGGAATCTGGAGTTTGATGGGAAAATTGGGAATTAAGTTTTCCAATAATTCCAACACGCCGAAAATAATGAGAACCACGGCGCCAATCTTCGCCAACCCGTGAGGCACATTGAAAAAGGAGAGAACTTGCAAAATCCCCAAACCAATCGCGAGATAGACCGCGAAGATTCCGGCAATGTAGAGCAAGCCGACCAACAGAATGTTTTGTCGACTGCGACCCAAACTGAAAAGAAACGCGATGGTTAAAAACAAAATCGAAAAGGCGCAGGGATTAACACTGTCCAGTAAAGCCGCCGACATAATAGTGAGCCAAAACCACATTCGGCAGATTATAGCAGGTTTGCCGAAAAAAATTAACAGGCGTCTCGCGAAGCGAGACGCCTGTATTTTCAGAACCGGGCGGTCAATAAATCCCAGTTGGCCTTTGGCCGAACCGCTCTCGACCCCCGTAAACACAGCGGACAAACGGCCGGTTCCCACATCGGCATCTCGCGGTCAATCAGCGCCACCACCTGGCAACCGGCCAGCTCTTTTTTGCCCGAACGATTGACTAGCACGCCGATTACCGGCAAGACTACTCCGCCTTTTTTCTCAACTGCCAGTTTGGTTTGCTCGGTGGTGCCGCCGGTGGTAAAAACATCTTCCACCAACAGCACCGGCGCACAGGACGGGAGCTCAAAACGTTTGAGCTCCATTGTCTTGATACCATCCACCTCCACCGGCTCGGTAAAACCTCGCCGGCATTTCAATTGACGGGCAATCTCGTAGGACAAATCGCCCGCTCCGAGCGCCGAACCAATGACCCACAAATCACTAAGTCTCTGGACCGGCAACCGACCGATTTTTTCCACCAAATCATACATGGTCGGATAAAGCAGGGCCGGATTCTCGATGATTCGGCTTCCGTTGAAAAAGCCGTCGCTATGGCGACCCGAGGTTAAAAGAGCGTGAGGCCGTTTCGAATTGCCATCGTGGAGCCAAAACGCGCCGATGATCGTGAGTTTATCAATCCACCCCGCTTCGTTCAAATGAGACATTTTGTTCTCCTTTTGTTAAAAACCACCCGGACCGGAACCCGCGTTCCAATCCTTCCGACTATCAGACTGGCACAAGGACACACTCAAAGCAAGTTAAAAAATAAAAAGTGGATAAGTGACTTTGACGGAAATTCAGGGGGAGTTAGAATTAAAGAGTTCTCGGACGGCGTAGTTCGGGACCGCACATCGAGAAGTGTCTAGGTGTTTGTTAAGGAGGACAAGTGGAACAAGGGTCGGGGCGTCATCCCCCGTAGCGTGATGACAGATTTGGTCTGTTTCCATTTCGGTGGGCAAATCGCCCATAGAGCGCTTCGGCGCTCACCATAAAGCAAAGACGGAGTTATCGTAGGATTCATCCTCGAGATTACTCCGTCTTTTTTATTGGCGTTTTTTAGTGATCAAAACTCATTTCTTGACAGACGGATTCTTCGGCGAATAAAATTAAAATCTCAAGTTGCCGTTTCGTAATAATCAACCATTCTTTTGGCTATGTTCAAAAGATAATCATAAGTCATAATCTGTATGTTCTGCAAACTTGCGTTGAGTCGTCGTAATGCGTCGTATTGCTCCTGTTCCCATGTATTGCTTCGGCCAATCACAATCCTTGCTCTTGGTTTAAGAAACGGCAACTTTTCTTTTTGGGCGAGTATCATTCGCGTGTCCTCCGTTTCTTGAAAATACTTGATTACTTGTGCTAATGCTTTTGAAAGCTCGGGGGACGGAAACCAATTTTTGTGCGATGGATCGTGTTTCAAGATCTCGGCGGACGGCAATTTAAGCTCAATCAAATCTTGGTAGCCATCTATGCTCCGTAAAACAATATCACCTTTGACCGCCCACCCGATTTTAGTCCCATCTTCCGGACCAAGATATTCCGTACCAAATACCCAATGATGCTCCATAAACCATTTCTTGTACTCATCTTCGCTTAAACTAGAGCTATTTAACATTTGCGAAAGCTGATCTATGGCACTTTTATATTGTGCTTGATGTATCGCCGCGTTGATATTTTGTAGGGCTTCTGGCTTTATTATCTCTCCGAGCTTGCCTTGCTTGGCAGCCGTTTGAACAAGTGAGATCAGCGCCGATAATTCTGATGGATTAAGTTCACCAAGCTCACTCGTACCAGTAAGCAGAGAATAGAAAGTTGAGCGTTGAAATGTAAGAAAATCCTTTTGTGCAAGTAGGTAATTTAAAAGACTTCTGATTGCGTCATGGTCAAGACTGATCCTACTGATTGAGGTTTCCGGCCACGGCTCATTTTTCTTTGATTTCCTAAATTCATCAAACGTCAAAGATTCTACTCTCCGACCTTTGGTTTTATGATCAACTATAACTGTTTGCACAACTTTTTTGACAAAAGTTCCATCTTTTAGAATTTGACGCTCGATTATTTCTTCTTCGGGATAACCGAGGTTACCTGCCTTGATAAATCTTTTTAGTATTTCCATATCGTTATTTCAAATCTAAAGTTTCCCAATCTTTCTCATTTTCATAAACGTATTTTTCATTCCTGTTTATTTTCCAGTTTGGATATTTTTCAATCACCATTCCACCGATTATTTCAAAATTGTATTTTGATTGATTCTTCCTTATCCATTTTTGAAGTGCTTTATTTTTGTCCGCAGTTTCTTGGCTTCTTGCTGTGATACCATTTTTTGGATCTAACAAATAGATTTTATCTTTCGTTCTGGTTATAAAATCGGGATAGAAAAGTCTATTCTTCTTTTCCTGTGAGTCAAAATATTCAATAGCAAAAACATTTCTTCCACTATCATCTTGTTTATGCCACCAAATTATGTTTTTTTGTGATTCTAAGAATTTTATAAACTTCTCTTCGTTTATTTTGCCATCGTATTTTTTCTTATTGTAAAATTCTTCATAAGCGTTCTTGTTTATGCCGTCAATTTTTTCAAAATCTTCAGTAAAGCTTGTTTCTTGTCCCGGCAATTCTAAATCAAAAATATCTTTTTCTTCTTTCTCTCTTATTTCTATTTCGTATTTATTTCTAAATTCTTTTAATGCTTTGCTGATAGTCGTTTTTAGTTTGCTTGTTTCTTTTAATAATTCATTAACAACGATTGGATAGTAAACTGGTCTATCAAGCCCAAGTCTTGTATTAAACCAAACATTGATTGCAGATTTTAATTGTCCCCAAGATCGTGAAGGATTATACTTTGCTTCTTCGTCTCCTTGTTTTTTGAGTTCTTCAAAACAAAGCAAGTTATAAAGTCTTTCTACGTCTAACTGTGAGAAATGATAATCTAGGTTTTGTCCTTTTTCTTTTATTTCTTGGACAAAATTATCAAAACTTTCAATTTCTGCATTTACAATAATCTGATTATTTACATTTGTTGAGGCAAGATCAATCTGTGATTTTATGATTTTTTTATTTTCCGTAATAAATTGGAGCTTCGTTCCAAATTCTTGGTCCATTATTTCAAGGAAAAACTTTTGCCACAACGGAGGTGGCGTAAGCGTATTAAAATCGACTCTATTGTGATAGGTTGTTTCTATGGTAATTCTTTTTATGTTCTTTCTTAGCTTTGTGTAATAAATAGGTGGCTTGTTTTGATTTTCTACCTCTTTAATATCTCTGATGTGACCTTTGTTATAGTTTGTGTATATATATGCTTTGTTTAATTCTTCTTTTTCGTAGTGATGGCCTTCGGGCATTCTTTTAATTCTTCCGATAATTTGAGTATGAAAAGTTGGGCTGTTGATTTCTCTAAACATCACAAGTATTTCAGCTCTTGGACAATCCCAGCCAGTTGCAGGAGCAACCTTAAAAATCAGATAATTAACCTTATCGTTATTGTCAGTTATAGATTTTAATTTTTCTTTATCTTTGTCGCCGGATAGCCAAACGGCAATTTCTTTTGCTTTTACGCCCTTATCTTTCAGGTACGATAAAACAAGATTTTTTTGATTCGCTTGTACCTCCTCTTTTTCTTTAAAATCGCTTGGAAGCTGGATCATAACAAGAGGATTGATATCAAGTTTTAATTCCCCGTAGTATTTTTTGAGCTCAATCCTTTTGTTATAGGCAAGCTCAAGCATTATGTCTGTTATATCTTTATCGGATAGGTTTTTATTCCCCAATTTTTTTATTTCTTCTTCTGTTTGGGTAATAATCTTTTCTTTAATAAGCCCGCTTGCTATTACGTCGCTTTCCAATGCCTCTACAAATCCAGCTTTTTTCTGCGATACATCACTAATATTTGGTAAATCTTTTGGTGTCGCAGTAACTTTGATAATAATTCTCGGTTCAAGTAAGTCGATTATTTGATTATATAAAGGCAGGTGTTCACCGGCCTCTGTGTGAGCCTCATCAATAATCAAAACAAGGTCTCTTTCTTTTTTTGTTTTCTGTATAAATTCATCAAAAACCGCTTCACCACCATATCCAACGCCACCACTTCTTCTTAGTTTTTTTGATTCTTTGTCTGTTCCCTTTATCTTTGACCAGTTGATAAAGAAAATATTATTTTTGTAGAGTTTTCCTTCGCTCAAATTATTTACATCTTTGAGATTCATATCAGTACCTTCATTGAAATACTGATAAAGTTTATTTTTGGATTGCGTATAAGATTCATCCCCGCCAAAAGATATCCACAAATACGCTTTATCTTCGTGAAATTGATAATTATCATCAAGACATCTCAAAAACTCCGCCATCATTATTGTTTTCCCTGCGCCCGTTGGAGCTTTGAAAACTAACGGGATTCTATATTTGCCAGTTTTCCACAATGCTAAAAAAGTATTACTAAGCTGGTCTATTGCTGTCTTTTGAAAATCTTTTAGTTCTATCATATTATTTGTCTTTAAGCGTTAAATTGATTTCCTTGTAGATTTCAAGGATTGGCTCTGGAATATCCTCAATGGTGATATTTTTATCTAAATATTTAAAAAGTTTTTTGTCTATTCTCCCGTAAGAAAAAACATACAAAACCGTTTTTCCATTTTTAACTTTCTTCACCAACTCCTCAAAATTATCGGTGTTTTCCCTAAAATATATCGCCGTTTTTCTTGTTTTGTCTTTATTTTCAAAAATTTGATACCATTCGCAAATTTCCACTTCTTCAAAAGTGTTTTCTTTGATTGCGATCATCTGCCCTGCTTTTTCGGTTAGTTCATGTCTTTGCTTGTCATTGATATTATCAATTCGTTCTACCGGGATTAAATCGGTTTTAAAATATTGAAGATTGCCACCCAAGCCTTTTATTTTTTCGCTATTTTTTGATTTCTTTACGTATCCCTTGACGATTTTCTCAATACGAGGATAACAAACTTCTTCTGCAATTTGCCCCTCGTTATTAGTGCAAAGAATAAATTTTCTTTTTCCCTTGTCTTCATTGTTTAAATCCAAAACCGCTTCTCCAGTTGTTCCTGAACCGGCAAAAAAATCTAGAATAATTGCGTCCTGCGGAATATGAGCAATCCTCATTAGGTGATCAATCAGCTCTTTTGGCTTTGAATACGGGAAATCAAGCCCTAAAGTTTTCAAATAATCAGAGCCTCGTCTGTTTAGGAATCTTTTATCCACTAAAAAGTTTCTTGGTTTTGTTCCCTTATCTTTTCTTTCTTCAAGATAACTTTTTGTATAAATATTGTATTTAGCTTGTTTGCCGTTTTGGTTTAATAAAGGAGAATTTTTTGTCTCTTTAAAAACAAGGAGGTGTTTTTTATCCTTGAATCCATTGTCTATTGACCATCTCCAAACACCATCACCTTTAATAGGATTGGCCTTTGCGCCTTCCTTAATTTCTTTGGGCATTGATTTTCCGGGGGGAATCACAAAGGAACCATCAGGACACTTAATAAAATACCTTTGGTTGGGACGGGTATCTAAAGCCGATTGATACAATGCAATATCATCTCTATACCTTCCATCTTTATCTTCTTTGGTGTAAAGATCTTCGTCTACTTCATCATAAAAATTACTCGTATCTATATTGGCTTTGTTTTTAGCGTAACAAACGACATAATCACAAGAGGGCGCAAAATGATTTCCTTTATCACTGGCGGTTTTAGAAATTCTGGCGATTAAAGTTAAAAAGTTTTCATGCCTAAAAACTTTCCCGCATAGCAAATTGAGATTGGCAACTTCCTGCTCGCCGATTGATATAAAAATAACGCCGTCCTCTTTCAAGAGATGTTTGGAAAGTTCCAATCTCTTTTCCATCATATTCAACCATTTTGCGTGCCTGTATGAGTCATTTTCATCTATAAATTTGTCATTATATTTCCATTCGTCCTTTTTCCCGGTGTTATATGGCGGGTCAATATAGATAACATCAATTTTGCCTTTGTGCGTATAGTTTAAAACTGTTAGCGAGTGATAATTGTCGCCTTCAATAAAAATATTATCATCGCTTTCGTTAGTTTTGATTTCTTTTTTTGTAATTCGTTTAAGTATCGGTAAATTATTTTCACAATCCAAAACTACTTTTTCTGGCTCTTTTTCTCTATCCCAAACAAGCCCATATTTTTTGGAATCTAGCTCGGCATCTTGTTTTTCAACAAGTTTTAATAACTCTTCTTTTGAAAGTTTCTGATATTCGGGCTTAATTTCCATATCGCCCCAATATTAGCACAATTTCTCAACTCTGAAACTCAACCACCCTATACCCTACACGCTGCAGCCGCCACCGCTTTTTGAGGTAGGGTTTTTGATTTGCGACACGATTTTGGCGTAACCCGAAGCGCTGGAATAATTAACTCCCAGCATTTCTTGTGGCGACACTTTATTCCACTCGACCCCTTTGTTTTTCATATACTCCGCCATCGTCAAATAAGTATCGGGAAACCAATACGAATTGACCGCGAGCGCCGCTTGATACATCGCTTCTTCACTCACGCCTTGCGCGGCCATTAATTCCAACAAGCCCAACATCGCCATCCCGTGATTGCAATCCGGAAAATGGGTCGAGTTGTTGCAACAGGGCCGATAGATTCCGCGCGACACTTTATCCACTAACGCTTGCTGTGCCGGCGTCAGATTGATGAACGAGTGCTGACTATAATGAGCCATTGGTTCGCCTCGAGCCAGAGTCCAACCGCCGGTCGAAGCAAACCCTGACGCGCCGCCATAAGCTTGGTCGGTCATCTCGCCGGAATCCAGAATCGGATTTTTATTCGCCAAACCGAGCGCCCAAAATAGATTGAGCAGATAAGCGGAATTTTCCGGCGTGATTTTCAACCGGCCGTCATTTTGCCCCAACAATAATTTCTCGTCTTCGGCGGTAAATTCGCCGCGCTGTTGGTAAAGCGCTTTGAATTTAGCTTCGTCAATCACGCCGGCCGCGACTAATTTTTTTCCAAGATCGCCCCACGACACCGGCAAGACGACGCCTTCGGCGGGAATGATTGATTTTTCGGGAAGATTGTTTTTGGGCTGATAGATAATAGCACCAGTAATAACCAGCCCCATCACGACAAGCGCGAAGACTGGTGTTTTCATATTGTCCATAATGTTAGATAAGTAAGATTAGTAAACCGATAATAATCATCGCGAGACCGGCCCAAAGCCGGACGCCTTTCAAATTGGTCGTTCGCCACTCTTGCACTTTGGCCAGCAATAATTTATCGGCCGCCAGCCACAACACTGTTACTAACGGAACAATCAGAATAAGATTATAGAACAATAAGTAACCGAAACCTTTGGCGTAAGTCACCTGGTCGCGGAGCAAGCCAATCACCATCAGGTACGGCCCACCCATACACGGAAATTGGCAAATCCCAACCAACAAACCCAAACCGAAAGCGGCCGGAAAGGAAGCGCGGTTGATCAATTTTCCCATCGCGCCGTGAGCGGCGGCGGGAAGTTTGAGTTTAATCGGAAAATTCGGGAAGAAACGATTAAGCAGATTGATGAGCCCGAAAATAATGAGCAAAGTAGCGCCCAATTTTCCCATGAAATGCGGCGTGTTGAAGAGATGCAACACCTGTAAGATGCCGAGACCAATCAAGAAATAAGCGGCAAAAATACCGAGAATATAAGTGCCGCCAATTTGCAGAATCTTTTTTCTCGTCAGTTGCATCCCGAAGAGAAAAGCAATCGTAATCAAGAGAATTGAGAACGAGCAAGGATGCACACTATCCAGCACCGCGGAAAAAATCACCAATGGCAGCAGCCAAACGCCACCGTTGCTGATGTTCCAGAGAAAAACGGAGAACCCCGAACTGTACTTAAGAACAATAATTCCGAGAATGGCCAGGAGGACAATCCCGATGGTGATCAATAATCTTTTCATAACTTTAAGGCGTGACGACGGCTTTAATTTCTAGCTGGAGTTTGGCGCCGGAATTTTCCGTAATGGTCACAAACCGATCAATCGCTCCGACTCCGGCCGGACCGTGCGCGTTGGGGTCGTAAATCACGCGAACGGTGCGACTGCCACCGGCGGGAATCATTTCTCTCATCGCCGTCATCCCGCCCATTCCGGGCATCCCAAAGGGTCCCTTGGTCGAGCCATCGGGCTCGACGAGGAACGCCGTGGTACACATACAAGATGTTTCTAATCCCCGAATCGTGAGGTCGTTATTGGCGGAATTAGTGAGAACGAAATCTCGGCTGACATTGCCATTCTTCATGGAGATGGTCCCGAAGTCATAGGAAATTTCGGAAGCGACCAGCGAGCTGGTCGCCGTGTCAGACCCCGCCGTTATCCCCTGAACCAAAGCGACTGTGCCACCCTTTTTCGCCGAACCCAACACGAACAGAAGAATCAAAACAAAACAAACAATCAGAACACTAATCACGGTTTTTGGTTTCATAATAAGTTGGAATTAAATTAAACGAATAATCAACACCTTTCAAACAAACCCGGTTTGTTTAATTTAATTAGGAGGGGCTGTTTTCCAACCGAGCCAACCACTGAATTCTTTTTTGTTGAGAAAAATAAACCGGCGGCGCGTTACCGAAACGAATAGAAAATATCGGCGGTCTAAATAAAAACCGGCCGCCAAAAATAATGAGAGCGATGATTAAACCGAAAATTAGCGGAAGATTGAAAAAAGAATGATAGGTCGAAATATGATGGACCGCCACGTTCAAAATCCCTTGCGGACAAAGCGCTAAGCCCGCCGCCGAAAGCGGGCAATCACCGGCCATCTGTCCATCGGGCGTGTAAGTCATCAGGGCGAAACTGAAAAAGGCCACCGCCAAAAATGACGTCAGGAGAAACAGGGTGATAATTTTTTTCATCATCTTCATTTTCATCTTACCACTTTTTGGTTTTAAGGCGAAGCGAGTTGCCGACCACCGAAAGCGAGCTCGCGGCCATCGCCACCGAAGCGAAGATCGGGTTAAGCAGAATTCCAAAAAACGGGTAAAGCGCTCCGGCGGCTACGGGAATAAAAACAATGTTATAGAAAAACGCCCAGAAAAGATTCTGTTTGATTATTCTCATTGTCCGTTTGGAGAGCTTGATTACTTCGGGAATAAGCATCAAGTCCCCTCTCATCAACGTGATGTTGGCCGACTCCATCGCAATATCCGCGCCTTCGCCCATCGCGATACCGACATCGGCTTGGGTAAGCGCCGGCGCGTCATTGATGCCGTCACCAATCATCGCCACAATTTTTCCTTGCGCTTGAAGCTCCCGCACCTTTTCCGACTTCTTGTCGGGTAATACCTCGCTCATTATCTTGTCTATGCCCGCCTGCGCCGCAATCGCTCGAGCGGTGCGATCATTGTCGCCAGTGAGCATCCAGACTTCAATCTTATTCTTTTTGAGCGCCCGCACCGCTTCAATTGATTCTTTTTTTAACCCATCCGCCACCGCCAGCGCGCCCTTAATTTTCTGACCAACCGCGAGAATCATTACGGTCTTGCCTTCATTTTCCAGCTGGCTGATAGTTTCTTCGTAGGAAGAGACATCAAGACCAATATCTGTCATCAACGCTCGGTTTCCTAAATATGCTTCAATTTTTTGCGATTGAATTTGCAAAAAACCGCGCAAACCCTTTCCTGAGATGGCCTTAAAATCTTCAAGTTTAGACAACTCAACTTTTTCTTTTTTCGCTTCGTCCATAATCGCCTGCGCCAACGGATGTTCCGACCGTTGTTCCAACGAAGCGGCCAAATTAAGCACCTCTTCTTGACGTTCGTTATTAAACGCCACCAGGTCAGTCAGTTGCGGTTTCCCTTGAGTAAGTGTGCCGGTTTTATCTAAAATCACCGTGTTTATCTGGTTGGCAATTTCCAACGAAGCGGCGTCTTTAATTAAAATTCCCCGACTGGCCGCGCTCCCCGAAGAAACCATAATCGCCATCGGCGTGGCTAGACCGAGAGCGCAAGGGCAAGCAATGATCAAAACGGCCACGAAATTTATCAGCGCAAAAGTAAAAGCGGGAGCCGGGCCGAAAAAAAACCAAACCAGGAAAGTTGAAAAAGCGATGACAAATACCGCGGGAACAAAATAAGCCGAGACTAAATCAGCCAGCCGTTGGATTGGCGCCTTGGAGCCCTGGGCTGCTTCCACCATTTTAATAATCTGCGCCAGCACCGTATCTTTGCCAATCTTCGTCGCGCGAAAAGTGACAGTCCCGAATTTATTGATGGTGCTACCGATAACCGCGTCATCAACCTTTTTATGAACCGGCATTGATTCTCCGGTAATCATTGACTCGTCAATCTCCGAGTCTCCCTCGATTATTTCCCCGTCAACCGGAATTCTTTCGCCGGGTCGCACCACGATTAATTCGCCGACCATAACGTCAGTAATCGAGATTTCAATTTCCTTTCCTTCCCTGACGACTTTGGCCGTTTTCGGTTGTAAACCAATAAGTTTTTTAATGGCTTCCGAAGCTCGGCCTTTCATCAAGACTTCAAAGTACTTTCCTAAAAGAATTAGGACGATAATTATCGCCGAGGTATCGAAGTAAATCGCCGGAATCAAACCTCCTTTGGTGAAAAAAACCGGGAAAACTGTCACCGCCACGCTGTAAAAATACGCGGCCAAGGTTCCAATCGCGATCAGGGTGTTCATATCGGCGGCGCGATATTTAATGAGCAACTTGAGCCCGCTATAAAATTGCCAACCCACCCAAAATTGCACCGGGGTGGTTAAAATTAGAAGCGTCCAATTATTATTTAAAATTTGCGGCACAAAAGAAAACCATTCCGGAAAACTGCCGAGAAATATGAAGACCGAAAGAACGCCGCCGACCACCAACTTGCGCTTCACCTCGGTTATTTGTTCCGCCCGTTCCATCTCGGCGTGATTATGGTGAGAACCTTTGCCGGTTTTTTCTTGAGTCTTAACTTCCATCCGGTAGCCTACCGACTTAACAATCTTGGCCAAACCCGATTCGGAAATAATATTTTCATCAAATTCAATCAACGCTGATTCCGAAGCAAAATTAATCGTCGCCGAACGCACCCCGGCCGTTTGCAAAAGCGCGTGTTCGATTGTTCCGACACAACTGACGCAATGCATGCCGCGAATTTTATAAGTTTCTTTTTTCATTGAATAAAATTAACTTATTTTCGCTTAAGCCGATAAACTTTTAAAATCTCATCCTTTTTCATCGCGCAAGTGGTCAAGTGACTTTCCATCAACGCGTCTTCTACGCCGGAGAGCGCCTGCTTCACCGCCGAGGTTTGAGTAATCACGTCAATACAATACTTCTCTTCCTCCAGCATACTTTGCAAACCGCGAATCTGGCCTTCAATAATTTTCAACCGGCGAACCAGTTTTTGTTTGGTCGAGTTCATCCTATCTATCATACCCCTAGGGAGTATCGGAAGTCAAGCTCACCGGCTCAACAACAAAGCCAGCAATTGTTTGAGTAAGTCGAGTAAGCGGATTTGCAACGCCAGAATCATCGCGGTTCGAGATTGAGTAGTGGCCGGTGTGGCGTATAATTGATTTAATTTCGCTCTGGTCGTCGGACCGGAAAGACCGACGGTTTCGGGGGTAGTGGCAATCCCATATTTAATTTGGAATTTTTTGACGGCCGCGACCGTTTCCGGACCGTAGTAGCCGGTGGCCGAACCGACATAACTGCCATCGGCGATTAGCATGGCTTGCAGTTGAGTGACATGAGCACCACGTTCACCGATAGCGAAAAGCGAAGTTAATGGCGCAAATTGGGCGGTAGCTAAAGGAACCAGAGGTAGTGGCGGAACTTCGGGAACAGGATTCACTTCGCAAGTCTTAGTTAAACGCGGCTTTTCCAAAATAGTGCCGCAAGCGTTCTCGTCGGTACAAACACGAGCTTGTTGATTGAGTGAACAAGCGCTCCAAACTCCGCAGGACCAGTCCTCTACGCAAGTCAGAGCCAGCGGGGCATAAGTACAAGACTGGCTAAGAACGGTATTGCCACCAGTACAACCGGTCGGCGAACTTGCCGTGACCGCGCGCGTTTGTGTATTATTTGATTGGCAACCGGACCAGTCCGAATAAGTAAAGGTGGCGCAAGTGGTAACCGGTTTGACACAACCGCTTTCATCAATCTGACCGTCACCGTCGTTATCCATTCGATCGGCGCATTTTTCCGTCAACGTCCCCGGGTCAAGACCGCGAACAAAACCGTCCATAAACGCTTTGGCTTGGACCAAGTACTCCGCGGCCGGTTGTTTGTCCAATTCCGGACCGGGATATTCAATCACGCCTCTGACTCCTTTTTGACGAAGCAGATAGCCCGCTTTTTGCGTAATCAACGGGTCCCATTTTTCCTTCACCCAAACCTCCGAGCGGGAAGTGACACTAAAACTGATCCAGACATAAGAATTTGAGAAATTACCTAGCGCTAAAATATTTTGTAAACCGGAAAAATTAGGCAACAGGTAAAACGAGGGCGAAGGAGCGTCGCCGGTCCCGGCCGGCCAATAGGAACTGCCGCCCGACGAAGTGAATTCGTGCAGTTCCGGAATATTTTCTCCATAAAATAAGACGCCGGTGGCCGGTTGAATCGTACGAATAATTTGTTTGATATCGTTTCCCCGCTGGCGTTCGTAATTAATAAACTGGGCACTGCGCTCGGCGGCGGTGCCGCTGTAGCGAGTCGCCGCGGTTTGAATGGGTTGGCTCGGATAATACCAATTAAGCGCCCATTCCGTTCCCCAAATTTCCGTGTTCAGAGCGACAATGTCTCCGGCCACCAAGGAAAAAGAATTTAAAACCCTCTGTAATCGAACGAGCTCTTTTTGCCACAATTCGCCGGCGTAACCGGGGTCGATGGCGATAGGGTGGGGCGGGTTTTTACAATTTGGACAAACTGACGGATTAAAACCGGGGGCGTCAAAGTATTTTAAATTATTTCCGCTGGCTTGATGGTTGTTCGGGTCTAATTCCTCCGTTAAATAAAAATGTCCGGGAGAATGGTGAAAAGTTATATTGGGGGTAATGGCGCGAATCTCGCTGATTCGGTTGGCGACCAGAGTTGAATCGGGCGGATAATTCCAAAGATGCACCCCGGTATGGGTAAAGCCCAATTGCTTGAGATCTTGGAAAACCTGAACATATTGAGGCCACTCGTTACCGGAAATCGCATCAATGTCCGGTCCCCAAAAGCTGATTACTTGGCCCAAACCGCCACCGACTTGCGCCAGTTGGCTTTGCGGCGTCAACGCGATTAAGATGATTAATTTATGAGTCCCTAAAAGAAAACCGAGAAAAACGGCTAGACCAATAACGACCTTGGCAATCATTTTACCGTAATACATATTTATGGGGACAATATTAATCTTATCATAAAAAAAGCCGAGATTGTTTATAACATCTCGGCTTCGACGGTTCCACACCGACTAACCCGCCTTCGGTTTGGTTATCTTCCCCTCTTGCTCCCGTCGAGCAAAATTCTCCGGACCGCCATGGTGGCCATAATGTTCAACCGCTTCTCGTGGATTTGGTGATCGCCCCAACACTTCTCCGGTGTACCACACATTGGTTGAGGATAGAGCCTCTCTGATTTGCGCTTGATTTCTTTCCGCCAAACTAAAGGTATCCGCCATGACAATATCCCCCTTTCTCGGTGTTAAATAAATGAGGAACCGTCTGTCAACTATTGTACCACAGTATATACTCGGCAACAATGTGCTATACTGAATTCATGTTAACCACAATCGCCGTCATTTTAATCATTCTGTGGCTACTCGGCTTAGTCACCTCTTATACGGTTGGCGGGTTTATCCACGTTTTGTTGGTAATCGCGGTCATTATGATTTTGGTCCGAGTGATTAATAGAGAAAAAGTGTTTTAAAAAACGGCCAGACGAGCCAATAAATACGAAATGGTTGACTCGGCGCCTTGATTCAGATTAATCTGCCCTTCCCCCACGCCATCGTAACAACCGCCGGTCATTTGCGAATAAACCACCTGATTGAGCAAATTATCGCCTAAAAACCAATTGAAAGCTTGGACCATTTTCTGCTGATAAGCGGTGTCGCCATTCAAATCAAACATGGTTCTAAGCGCCAACACTAAAGACGAGACTTCTTCCGGTTGCTGGTCATAGATTTTCTTTTTCTCGCCGCGCTTAAACCAACCGCTTTGCCCGACCGGTTCGCACACCGCTCCGTAGAACGACTGACTAATCAAAAAATCAAGCGCGGTTTTCCCGGCTTTAAAGTAAAGATAGTTGCCGGTAA
>Ga0172379_10003026_pt1 | contig 27893 bp, 24 predicted proteins | sample GrowelOW334metaG_FD_119756 | JGI IMG/M metagenome (GOLD analysis project Ga0172379, IMG submission 119756) | Groundwater microbial communities from an aquifer near a municipal landfill in Southern Ontario, Canada - Groundwater well OW334 metaG | ecosystem: Environmental > Aquatic > Deep...
ATTGCCACATCATCTATCAAGTTCCGAAAACGCTGACTTCTCAATCAGTTGAGGAAAATCGGGTTGTCGGTCTGGACTCAACTATAATTGCTATAAACATGAAGAGAAGAAGCTTTCTGAACACATCGCTTGCCATGGCAGGTATCATGGTAATACCGAGACATGTACTCGGTGGAACAGGTTTTACCGCACCCAGTGATCAGCTTACCAAAGCCATTATTGGCGTTGGCGGGATGGGTCGCGGACACATTGGCTACGAAGGTACAAGGGTCGTGGCCATATGTGATGTAGACAAAAATCACCTGGCACAGGTCCAAAAGATGATTCCGAATCCGGTAAAGACTTACCACGATTTTAGGGAGTTGCTGCTGCAACCCGATATCGATATTGTGCACATAGCCACACCTCCGCATTGGCATGGCATCATGGCGGTTGAGGCGGCCCGTGCAGGGAAAGACATCTGGTGTGAGAAACCAATGACCCGCACCATTGGAGAAGGTCTTCGGGTGGTTGAGGAGATCAACAAATACGACAGAATATTCAGGCTGAATACATGGTTTCGTTTCAAGGATACTTTTTACGGATTGGGTACGGATGTAAAACCGCTGAAAAAGGTGATCCAGAGTGGAATCCTGGGTTGGCCGCTTAAGGTAACTGTCAGCGGGATAACCGGGTATGACTGGAAATTTTACTGGAGTGGTGAGCGAAATCTCAAACCAATGCCGGTACCCGAAGAGCTCGATTACGACATGTGGCTTGGTCCTGCCCCCTATAAACCCTACAATCCGGAACGCGTTCACGCCAAGTTCAGAGGCTACTGGGATTATGATGGAGGAGGTTTGGGCGATATGGGTCAGCACTATCTTGATCCGGTACAATACCTGCTTGGGAAAGACGATACCAGTCCCGTCAAAGTCGAAGTGGATGCCCCCGAGCAACATTACGATGCGGTGGGCTCATGGCGTAGAATAGAATATACCTATGCCGATGGTTGCAAAATCATCCTTGACGGAGAGAACCGCGACAAGGATGCAGCCTACATCGAAGGCCCCAATGGAAAGATTTTCAGAGGCTTCAAATCTACAATCCCAAATCTTCAGTCATTTATCGGGACTTTACCGGATCCGGAACCACAAATTACCACCTTCACGGAATCGGTGAAAACCAGGAAGAAATTTGCACTGAATGAGATGAATGGTTACCATTCCTGCACGGTTGTTAACATGGGAATTATTGCGCTTCAATTGGGACGCACGTTGCATTTCGATCCTGCCACTCAGCAGTTTATCGATGATGAAGCCGCCAACCGACTCATTAACCAACCCATGAGAGCACCTTGGAGTATTTAAAAAGTTTGAAATGTTTAAAAAAGTTTGAAATGTTTTATAAAGTTGCCGGTCCCTGAGCGAAGTCGAAGGGTAACCCTTCAAACAATTCAAACAATGAATATAAAAGATATGAAGAAGATAGTTTCGATAATAACGATAGTTGTGCTGTTCTGTGCCCTTGCATTCAACGGCTCTGGCCAGATTAACCGGACCATCAATACCAAAGTTGCGGATGCCCTCGCGCAAGTACCAACCAAAGATGACGCAAAGCTGAATGTGCTGATGAGCGAAGTGGTTGAAATGAAAAAAGAAGGCTTTGCCCTTATTGCAGCCAAAATTATACCTCCCGGTACCGGCGATGATGTGGCAGCCAGATTTGTGGTAGCCAGTCTCTCAAAATATGTCTCCCAGTTTGGCAAAGAAGCCGACAAACAGATGGTGGAAAACGGATTGCTGCAGGCCATTCAGGGTAGTTCAGACAAGGATGTCCAATCCTTCTACCTTACGCAACTCTATTTTGTTGCGACCGATCAGTCGGTTGCTACATTGAGCCAGTTCCTGACCGATGAAAAATTGTGCGATGCCGCTGTCAAAGTATTGTTGGCAGTTGAGACTCCATCCGCAGGCGATGCCATGTTAAAAAAATTGGAAGGTTCTCAGGGAATAGCTGCCCTGGCGCTTGCCAAAGCCGTCGGCCAGATGAGGATCGAAGCAGCCAATCCGATCCTGATCAAAAAAATGGGTGGTGCTGATGCCAAATTGCAAAGGGTGATCCTGGAAGCATTGGCTCAAATTGCATCCAAAGAGAGTTTCGCCTTTTTAACCGACAAGGCTGCAAAAACAAAATACATTTACGAACCTACCGGGATCGTCTCCTCACTGGTTACCTATGCCGGTCGACTGGGGGCCAATGGAGACCTTGCACTCTGCGACAAAACCATCACAACTATATTGACCAATTGCAAAGAGAAGTCACAGTTGCAGTACCGTTCTGCTGCCTTGGCCCTTAAGGCAAAATATTGGGGGATGGAGGCGATGCCTATCCTGCTGAAGGAGTTTGACAATGCCGACAAGGCCTACCGTGCCGGTGTGATGAACCTGGCAGCTGCCTCATCGGATGTTGCAGTAACCCGTCAGTGGATCGCAAAATCAAAAACTGTCACTGGTGAAAAAAGAGCCGAGATTGTTGAGATGCTCGGTCGCAAAGGCTGCATAGATCTGTTGGCTACCTTTGAATCACTTCTTTCTGACCCATCGGAAGTGGTCAGGATTGAAGCAATCAACGCCATATCAAACATCAGGGTACCAGCTGCTACAACTGCACTTGAAGAGCACCTGATCAGAGGATTGGATGCTGTTGCTACCGCGAAAGCGCTTTCACGTATGTTGGACGGCAAGCACATCGACAGGCTGGCACAGTCGCTCGATGGAGCCCCGAAAGCAGCAAAAGTCGAGATCATTAAATTGATAGGAGCCAAGGCAGGTAACGTGAGTTTCGATAAAATGGTAGGCCTTACCGCTAACAACGATCAGGATATATCCGCTGCAGCCTATACCGCATTGAAGAATTTGTCGATCGAAGATAATATTCCCGTTCTGCTGGATCTTTTGAAGAAAGCATCCACAAAAGAGCAGATCACAGCTGTCCAGCTTTCTTTGATACATGCTGCTTCTGGATTAGATAATGAAGAGACTGGCAAATTCATTGCTGAATTGAGCAAAATGAATGATCCTGGCCGTACACTTGAAATCTTCTCCAGGCTGGGTGGCCGTAATGCCCTGAAACAGGTGGTTGATGCCTTTGGATCCAGTAATCAGGCTATCAAAGAGACTGCCTTCAATGCGCTGCTGAAATGGAACAGCGCCGATGCAGCCGATGCCCTCTACCAAATTTGTGCTGCCAATCCTGATTATCAGGCAAGAGCCTTCAAAGGCTTTATCAGCTTGGTTTCCAGTCCTGCTTTACCGGACGATCAAAAACTGTTGCAATACCGCAAGTTGATGTCATTTGCACAGAGCAACGAACAAAAATTGATGGTGATTGACAGGCTGGGTGATCTGAAGACCTTTTCGACCCTCCTTTATACCGCCAATTTCCTCGATGACAAGGCGCTTCAGTCCGATGCAGCCAATTCTGTTATTCAGATTGCTCTGCCTGGTTCGGGTAAGACGGTAGGTTTGACAGGAGAAATCGTCAAAGCCGCCTTATCTAAATCTGCCAGCCTCTTGAAAGGGGCGGAGAGTGATTACGACAAGGAAAAAATCAAAAAATACCTGGCTTCGATGCCGGAAGAGAGGGGATATGTACCCATGTTCAATGGGAAAGACCTTACCGGTTGGAAAGGTTTAGTTGGCAATCCGATTACAAGGGCTAAAATGACTGAAAAGGAACTGGCCTCCAAACAAATCGAAGCCAATGAAAAATCTGCCAAAAACTGGAGTGTCAGGGACAATTCTATTGTTTTCAATGGTGCCGGTGCCAATCTTTGCTCAGAAAAACAATATGGCGATTTTGAAATGATTGTCGATTGGCGCATCACCAAAAAAGGCGACAGTGGAATCTACCTGAGGGGATCGCCGCAGGTGCAGATATGGGATACTTCAAGGGTTGAGGTAGGCGCGCAGGTTGGATCAGGTGGTCTTTATAACAACGCCAAATACAGGAGTACCCCTTTGAAAGTTGCAGACAATCCCATTGGCGAATGGAACCATTTCTACATCAAAATGGTGGGAGAAAAGGTGACCGTCACTTTGAACGGGGTATTGGTAGTCGACCAGGTACCGCTCGAGAATTACTGGGACCGTTCGATTCCTATCTTCCCGAAGGATGCGATTGAACTACAGGCACACGGTACGGATCTTGCCTTCCGCGACATCTATGTGAATGAGATCAACGACAACCACTATGTCCTTTCTGCTGAAGAGCAAAAGGAGGGATTTGTTCCCCTTTTCAACGGCATCAATTTCGATGGCTGGACCGGGAATACGGTCGATTATGAAGTAAAAAACGGTGAAATTGTCCTGAATATCGACAATGGCCCTTCGCATGGAAACCTGTTCACGCAAGGCGAATACCGTGATTTTACCTTCCGATTTGAGTTCCAGTTGACACCAGGGGCCAACAATGGCCTAGGCATCCGTGCACCACTTCAGGGCGATGCAGCATACGTGGGAATGGAGCTTCAGATCCTTGATGATGATGCACCAATTTATGCTGAATTACAAAAGTACCAGTACCATGGTTCAGTTTACGGCGTCATTCCTGCCAAACGGGGATCGCTAAAACCTACCGGTGAGTGGAACTTTGAAGAGGTGGTTGTGAAAGGAAACAACGTGAAAGTGATTCTCAACGGAAATGTCATCACCGATGGAGATATCACTGTTGCCAGCCGCAACGGAACCCTCGATCACAGAGAGCATCCCGGATTGCTTCGAACAACCGGACATATCGGTTTCCTCGGACATGGTTCTGTTGTGAAGTTCAGAAATATCAGGGTAAAAGAGCAGTAGAAATAATGTGAAAATTAATATACTATTCATGATTAAATTAAACAGTCCTCCATTTTTACCTATCTATTTCCATTAGATAATCGTAAATTTGCACCGCTCTTAATTTCCACATTTTCCATTTTTCAAATTAGGTTGATGAATTTAGAACTTATTATAAAAGACCAGGTTGCGGCGGCAATCAATTTCCTTTACGGACAACAGGTTAATCCGGCCCAGGTTCAGGTACAGCTTACCAGGAGCGAGTTTGAAGGCGACCAGACGGTAATGGTTTTTCCATTTCTTAGAACATCTAAAAAATCACCTGAAGTGACAGGCCAGGAGATCGGCGAATACCTTGTTGCCAATGTGGCAGAAGTTTCGAAATTCAATGTGGTCAAGGGTTTCCTAAACCTGGTGATCGACAATAAATTCTGGATTGACAGGCTTAACGAAGCAATTCCTGATAATCAATTCGGATCCATTCCTGTGACTGACCAGTCCGAATTAGTCATGATCGAATATTCCTCTCCCAACACCAACAAACCCCTGCATCTCGGCCATATACGCAACAATCTGTTGGGATTTTCCCTGGCAGAGGTGATGAAGGCCAATGGATACAAGGTGGTCAAAACCAATATTGTCAACGATCGCGGTGTCCATATCTGTAAATCGATGGTAGCATGGCTGAAGTTCGGCAACGGCGAAACCCCTGAAACCCATGGCAAGAAGGGCGATCACCTGGTAGGGGAGTACTATGTCAAGTTCGATCAGCTTTACAAAAGTGAGATTGCCGAATTGATGGCTGTCGGAAGAACGGAAGACCAGGCCAAGGAGGAGGCCCCCTCCATCGTGGAGACCCGTGAGATGCTGATCAAATGGGAAGCCAACGATCCGGAGGTCCGTCAACTGTGGCGAACAATGAATGGCTGGGTCTATGCCGGTTTCGACGAGACATACAAAACCCTCGGCGTCGATTTCGATAAGATCTATTACGAATCGGATACCTACACCATTGGTCGCGACGAAGTGTTGCGCGGTGTCAAAGAGGGCATCTTCCAGCAGGAAAGCGATGGTTCTGTTTGGGCCAACCTCGAGAAAGAGGGACTCGACAAAAAGATACTGCTCCGCTCGGATGGTACTTCCGTGTACATCACCCAGGATATAGGAACGGCTCAGCTACGCTACCGCGATTATCCAATCGATCACATGATCTATGTAGTTGGTAACGAGCAGATCTACCATTTTCAGGTACTTTCGCTGCTGCTCGATAAGCTTGGATACAAATGGGGAAGCGACCTCTATCACTTTTCATACGGGATGGTAGAGTTGCCCAATGGTCGGATGAAATCGCGCGAAGGTACCGTGGTGGATGCCGATGACCTGGTGGCCGGCATGATCGATGTAGCCCGTTCAGTCTCCATGGAGCTGGGTAAGCTGGAGGGTTACAGCGATGCTGAAAGGGAACACATATACCATACTGTGGCCTTGGGTGCGCTGAAATACTTCATTCTTAAAGTCGATCCGAAGAAGACGATGACCTTCAATCCAGAAGAGTCGATCGACTTCAACGGCAACACCGGACCGTTTATCCAATATACCTATGCCCGCATTCAAAGCATCCTCCGTAAGGCAAAAGATACGGCAATTGCCATTCCGCTAAAGGCAGAAACAGCCTCACTCAACGACAAGGAGCGCAGTCTGCTGAAGATCATCTCGTTTTTCCCTGAGGTGGTCAAAGAGGCTGGGAAAGCCCATAGTCCGGCTGTTGTGGCCAATTACGTCTACGAACTGGTAAAAGAGTTCAACTCCTTCTACCACGACCACTCCATTCTGAACGAACCCGAACTCTCCATTCGTGACTTCAGGCTGGTTGTCGCCCAAACGGTTGGCAAGGTGATCAAGAATGGATTTTCGTTGCTGGGAATAGAGGTGCCGGAGCGAATGTGAGGGCATAGAGCATAGAGCATGGGTCATAGGGTACCAGACTCCATCCTGATTGCACGGAAATTGGAAGAAAGAGTCATTTAAAATCACCTCTTTTTGAATTGGCTAGTTTGTTTTATTGTCGAGTAATTCGCCAACCAAAACCAGTTTTTCACCCTCACCGGCTAAACCGGTCAGTTTGACGGATTGAATACTGTTTTTCTGAATCTCTTTGGCCTGAAATTCAACGGGAACATACGAATCGCCATAACCGTACGCTTTGTTTTTCGTAATTTTCTCCACCAATACATTCTGGGTTTTCCCGATCAGGCTTTGGTAGTACCTGTGCTTATTCTCAATAGAAAGCTGACGGATCTGAGCTGACCGTTCATTCTTGATTTTTTCAGGAACATGATTTTCAAGTTTTTCGGCGCGTGTTCCTGTTCGTACAGAATATTTGAAGGTATGAACATGACTGAAGCCGAATTCCTCCACCGCCCCGAGCGTTTGTTGAAAATCTTCTTCTGTTTCACCGGGGAAACCAACAATAATATCAGTGGTGAAATTAAAATCTGGATAAACTGCACGAAACTGGCGGATTGTTTTTCGGAACTGTTCCACATCATACATCCGGCGCATCCGGAGCAGTGTTTTTTCTGAACCGCTTTGCAAACAGAGGTGAAGATGTGGCATCAGCTTCGGATGAGAAAACAGATCTATGAAACGTTCACCAAAACCATCCGGTTCCAGGGATGAAATCCGTACCCGGAAATCGCCCGGAATATCCAGGATGTTGGCAAGTAAATCTTCAAACCGGGCTTCCCCTTCTTCGTACCGGCCAATGTTAACCCCGGTAATAACAATTTCCTTAAATCCGTTGGCTATTGTTTTGCCTACACTTTCCAGCACGTCGGCCATCGGACGTGAAACGGCCCTGCCCCGAACCATAGGAATGATGCAGAATGTGCAGAAATTATCGCAGCCATCCTGAATTTTTACGGCGCTGCGGGTGTGAAGGCTTTTTCGCACAGGTTCATACCGGAAAACATCCTGCGGCAACTTGTCGGGATGAAGGATTTCACCTGAAAAATGGGCTTCAACGAGTGATAAAATAGAGCTTTTACGATTGTTCTCGACAACAAAGGTGATGTTCTCCTGACTTTCGAGTTTTTCCTTGAAATTATTGGCCATGCAGCCGGTAACCACCACCACGGCATCTTTATTCCTACGCGCGGCCTGGCTAATCACTGTTCTCGATTTCTGGTCGCTCTGGTTGGTAACCGTGCAGGTATTGACAACCACCACATCAGGCGATTCGTCAAAACCAACCAGTTGGTACCCGGCTTCATCAAAATTGGTAACCAGCGCATCGGTCTCGTATTGATTGAGCCGACAACCTAGGGTTTTAAAAGCTACTTTCTTTTTATCGATTATAACCACGTCTTTTTTCTCTTATGTAACTCTGTTATTTCACGCAAAGTGATCTGGAGTTTAGAAACTCCAGATCACTTTGCGTGAACTTTTTTGCAATTCTTTAATACAATGCTTATGTACTAATAAATCCTAATCATCCTAAATCTTATTACTGAGCTCTAAGACCAACTCGCCGCTCATGGAAAAATCGGCAGCCGATGTAATCCTGACATCAACAATTTTTCCCATCAGTTCATCGTCCCTCCTGTCGAGCCTGACAATCAGTTTTCCTTCGGTCAAACCTGTTGAAAAGCCGGTCTTGCGGTCGGTTCCATTGATCAGTACCCTGACCGTTCTTCCTACCATTGCTTCATTGTACTCATGGGAGTGAATCTTCATCACCTCAGACAAGCTGTGAAAACGGTCTTTTTTGTCGTCTGTTGCCACCTCATTTTCCCAACGGTAACTGGCAGCTCCCGGACGAGGCGAATACATGGCAATGTAGGCCATATTAAACCTGAATTCGTTCATCGTAGCCACAGTATTTTGAAATTCAGCTTCCCCTTCACTCGAAAAACCTACAATGATATCGGTAAACAGGGTGGCCTGCGGTATTAGTTCGCGAATATCTGCCACGATCCTGCGGTATTTATCCATCGAATGCTGGCGGTTCATTTTGATCAGCACCCGCTCGTCACCGCTTTGCATGGGCAGGTGTATCTGTTTGGCCAGACAATCATAGGATGCAATCATCTCAATCACTTCGCGGTTCATGTCCTGCGGATGGGGTGAAGTAAAATAGACCCAAAATTCTTCGCCGGAAATTTTACCGAATTCGCCAATCTGGCGGAGTAGTTCGGCAAAATTGATCTCAGTACCATTTTTGTCAAGTCCGTAAGAGTTAACATTCTGGCCCAAAAGTGTGATTGATTTGTATCCCTGATTGACCAGTTGTCGAACCTCTTCCAATATTTCAGCGGAAGGCCTTGAAACCTCACGGCCCCTGGTATATGGAACTGCGCAAAAGGTACAGAACTTATCGCAGCCATTCTGGATCGGCACGAATGCTTCGTAGGTCGATTGATATTTGGGTTTAATGTGCCACATTTCCATGATGTGCTCATTTTTTGGCATCACCGGTTTGGGTTGTTTCAGTCCGGCTGGAGTAACAATTCCGTATTCACGGATCATATCTGGCAATTGGTCCAGTTCACTCATCTGAAATATCAGGTCAAATGTCTTCAGGAATTTTTCCTTATCCGCAGGTAAAATACAACCTGAGACAAAGGTGATCAGATTTCGTCTGTTCTTCCATTTGTTCCATTGAGCTATCTTGTTGTATATCTTGTCGATGGGTTTTTGCCGTACAGAGCATGCAAGTATGCCAAGCAAATTGGCCTCCTCCTCGATTTCGGTGCGGATATAGCCCATCCCTTCCAAAACGGTGCTAACCCGTTCACTGTCCGACAGGTTCATTTGGCAACCTAGAGTAATCAAATGATACTTCATCTTAACAAAATATGTTTTTTAATGGCCACAATATATGCCTTGTTGCGTTCGTGAAATTAGTCCCCAATTGGTGAATTTTTTTCCTTAGAAGTACACTTCGCAATGGATATGGTCCCGTTCAAAGCCTTTCTCCTTCAGTACTTCTATTGCATCAAAAATCATGTTGCTGTTTCCGCATAAGTAGAACTGGGTCTCTTTGGCAAATGTGCAATTTTTTAAATAGCCAGTCAGCCGTCCCTGGTAATTTCCGCCAGCATCTTTGCTTGTGCACAAAACATAGCGATCGGCGGCATATTCATCTTTGTCGTATGCTTCTTTCGACATGCGTACGCCATGAATCAGTGTGTAATCAAGATCAGGAAAGCTCCTGACCATGCTGCGGAATGGAGCAATACCAGTTCCACTCGCAATAAATACAAATTTTCCGTTCTCAGCGGCTCTTGGCCCAATCCCAAATCTTCCGAACGGGCCATGCACTTCAACCAGGTCGCCGGCCTTCAGTTTACGGAGCCTGGGGGTAAAATAGCCGTTCTCCACCTCCTTCACCAAAACTTCGAGGTATTCGTCGTTTGTACCACTGTACACCGAGTACTCCCTGCTTTGATGATTGCCGTGAATGCGGAGCGAAATATGCTGCCCTGCCTTGAACTGGAATCGGGCTTTTGGTAATTTCAATGAAAATGTCTCGTCTGTTAATTGCTTGATTTCTATTATTTTGTAGAAGCTTTCGTCGATTTTTTTCTCATCCTTTATAAAACCCATCCTGCTTTTAATACCAGGATAACTTGCGTAATCGTTTATTTCCATTCCCAATTTTAAATTTTTATACCTCTACTATTACGAGAGAATACGCTTGTTGTTACCATCATAAGCTTTAAATTCCATTAATATCCAACCGATGTAACCAAAATGAACAGAATTTATGGTGAAAATTCCCAAAATAGTATAATTTTGTACCTTCCTTTTAAAAAACCGCGGAAGTAGCTCAGTCGGTAGAGCATCAGCTTCCCAAGCTGAGGGTCGCGAGTTCGAATCTCGTTTTCCGCTCTTGATTATCAGGACCTTAGAATAAAATCTGAGATCCTGTTTTTTTTAGTTGAAACATAGTTGAATCATTTGAATCGTTTTTTTATTCAAATGATAATTTTTTTGTTTAGCTCAGAGGAGCTAGTTCTAAACTAATTTCTTTTGGTATTCTTGATCTTTCAGCCTCAATCCATGCTATTCTTATCAATTCTGCTGTAGACTTTGATACACCAGTGATTATGTCACTGAACATCATCTGGCCAGTTTTATAAGGATGAGACCATTGACATTGATAAGTCTTTGATGTAATTAGTGACTCTCCTTCATCAAAATCTAAATATACTAACAATAATATTCTACGGAGTATTTGTGGAGTTTTTGTTGTCTAATAAGTAATGGAACTTTCCCAATAGATCTTCGTATCCGATAATTTCTTATGCTCTTTAAAATCTTTTATTTTAGAGATGGCCACAGAGAATCAATCAATATATAGTTTGCGTCAATTCGTTCTCTATTTTCTTAAACTTGGTTATTCCAGGTTATGGGGAACTGTTGCATTGGTGGCGTATATGTATTGCGATTCAGTTGAAAAACCCATACATCATTCTAATTACGGCTCTAATCGGATTACTTCTTAATCAAACGTAAAACGATAAATGATGAACCTTTTTAAATTTATACCTATTCTGGTGGTTCTCTTCAATTCTATTTGTAGCCAAGGTCAAGTAAAATCTTCAATTCAGCAGTTACAATTAATTACGGTCATTGAATTACCAAATGTTAATGGACGGATTGATCATCTCGCATTTGACAGCGATCGCCAAATTCTATTTGTTGCTGCTTTGGCAAGGTCGGGGAGTAACGCACAGCTTATGATTTATAAGAATATACAAGTAAATTGATCATACTCATATTTATGTTACGGTGAATTTAAATCTTTAAAATTTGACAAAATGAATAGGAAACAGTTTTTTCAAAATAGTCTTATAGTTGGTGGAACAACTTTACTCCCAGCCGACTCCCTGTTCGCTGAAGCTTCCGTCCATGGCGGATTTGATAAATTGACGGATAGTGATGGTAATTTTGCGTTACAAGCTTTGCCCTATGCGGAAAACTTTTTAGAGCCATTTGTAGATGCAGAAACTATGCATTTACACTACACTTATCATCATGGCGGTGCGGTAAAAGGAGCGAACAAAGATTTACAGATGATCAAAAAATCTCTTGATGAAAACAATCTTGAAACGGTTGATTTCTGGACAAGGAAATTGGCCTACCATTTCTCTTCTCACGTTTTACACACCATTTTCTGGACCAATCTCAGCAACAAACAGTCATCTCCAGGCGGCAAAATATTGAGCTATATTGAGAAGAATTTCGGAAGTTTTGATAAGCTCAAATTGTATTTAACATCGACCTCCAAAAATGTTGATGGTAACGGCTGGGGTATTTTAGGTTACCAGCCCTATTCAGATAGTTTGGTGGTGATGCAATGCGAAAATCATGAAAAGCTGACCCAATGGGGTGTTATTCCACTTTTGGTTATTGACGTTTGGGAGCATGCCTATTATTTGAAATATAAAAACAAAAGAAACGATTTCGTTGATGCGGTATTCCCACTTATAAACTGGGATAATGTAGCATCAAGATTTGATAATGCTTTAATACTTTCCAAGTAGAGAGTTTGATTTCCGTCATCGGTAACATGATTTGTTAAGATGGAATTTCTTCTATATTTGTAGAATGTGGAAGAGGAATCTCATATTATGCCAGTTGCTATTTTTCTACAGCATTGTGTTGGCTCACAATACCATTCCTCATGGTCATTTTGATGAGTTATTCACTTTAGACCACGGCAGTGATTCTAATAACCACTGTGAGCATAATAGTCATGACCATCACTTTTTATTTTCTCACAGTATTTCATTGCATGTAACAATAGAGAAGCAGATCTCATTTTCTATTGCTCCATCAAAAGCTGTATCCAAGAGTCTTCCGGTTCTTGATTTTTTTTGTTTTAAACCAGACAAACATTTTTTTACCCCGCCTGACTCTTTTTGTACATTATCCTATGTCAATCCGAAATCTCCGACACAGACTTTAAGTAGTAAGGATTATAACAGGGGGCCTCCGGTATCGTTGTAATTCTCCCCTGGCTGACAAGCAAACAATCGACACCTTTTTTTGATTAATCCTTTGCATACGAGAAATTTTTACTTTTGGTATTTCTTGTTGTTAGCCACACTCATTTTCAAATACTTAATAAATTCTACATATGAACAAACTGATATTCATGCTATGCGTTCCATTGCTGGCAGCATGCGGCAACAGAACACCCGATACAAAACTGGCAGCAACGACTGAATTGCCTTCATTGTCCTACACCATCTATACAGATCAAAGTGAATTATTTGCTGAATTTCGTACCCTCGTTGTTGGCGATACTGCCAAGTTAGGTGGTCACTTTACCCATATGGGAGAAAATTTCACAGCTATTACGGATGGAACCATAACACTCTCCATGACTGTTGGTGAGAAAACAGTTTCACAAACAGCAATGGTATCTTCATCTCCAGGTATTTTCAGATACGCTTTCATACCCGAAAAATCAGGGACAGGTAGGATGGTTTTTGACATCAAGAACAAGAATTATACCGACCAGATTGTAATTGACAATGTCGTTGTATATGCCGATGAAAACGCAGCAAAAGTATCACAAAAGGAGGAACGGAAAGGGAATGAAATTTCCTACCTGAAAGAACAGGCCTGGAAGGTTGAGTTCGCCAATAAAACCGTTACACGGCAAACTTTCACTGAGATTATCAAAACCACTGGAGAGATTTTATCTGCTCAGGGTGATGAAATGGTGGTTACTGCCAATGCCGATGGTATAATAACTTTTACCGGGAATAAGGCAGTTGTTGGAACACCTGTTCGTTCAGGCGATATTCTATTTGCCATTTCCGGAAAAAACCTGACTGATGGAAATCCTGAAACCCGTTTTACGCAAGCTAAAGTAGCCTTCGATAAAGCCAAAGCAGACTATGAACGTGCACTACTTTTGACCAGGGAAAATATTATTTCCCAAAAGGATTTTCTTGAAATAAAGGCCAGGTATGAAACAGAACAAACCAACTTTAACATTCTTTCCCGCAACTACCAATCGGGTGGGCAAAAGGTTGTATCACCTTTTTCGGGATTTTTGAAAAATATTTTGGTATCCGAAGGTCAATATATTTCTGTTGGTCAGCCCATAGCCAGTGTTTCTCAAAATAAAAGATTGGTTCTGAAGGCAGAGGTTTCTCAAAAGTATTTTTCAAAACTTCCACTCATTGCAACAGCTAATTTTAAAACTGCCTATGACAGTAAAACCTACAGCATTGAATCCCTGAATGGCCGCTTGCTGTCCTATGGCAAAAGTAGCGATGCCCAAACGCTGTTTATTCCTGTAACATTCAGTTTCGACAACAAAGAGGAAGTTGTACCTGGATCATTGGTTGAAGTTTTCCTCAAATTACAACCTTTTGATGGGGCAATAGTGGTACCTGTAACTTCTTTGATCGAAGAACAGGGAGTATTTTATGCATATGTGCAAACTGCGGGTGAGAGTTTTCAAAAACGTGAACTTAGACTGGGTGGCTCAGATGGTATCAATGTACAGGTTTTAAATGGCTTGTCGGAAGGTGAACGATTGGTAACCAAGGGAGCATATCAGATCAAGCTGGCATCTGCATCGGGGACAATTCCTGCTCATGGTCATGCTCATTAATCAGCTAAAATTTATTACATGCTAAACAATATTATCAACTTTTCTCTCAAGAGCAGGCTGTTGGTCTTGCTTTCTGCTACATTGCTGACTGTGGGAGGCGTCTACATCGCTACCGATATGGAAGTAGATGTTTTCCCGGATCTCACTGCTCCAACGGTTGTCGTCATGACAGAGGCTCATGGTATGGCACCCGAAGAGGTTGAGCGACTGGTCTCTTTTCCAATAGAAACGGCCGTAAACGGCGCAACAAATGTTCGCAGGGTACGCTCCTCATCTTCAGCGGGATTTTCAATTGTATGGGTCGAATTTGACTGGGGAACGGACATCTTTAAGGCAAGACAAATTGTAAGCGAGAAACTTATCACAATCGGTGGAGGGTTGCCTTTGGGAATCGGTTCTCCTACCCTTGCACCACAATCATCCATTATGGGTGAAATACTTCTGATAGGCCTTACTTCAGATTCTACCAGTCAAATGGATTTAAGGACCATAGCTGAATGGACTATCCGTCCAACATTACTTGCTACCGGAGGAGTATCCCAGGTCACAATTATCGGGGGGGAATACAAGCAATATCAGATTCTGGCCAATCCGGCCAAAATGAAATATTACAATGTTTCTCTTTCTGACCTGATGGAAACCTGCGCAGGGATGAACAGCAATGCCACAGGAGGAGTAATGAATGAATATGGGAACGAATATATAATTCGTGGAATGGCTCGCACTAGTAGTTTGGCTGATATCGGAAAATCTGTGGTTAAAGTAATCAATAATTACCCTGTAAAACTGGAAGATGTTTCAGATATTATGATAGGATCTGCTCCAAAAATTGGGTATAGCTCTTTAAACGGCAAGCCTGCGGTTATACTAACCGTTCTAAAACAACCAAATACAAACACGCTTTTACTGACACAGAAAATTGATGAAAGTATTGCAACCCTCCAAAAAAGTCTGCCGTCTCATATCAATATCAATACCAAGATATTCCGTCAGGCTGATTTTATTGAGTCATCAATCAACAACGTTCAGAAGGCGCTTCTTGAAGGATCTGTTTTTGTAATAATTGTACTGTTGGTGTTTCTGATGAATTTCAGGACTACGGTCATTTCCCTGGCAGCAATTCCCATTTCACTATTGATCAGCATCATGGCTTTGAGGTTGTTTGGGTACAATATTAACACGATGAGTTTGGGTGGCATGGCCATTGCCATTGGCGTCCTCGTCGATGATGCCATCATTGTGGTAGACAATGCATACAAGCGCCTCAGATCCAACTCTAAACTCGAAGTTAGTCTTAAACTAGGCAATTCGGAAGTAATCTTCAAGGCCACGAAGGAGATAATGGCTTCAATTCTGAATGCAACATTGATTATTATCGTAGCATTCATCCCTCTGTTTTTCCTTTCAGGCATGGAAGGCCGCATGCTTCAGCCATTGGGAATAGCTTTCATTGTATCCTTGTTCGCATCACTGATCGTTGCAATTTCATTAACCCCTGTTCTCTCTTCTTATCTATTAACAAGTCCTGGTATACTTGCCCTTAATGAAAAAGGTAGTAGTGTAGTTCAATGGTTGGGTGAAAAATATGAAAACATGTTGCATCACGCCATGAAAGCAAAAAAGACAATTCTTTGGGGAGCTGGTTTTTTTGTTGTAATGGCAGGAATCCTATTTTTTAATATGGGGAGAAGCTTTTTACCTGAATTCAATGAAGGGTCCCTTAATATCGGAACCGTCAGCTTACCTGGCATCTCTCTTGATGAAGCCAACAAGATAGGCTCTCTGGTTGATAAAACACTAATGTCAATCCCTGAGATAAAAACAGTAACCCGCCGGCAGGGTCGCGCAGAACTGGATGAACATGCACTCGGAGTCAACGGTGCAGAAATTGAAGCTACTTTCAAGTTGGATAAAAGATCAAGAAGTGAATTTATGATTGATCTGCGGAAAAAGATGGCAGGTGTTTCGGGAGTGAATATTACAGTAGGCCAGCCACTAAGTCACCGGATTGATCACATGCTGTCAGGAACAAGAGCCAATATTGCCATCAAACTTTTTGGTTCGGATCTAAGTAAGCTTTTCTCTATCGCCAATGACATAAAAAAGAACATTCAAGGCGTGGAAGGATTGGTTGATCTAAGTGTTGAACAGCAAATAGATATTCCGCAAGTGCAGATCAAACCCAAACGGGACATGCTCGCGAAACACGGGATCACAATTAAACAGTTTTCAGAATTTGTTGATGTGGCTTTTGCGGGGGAGAAGGTCTCAGAGGTATTTGAGGGCAACCGAAGTTTTGATCTGGTAGTTCGTTTTGATTCAACAAACCGTGGATCTATGGATAATATCCGGAACGCCTTGATAGACACAAAAGATAGGAATAAAATCCCCTTGTATTATGTCGCAGATGTAGTCTCGGCAAGTGGTCCAAATACCATAAACAGGGAAAATGTACAACGGAAAATAGTAGTATCTGCCAATGTTGCAGGTCGGGACTTGAAAAGTGTTGTCAGTGACATCAAATCAAAAGTTGGTCAAGAGATTCAGCTGCCGGAAGGATACAGAATTGAATATGGAGGGCAATTTGAGAGTGCTGAAAAGGCATCACAATTGTTGCTGATTTCATCGATCATTGCCATCCTGATCATATTCCTTCTGCTCTTTCAGGAATTTAAAGAGACAAGACTGGCGGCAATCATTTTACTGAACCTGCCGCTTGCATTGATCGGAGGGGTATTCAGTCTGTGGTTGACATCAGGTATTGTCAGTATTCCGGCAATCATTGGCTTTATTACGTTGTTTGGAATCGCCACCCGTAATGGGATATTGTTAATTTCAAATTATCAGACACTCAAGCGGCAAGGATATAACCTTTTGGATACGATTATCATTGGTTCACGCGAACGGTTAAGTCCAATTTTGATGACAGCCCTGACTGCTGCTTTGGCACTTATTCCTCTAGCCTTGTCAGGTGAGGTCGCAGGCAATGAAATCCAAAGTCCGATGGCAAAAGTAATTCTTGGTGGTCTGTTGACTTCCACCTTACTGAATATTTTCATCGTCCCTATCGTGTACTTTTTGGTCAACCATCATACAATTCACCTTAAATCAAAAGACATATGATACGAACAGTTTTTATATTCTTGTTAGCTGTTTCGATACAAACCGCTATAGCTCAACCATCGCTTAAGGCAGTATTGGATAGTATCACGGTCAATAATCTGCAAATCAAGGCTTCCTTACAGAACAGGGATGCGGAAGTTGTATTGGCAAATACTGGACTGACTCCAAATGATCCACAGGTAGATTATGGTTATTTCCCTGGCGATAACTCTGTGATAGGGACAAAGTCCACATTTAACGTTACCCAATCGTTTTACTTCCCAGCAGTATATTCCAGAAAGAAAACCGGGGCGAATTTGTCTGCTGGGAAGTCTGGAGAGATTCATCTGCTTAAACTTCGTCAAATACTATCTCAAGCCACTTCAAATTATATTGAACTTGTGTACCTGAACAAATACTCTGATGAATTAAAGAAGCGGACTACGGATGCTGAAAACGCCAAAACACTTGCTGAGAAAAGGCTTCAAACAGGCGATGCCAATCAGCTTGAGATAAATAAAGCACGAATGGAGGCCTTACGCTGGTCTAACGAGCTTAGGACAACTACCACGCGAATTGAAGAAAAATGGAAGATCCTTTCTTCGATGAACGGTGGTAAAACAATGTTTTTTTCAAACCCTGAATATCCCTTGTGGCAACTACTTCCTGTTGATACAATATATTCTGTGGCCTGTCGGAAAGATCCTTTGGTAAAAGCTCTGGGATTTGATAAAAAGATAACGGCCAACAATGTGAAGTTGCAAAACTCATTATGGATACCACAGTTCAAAGCAGGTTATGGTCAGGAAACCATTCTCGATGGTACATATCGCGGATTTCAGGCTGGCATTAGTATTCCGATTTGGCAGAACAAAAACAATGTAAAGTATGCCAGATTACAACAACAATCAATTGAAAGCAGTCTCGCTGCTTACCTTCAACAATTGACATCAGACATTGAAGCCAGGTATCAGGTCGTTTCTTCCTTAAAAACCACTGTGGATGAATACAGAAAAGTAGTTGAATCCATGAATAGCCAGGAATTACTTCTGAAGTCTCTTCAATCCGGAAATATTTCAGTACTGGAGTACTACAGGGAGCTTTCAGGGTGGTATGAGACGTATGACAGGTATATCACATCACAAAGAGATTACTTTACTGAGATGGTTTACCTTATGCAATTTGAAATGTAGTAAATTTAAGTCGGGTTTGCTGGCAGGTTGCAACTTATACAATCTCAGGCAATCCAGACCTTAAAACCAGGCATCATTGAAATGAAAAATATCAACCGCAGGAATTTTCTGGGAACAGGTTTGGCCGCAGTTGCTTCCGTGACCGTTGGAAACGCGATTGCCGGTGAAACAGCTGCGAAGGCAGTTCAAGTGAAAAATAAAAATGAGCATCCTTTTAATGAAAGGACTTATGGGGCAATGCCAACCAGGTCTTTTGGAAAAACCGGTTACAAAGTAGGTATTCTAAGCCTGGGAGGGCAGGCCACGCTCGAAATGCCAGGGACTGAAGATGCATCGGAAAAAATTATTAACCGGGCCATTGACCTGGGCGTTAATTATATAGATACAAGAAGATTTTTGCCGGGGATGGCGCGATCAAAGCGATGGAGAAGGCAAAGTCGGAAGGCATGGTCAGGCATGTGGTGTTACCGGACATTTTGAACTGCTGGTTCTGCTGGATGCCATTAATCGCTATCCTTTCGATCAGATCCTGATGGCAGTTAATGCTGCCGATGTTCATTATCTTAGTTTTATACATTACCTCCTCCCGGAAGCCCAGAAAAAAGGTATTGCAATCGTAGGAATGAAGGTGGTAACCCGTGGCCGGATGCTTTCCTCCTGGACCCCGCCTCCCATTGTCGAACAGCTTGAAAGATCTGCAACTTCAAAACGGGGGACAATTACCATTAAAGAAGCATTGACTTACAACATGAGCCTGCCGGTAAGTACAACGATAATTGGCATTGATACAGTGGCACAGATAGAAGAGGACGTGAAGATCGCTTCTGAATTTTCACCGCTGAGTGAAGAGGAAATGAAAGCGATTGAATTTAAAACCTTGCCAATCGTACGCCAAGGATTGTACTTTCGCCGTTGGAATATGGGGGAATAAAACTCTCAGCCTTCAAAGAAGCCTGACTTCATCCTCATAATCAAACTGCAGATCCTCATGTAGTGTAGCCAATGATTTTTTAATTTTCTGGACCTGACGAACGTAGATGTTGCCCAAAGCGCTGTTTAAGGGCATTCCAATTCCTGACTTTCTTAGTTTTTTGCAGAAATGGATCAATATTTCTACCTCTGTTTGTTTTGAACCCGAGTACTTGATCTGTTTATTGGCCATCCCGAGGATTTTGCGAATTCCCTTCTTTGCATGATAAGAATTGCTTCTATTGACCTCCTTAAACATCTCATCCATCTCAGAAATCACAGACTCGATGTAAGCTTTTTCATCATACGAATCAAATAGAAGATAGGTAAGCAGCTCTTTATTTTCCTTTTTATATTTAACCATTTTCAGACAAAGCTCCGCCAGCCGCGCAGGGTGCACACTTGCCAATTCAGTTTTGATCTCCTTCAGGGAGGCGGTTTGCATTTTTCTGAAAACTATTTATTTGATCGACTTGATCCTGCCAACTTCCCCGGTAGTCAGCCTGACTTTGATACCATGGGGATGAAACGAACTGTTGGTCAGGATATCCTGGACAACTCCCTCGGTAATTTTGCCGGAACGCTGGTCATTTTTCAATACGATTCCAACTTCAGCTCCAACCTTCACTTCACTTCACTTCTGTTTTGACCTTGCATTGCCTGAGAAACTGTTTAAAGTTATGACACAGAGAGGATTATTTGTATCAATTGAAAAGTTCAATAAGCATTATCATTTCAACAATTAGCAAACTGTTTTGAGGGGAAAGCAGTTCACAGAGAGAAAAATCGCTTGCGATTTTTAAACTCAGTGAACTCAGTTTTTTCTCTAAAATTTATCCAAATGCAAAAATATCCATACACACTAAATTCTCGATTATTTGAAAATTATTCTCTGTGTAATAATAATAACAGCCACTGAATGTTTTTTGCAAAATAGTAATTAATCGAGGACAAAAAGTATCCTTGCTATCAGAAATTTGCGTTAATCTTTACGCACTTTGCGTGAACCATTTTTGTTCTTCAAGCACAGTGGTTTGGACGAGTGGTGAATGGATAAACTCGGCTTATAATCAGATATATAATAAAATTTGAACCCTTTAGTATGAAGAAAATAGCTTTCCTTTTACGGTTTGTATTTGTAAGCATTCTCATTTTTGCTATCAATGGCGTTGGAACAGGCGCTTCTTCAAAAAGCAGGGAGAAGCAATATTCGGCTGATATTGTTATTTACGGAGGTACCTCCGCAGGCATTATCGCTGCAGTTGAGGCCGTTCATTCAGGCAAATCTGTTCTTGTTGTTTCGCCGGATATCCATCTGGGAGGGCTCTCCTCCGGCGGACTGGGTTTTACCGATACCGGGAAATAAATCTGTGATTGGCGGACTATCCCGCGAGTTTTACCACCGGGTTTGGTTGCATTACAACGATTCAGTTGCCTGGAAATGGGAGAAGCATTCGGAATTTGGCAACAAAGGTCAGGGAACGGTGGCCATGGACGGCGAAAACCGTACCATGTGGATCTTTGAACCACATGTTGCTGAAGCCGTTTTCGAAGAGTTGGTGAAGGAGAACAACATCAGGGTACTGAGAAATGAGTGGCTAGACCGGGAAAAAGGTGTGGAAAAGGTCGGCGGTGCTATTACCTCTATCAAAACCTTATCAGGAAAGCGCATCTCCGGAAAGATGTTCATTGACGCAACCTACGAAGGTGATCTGATGGCTGCTGCGGGTGTTTACTATGTTGTTGGAAGAGAGGCCAATTCGGTTTACAATGAGACCTACAACGGCGTGCAGGCAGATATCAAAGAGCGGGGCCATTTTTTCAAAGACCCCATAGATCCCTACCGAATTCCCGGTAGGAAAGAGAGCGGTTTGCTTGATGGTATCTCGGCGGAGCCGATCTCGCCGAATGAAGGGGATGTACAGGTTCACCTGAAGTATCCCTATTCGATATCTTATGGCTCCATCGTGCCCAAAAGGAGTGAATGCACCAATTTGCTGGTTCCGGTTTGCGTTTCGGCCAGCCATATTGCTTTTGGATCGATAAGGATGGAACCTGTCTTCATGATTTTGGGGCAGTCGGCTGTGGTGGCTGCATGTCTGGCCATGGAAAGCCATCAGGGAGTTCAGGATATTTCGTACGACGCATTGAAAACCAGGCTTCTTGAGCGCGGGCAGGTACTTCAGTCACCTTTGAAGGAGCAGAAATAGTATCAACAGCTTTCTACTTTACTTTGGAATCTGCACCAAAACGTTGAAAACTCCATGCCACGATCCGGCTGATTTTGTTGCCCTGGGCCATGTGGATGGTTCTGATTTCGGACGCTTCGGCAGATTTTATCGCATGGTAAACTGCCGGAAGATGCTCGCTTTTTGCGATCAGGATAGAGAACCAGGTGCAGCTACCGGCAAATAGTTTGCTCTCTGCAATCATTTGTCTGGCAAATTGCGCTTCGCCTCCCGGGCACCACAATTCGTTGTTTTGACCGCCAAAGTTGAGTGTTGGATTTTTGATCTTTCTGCCTTTCAAATTGCTGAGTTTTCGCTGTGATCCGCTCTTGGCCTCTTCTGCAGAGGTATGAAACGGAGGATTACAGATTACAAGGTTAAAATGTTCATCTGGTTGTAGGATTCCATTGAAGATAGCAGATTTGGTTTTTTGTAGTCTCACCTCGACCACGCCTTTGAGTGAAGGATTCAGCCGAATGATCTTTTGAGCGTTTTCGATGGCCACCGGATCGATGTCTGAGCCAACAAACGACCAACCATAGGCTTTATTCCCGATAATGGGGTAAATGCAGTTAGCTCCGACGCCAATATCCAGACAACGAATTTGCTTTCCAATGGGAATCGTTTCATTTATATCAATAGCCACCAAATCAGCTAGATGGTGGATGTAGTCTGCTCTCCCAGGTACTGGAGGACAAAGGTAACCCGTCGGAATGTCCCACCATTCGATGTTGTAGAAATGGCTCAGCAATGCTCTGTTTAACATCTTCACAGCATCCGGATTGAAGAAATCTATCGAGGTATCCTGGTAAGGATTTTGGATCACAAAGTCAGTCAGTTCCGGGCAACTTTGCAGCAAGGCGCCAAAATCGTACCGTTCGCGGTGCAGGTTGCGTGGATGCAAACCCTGCTTTTCTTTTGGAAACTCTTTCTTCTTTAGCATATCATTTGCCAACGGTGAGTTGGAATAGAGCAAATTAAAATGATTACAAAATTATCAATCATCTCCTCTCTAAGTTACAAATTTCTTAATTTTGGCGCATAAAAATTGCAAATTGATGAGAAAGATAAGAATTGCTGCCATTTTGTTGTTGGGGACAGCATTGGTGGTCCAGTTGAAAGATGGGTATTGTCAGTCCCGGCCTCAGTTGAAAAAGATGGATAACGACAAAGCGCTGATTTGACTACCGGAAAGCTCATCTTCACCAACAGCTATTTCTACATCGGACATTTCTCCAAATTTATTCTGCCGGGTGCCAATAGAATAGCCTGTTCATCGAACTGCGACCTACTTGAATCCACGGCCTTTCTTAACCCCGACGGGAAATTGGTGGTCATTGTATTGAATAAATCGGACGAGAAACTTCCATTTTATTTATGGATGGCAGGGAAAGCCGCACAGGCAAATAGTTTGCCGCATTCCATCATGACGGTCATCATCTGAAAAAGTTTGAAATGTTTGAACACTGCAAACCCTTCAAACATTTTTTTTAAACCCTTCAAACTTTTCAAACAATTATTTTGGCCGATAGAGACCTTCATGAGTCTCACGGATCAGGTCGACCAAAGGAATTTAAGAGGGGCACCGTGCCAGATCTATCTCTTTCAAGTTTTCTTCAGTCGGGAAATTGCCCGGGAACCAGTGGTCTTTCTCCTGAAACATGTTGTACCGGTATAGCCCGAACTCCTTCATGTCGTAGCATTTCCAAAGGGTTCTGAACCGGAGGATTTCAGGAATATTCAGTCCGGACCTATCATTTTCCATACAATATGGATCGAAATCGGCAAAAGGAACCTGCAATTTTCAGTTCGTCATTCAGCACACGGCCATAAAGATGTTCACTTTTGATGTAGCCCCATGCCGTTTCTATCAGATTGATGCCTTGTTTTAGCGCTTTCTGAACGGTATCTCGGCATTGATCCAGAGTTTCTGAGGGTATCTGATCACGTGGTTCGCTATTGGCATGCTTGTAGCGCATACCGCCAAGGGTGATGACACTAACCATTTTATTTGTTTTGCCAAAACGGCGATATTCCATTTTGGGTTGATAGATTGAAAAAGAGCTGAAGTCCATAAACAGGGTTTGATGAATACAATAAAAATATACCAGCTATACGATTAAATCAGCAAGGAAGTTATAATAATTGCACTTCAGAGTCGTTTAGTTAAGAAAATTCTTAGTGCATTCGTGCCTTGGTGGCAGGGAAGAATAAGCCACAAAGACACAAAATCACTAAGGTTTCACAAAGCTAAAAAGAGTCATTATCCTTAAGCAAAAGACATTGAATTGCAGGTATAAACTCAGGAAGGCTTACCAACCCCAATATCGGATTCCAATGCCCAAAAACAAAATCACCAATCCTGCTATCAGGTGCATGTATTTTTCGCTCCTTTTAAAAAGCTGGAGCGAAGTGCCCTTGTAACCGATAAAAACGGTGAAAAGCATGGTTAAGATCGTTGCTGTTCCAAAGAGCAGCGAAACAATAAATACGCCAAACATGTTGTGTTGAGAAGCAGGGTAGATAAGTAACGGGATCAGTACTTCACAAGGACCAAATACAAATATCAGAAAGAGGATCCATGGTGTTAGCCGGGTGGTATCTTCCTTTGCTTCCTCAATTTCGGTTGTGGGTAAATGACGGTATTTTCGAATCGATTTCGGCAGAAGAAATTTTGGTAAGTGGGTATGATGCCCGTTTCTCAGATATTTTACTATTCCAAAAATGGTATAAGAGAGCCCAAAAACTATAAGCATCCAGGCAACCAGATTCCCTCTGCTTGCTTCAATCATCTCCAATTTGCTCACGCTGATACCGAGCGCCACCCCTGTAATACCAAGAATGACCGATCCTGCAATGTGACCCACTCCGCCGAAAAAAGTGATCCAGAGTGTTTTCGTAAGCGACCACTTTCGTGCTTTGCTCAACACAATGAACGGAAGATAGTGATCGGGGCCTAGCAAGGTGTGAATAAAACCTAACGAGATGGCAGTAACCAGGAGTACGTGTAATTCGTTCATTTACTTATAGCTTGTTGATAAGGGAAGCCTGACATGCTGCACCAAAACCGTTGTCAATATTGACTACAGAGATACCGTTGGCACAACTGTTGAGCATTGACAGTAAGGCTGATAATCCCTTGAAGTTAGCCCCATACCCAACGCTGGTAGGAACGCCGATAACGGGTTTGTCAACCAGTCCGCCGATTACGCTTCCAAGGGCGCCTTCCATGCCGGCCACGACAATAATTACCCGTGCCCCTCTGATGACGTCCATTTTATGGAATAGGCGGTGGATGCCAGCAACCCCTACATCGTAAATGGTTTTTACCTCGTTACCGAGAAACCGGGCAGTTTCGGCTGCCTCCTCTGCAACCGGCATATCTGAAGTACCTGCGGCGACAACGGCAATATACCCTTTGGAATTTTGAATTTTTTGGTGCCTGTAACTAACTGTCCGGGCTAATTCATTGTATTCGGCCATGGGGATTACCTCTCTGATGGCCGCACTCATTTCGGGAGTTACCCGACTTGCCAGCACATCAATCCCGTTTTGGTACATCCGTTCTGCAATTTTTCTGACCTGATCGGTGGTTTTTCCGGCGGCATAAATCATTTCGGGCAATCCGGTACGATGCAAACGGTCGGTGTCGATTGTGGCAAATCCCATTTCATCGATTCCGTGGTTCGAAACCATCTGCAATGCTTCCGGCAAGTCTAAATCACCTCTCTTATATCTTTCAAAAATATCGGTTAAGGTCATATTACAGATTCCTGGTTACTTCGCGTTCGACCTCTTCGATACTTATGTTGTACTGTTTTGCAATGGATTTGCACTCTTCGTATTCGGGTTTTGAACGGATAATATGTCCTTCATAAACTGACTGTTTTATTTTGATTGGTCCGAATTTTGTCTGCACAACCTTCTCAACTCTTGGAAGGATGCTCTTTTTTACCGAGTATTCCCGCAATCCGATGGAAGTACTGTGGTTAAAAATGATCCCTTTGATTCTATTTGCTTTTTCGGGCGAACATAATACACTTAGCTTATTGGCTGGGCGCGATTTTTTCATGATGATCGGAGTGACCCAGGCATCGGCAACACCTGCTTCGAAGAGTTGATCCATGATGAATTCGTAACGCTCTGGATTCATGTCATCGATGTTGCATTCTATCATCGTGGCGCTCTCTTCTTTCAGATCGGTAGCTGCCGCTAAAGTATCTGACAAGTAGACACGCAAAACATTCGGAACATCCGAAACATCCCTTTGTCCAATCCCATAGGCAGTTTTTGTAATAGGGAAGTTGATTTCTGAAGTAAATTCGTCGACAGTTGCCACTAAAATAGCGGCTCCTGTAGGTGTTGTTGCTTCGTGTTGTACCAATCCGGTTTTAACCGGAACATTTGTAACAATCAAGGCTGTTGCGGGGGCCGGGACTGGCATGATGCCATGGGCACATTTAATGGTACCACCACCCAGTTGAATGGGGGAGGAGAGCACTTTATCCACCTTCAGGTATTCCAGACAAATGGCGGCACCCACGATGTCAGCGATTGAGTCCAGAGCGCCGACTTCATGAAAATGAACCCTTTCTACCTCTATCTGGTGTACTTTGGCCTCAGCAAAGGCAATAAGGCTAAAAATCTTCAGTGAGTTGGTTTTTACTTTATCTGACAGTGTACTATTGTTGATGATCTCTTCTACATGACGCAGGTGGCGATGCTTTTCGTTGTCAGGATCTTCCACAACAACAGTGGCTTTGGTGCCGGAAATTCCACGACGGAGATCTTTGGATATTTCCAGATGAAAACCTTTGATATTCAGTTTCTTTAATTCATCTTCCAGGTAGGCAGCATCAACACCAAGGTCAAGCAGGGCTCCGAGGTTCATGTCGCCGCTGATACCGGCAAAGCAATCGTAATATAATATTCTCATTTATATCGTTATAAATTGGTTAACACGCGGTTCATTTTGCCTGAGACCAACCCCTCCCGGTCGATTTCACATTTTTCGAATCCCAGTGCAGTAATTTTTTTGACGACCTCATTCTGAACAAGGGTCAGTTTTTCCAGCTCTTCTTTGTGCACCTCAATCTTGCCATAACTACCGTAATGTCTCACACGGACATCCTCGAAGCCATAGCTGTTCAGTATCTCTTCGGCAGCCTCAATCTGCCTAAGTTTTTCGATCGTGACGGTATGGTTGTAGGGAATTCGTGAGCTTAAGCATGGGCTGGCAGGTTTGTTCCAGTTGGGAAGCTCAAAATAGCGGGCAATTTGCCTTAATTCTTCTTTCGAGACATCGCAATCGACCATGGGCGACCGTACTTGAAATTGTTTTGCAGCGTCGATACCGGGCCGGTAGTCGCCCAAATCATCGGCATTGGTACCGCTCAGTACTTCGAACCCGGGATATTTCTTGCATATATCGGTCAGGTCATGAAACAGGTGTTCTTTACAAAAGAAGCAACGGTTAATGGGATTTTTGTTGTACCGTTCGTCTGCCAGTTCCCGGGTAACGATTACTTCCAGTTGAATGTCAAACTGTTCGCAAAAGACTTTTGCTTGTTGAAAATCCCGGTTTTTCAGGCTTTCAGAATTTGAGATTATTCCAATAGCTTTTTTCTTTCCCTGAAATTTCCGGGCCAGGTAAAGCACCAGGGTTGAATCTATTCCTCCCGAGAAAGCAACGATAGACCCTTGTCGTTGCGCGAACCAATTTTCTAAAGCCCTGAGTTTTTCGGTAAGTTGAGGAGATATATTTTCCATCATTTTCAATTTTCGTTGTTTGAAATCTTTCTGACCATCATTTTCAATTTATAATTCAATGTCGTTTAGTTAACGTTTTTATTATAATCGTTTGTAGTTCATCGAATAAGGTCGCTTTGGTTTCATCTTTCGGGGTTCACTTCTTCCCGGCCTGATGATTTCCCTGGTCTTTTCC